>Ga0272441_10009116_pt1 | contig 15443 bp, 10 predicted proteins | sample SSMProp6N_FD_193582 | JGI IMG/M metagenome (GOLD analysis project Ga0272441, IMG submission 193582) | Marine sediment archaeal communities from Little Sippewissett salt marsh, Falmouth, MA, United States - SSM-Prop-6N | ecosystem: Environmental > Aquatic > Marine > Wetlands > Sediment ... | reverse complement strand
TATATCATAATCTTTAATTTTGTATTCTTTCATTGAATATGCTAAATCAAATGCTCGTTCAATCTCTTCATTTTCGGTTAGCATCTTGATTATATTAAACAATGCAAGACCATGATATTTAAAATTTTCATTCATGTAATTCAATACTTCAAGTGCTTTGTCAATTTCTTTTGATTCTGCAAGTTTTTCTATGATGTTAAGATACGTTTGTTCGTCTTCTAAAAGATTTGCAAGTTCCAAAGCTTTATCATAAAATCCCTGTTCAGCAAGTGATACTGCAAAAGCTCTTATTGTCATTTTCCTCACATGATCATTGTTCTGTAACTCCGAGAAATAATTGTAGATTAAATAGGTGTCCTTACATGGGATATCTTCGAAAAAATCAGCGAACTCGGAATTGGCGTAAAAATTTGTATTGGATTGAAGGGCTCGTTTTTTTATTTGTTTTGATTCCTTATTGTCATCCTGATATTCGATGGTCAATTTTGTAAAATTTTGTTGTTGAACCTCAGATGGTTTGAATGTGAAGAATCTGATAGCTACGACAAGAAGGATAATAATTAGAACCAACAATCTAACATTAATTCTTCCTCTATTCATTATTAAACCTCTTTTCAAATTGTCAATCGTTATTAATAAACAAATATTCCCTAAATTATAATATCTATTATTTTATGAATTTTACATTATAATGAATGTATATTCAAGTATCAAAAATACCAATGTTCATATTTAAAAGCATGAATTTTACAATTTTAGTCATATGTTGATTCTGACCAATAAATACGTTGGAATTGGAAATATATTAAGTTAGATCTGAAAACATTCATGAAATTTTGGTAGTGTAAACTTTTTTGTGTGAATTTTTTTAAGGAGTTGCATAAACGGCACTTTTCCTTTACAAAGTAGAAAAGATAATAACCACTAAGAAAGGATAAGTGCCATGAAATTGGAATTGAGTTTAGCAGAGGTGAAGGATATTTTCAATAGTATTCAAAGAACTCCTGGAAAGATATTTGATATGCTGAGAGTTGATATCAAAGAGAGTGTTGGTAATTATTTATCAGAGTTGATGAGAGTGGAGTTAACCCATTTTCTTGGAAGAAAGCCTTATGAGCGTTGTGATGATGATGTAAATCACCGTAACGGAACCTATGAGCGAAACTTTACACTTAAGAAGCTTGGTTATATTGATGTCAAGGTGCCCAGGGATCGTAATGGCGAGTTTTCAACGAAGATACTTCCTCGCAGCAAGCGATACGAGGATTCGATAAGAAAAGATTTGTGCATGATGTTTTTAACCGGTATAAGTACCAGAAGCCTTTCTTTGATATCCAAGAAACTGATTGGCAGAAAGATATCTCCACAGGAAGTCAGCAATACTGGCAAGGGTTTGATAGAAGCTGTCGAGAGTTGGCGTAACCGTGATTTATCTCAGGAGAAGATCAAATATCTCTTTCTGGATGGAGTAAACTTACGAATGCGAATAGGTAAAAGTGTTGATCTTGTTCCAGTTTTAGTAGCTATAGGAGTTACTCATACCGGTCATAAACTTGTTTTGAGTTTACAGGCTGGTGACAAGGAATCTGCTACTACATGGCGAGAGTTTTTTAAAGATTTAAAAGGTCGTGGTTTGAAAGCTGAGAATATTACACTTGGTATTATGGATGGACTTCCTGGTCTTGAAAAGGTCTTTAAAGATGAGTTTATAAAAGCAAAGGTTCAGCGATGTCAGGTTCATGTTGCCAGGAATGTCCTCGCAAAAGTTCCCAAGAAAATCAAACAAGAGGTTGCTGATGATGTCCGTTCCATCTTCTATGCATCATCAAAGGATAAAGCTTTAAACTTCTTTACCGACTTCAAAAACAAATGGCGAGTGGAACTTCCGTCAGCGGTAAAATGCCTTGAAAACTCTATCAATTCTTGCCTGACTTTCTTCGATTATCCGGAAGATGAATGGATATCCCTTAGAACAACCAACATAGTGGAAAGACTGAATAAGGAGTTTAAACGAAGAACGAAATCAATGGAGATCGTGGCAGGTGAAAGGGCTTGTTACACTCTCTTAGGGTTTATTAGCTTGAAAATGGAATTACACTGGAGAACGAATCCAATTGGAAAAGTGCGGAAAAACCTCCCCTTCTTTCAAAAATACGGGAATAATTATTTTACACAATAAACTTGACAGTACCCAAATTTATAAGCCCAATTAAAAAGACCTAACTGTTTCCCCATTTCTTTTCCAATCAAACATTCTCCCAAAGCGTCTAAATCACTTTGATCAATTATTCTTTCTTCTTTGTAGTCAAAAGGGAAAATATTTCCATTAAAATCTTCTCGTAAAAATCTAAACAAATTGTATGTTGCTTTTTTATCCGTTAATACTTCTTGATATTTTGAATACCTATTTTCACTAATATTCTCATTTCTAAAATAATCGTTTGTAAGTATTTTTCTATCTTCTAAATAGCGAATGAATATAGATCTTCCTATAAGTGCATGAACATGTTTTTTTTCTTTTATATTATTTTTAATAATTCGGTATCTTGTTTCACGCAGATTTCTTAATAAACACTTATCAACCTTACTCATATAGTTAATTTCTTTAAAACGATTAAATATTCTACCGGTTTCAACTTCTGCTCTGGATAATGTACTGTTCAACTTTAACAACTCTTTCATATTTTTAATTTTTTTAAGCCAACGGTCTTTTTCAGACCATTCATCAGGGTGAACTGGTTTTTGGAATGCATTATATATTCTAATTTCAGTAGGCAATTCAACAAAAAACAATGGAATTTCGCATGCATTCCATACTTTTAAGAATATCTCTTGAATTCTTTCTTCAATTTCATGATCATTAAATTTATTGCTTTCAATCTTAAAAAATAAAATTGTGGGATGATCCTTCACAAAGTAAATAGCTTTTGCCCCAAGATCTTTTGCTAAATCAAACCAAATCCGTTTATTTAACTTTTCAGGTTTATTTTTATCTAATTCGAATAGATCTTCACTTGAGTCAAAATCAAGTTCTTTATAAGCTTGTTGGAGGGTTACTCGCATCATAATATAATCATTTTAATTGAAGATAATAGATCAAACTCTCTTTTAATCGGATAATTATAATATTATATTCAATGATTAAAATTAATTCAAGATTGTTCATGAATTATAATAAAGGAAATTTATTTACATTCATTTAAAATCTCCCTAATCCACCCTAATCTGCTTTTCAGATTCCTTCATTCCCTTCCTTTTGCTCTGTTCCCTTCTTCCCCCCCCTCCTAACTTACCTCAATCTTCTTTCATATCTTTACTTACTCCTGAAAGGAGTGATGACAGCATTTGGAAGAATGGATTACATTCTTTCAAAAAGATTCGTGTCTATTCGTCAAATTCGCGTGCATTCGTGTTGATCTTTTCCCCTTCGAGCCCAAGCCTCCGCAGCGTCTCCGCCTTCGGGTGACCCGTCACCTTATCCCATCCCCTTAAATCATAATACTCATCCATGACCTTGAGGAATTTCTCCCTGTCGATACCGACAGGCTTGCCAATATAGGGATTAACACCATTCTCCAGCTGCTCGTAATAGGGAATAAGCGTCTCATCGTCCTTCCTCGACCTGTCATTGAGTCTCATCAGAAGCAATCGCTCCAGGTTGACAACCTTCTCCGCAAATTGCTCGAAATCAGCCTTCGACATATCGATCCCCGTCGCACTCTTTAGAAGGTTATATTCGAAGTCGATACCGTCCATATCCCCGACACGTGAGAAGTTGTCCTCCGTGTATTTGCTGTAAATCCGCGGGAAAATCTGGTCATCTACCGGCAGGGAATCCTTGTAAACACTTCGGTGATTATGCCAGTAAGCTGGAAACGCTTTCCCCTCGTATGTGCTTTTTGGGTCAACAGACTTATCTGACCCATAAATCCGCTTACCGATCTCGACCATCGCTTCCCATTCCAGCCCGTGCTCGGGTGACCTGATCTTCGACCAGTTCATGATGTTCTGGGTGTATCCATGACCGCTCGATATGGGATCTCTCGTATCCACCGCCCATTGCAGCGCCGCAACAATCCAGAATGGAAACACGATATAGTTGATATGGTCGCCGTGTCCGTCCCAGTGACCCGCATATCCCCAGCACGGAAAATACTTGATGAGATGCTCCTCACCAATTCCGAGCTTCGCGGCTCCCCGCACCGTCCCCTCGGCAAGAGCATCACCTATCTCGCCTTTACGGTAGGCTATCGCATTGAAAAGCTCTGCCCAGAAATAGACATCGTTAAGGTCGAACTTCCGTCCGTTTATCTCCGTTATAAGTCCGTCCTTGTGACAATCCCTTAACCAGGGTATTATCCCGATGAGAATCTCCCAGTGGTTCAAACCCAAATCGTTAGTCATCTGGGTAATCTCGAAACCTGCCTCAAATCCGAGCTTCCAGTCGTAAAAACTTCCATCGATCCCCGGAAAAAGCCCCGCAACACAGTCCACCTGTCCAGCAAGTATCTTCTTGCACATTACTCCCGGCACCCTCGTGTAATAACGAGCATCAAAGCATCCCGTATGGCACTGCTGGGTGCATGCTTGAAAACGCTGACCGTATTTCTTGACCTTCTCCTCGTCGAGTTTAATAGGATGTGGCCATCCGTGAGAACCATGAGCCTCATCCCTGACGATTTTACAGATATTGTAGAATTTTTCAGGTTCGGCAATCTTGATCGGCTTGTTCCCTGAAACAGCAATTGCCTTGAGGTTTTTATATCCCATGACGGCACCGAATCCGCCCTGCCCTGATGCGGACTCTGTTTCAGTGGCAGCAATGGCGATCCGGCAAAGATTTTCTCCGGAAGGTCCGATTGCAAAAACACGGGTCTTGCTTCCGTGCCGCTCGATTATTTTCTTTTGTGTCTCGAAAATTCCCATTCCCCACAGCGGACTGGCGTCTTTTAACTCGACTTTGTCCTCATTTATCCATAAATAGACCGGTTTTGTCGCCCTTCCGGTTATTAAGATCCCATCCCAGCCTGCGTATTTGAGCTCCGGTCCCCAGTGCCCGCCAAAACTGGAGCGAGTGTGCCATTCTTGTGGAAATCCTTGCGGCGCAAGGGAACAGATGGTCGTCCTCCCAGAATAAGGCGCTGATGTCCCGGTAAGTGGTCCCGTCAGGATCATCAACATGTTCTCCTCGCTCAATGCCAATGTCCCTTTCTTAAAGGTCTCCCACGCTATTTTCGCTCCAATCCCGCGTCCCCCAATGTATTCCGTGTAGTACCTTGATGAATCATCGACCTCAATCTTCCCTTTCGAAAGATCGACCCGAAGTATCTTTCCCATCCAGCCGTAGTGTTCCTTAGCCATCGTTTTCTTCCTTGTTTTTCAAGCTTTCAGCATGGAAGTATCTCGATGAAAGCTTGTCCGGCAAGTCTTCACCTTCCACACCATACCATAAAGCCTTGGTAAAACAAGAGGCAACGCAGTTCGGCTCCCCTCCGCACAGGTCGCATTTTATCACATTCTCATTATTAGGATCATAAAACATCGCTCCATACGGACAGGAATCGACACACGTCTGGCAGCCGATACAGACTTCGTAATCAACGATGTAGCAGTTATTCTCCTCATCAAAATTTATTGCACCCGTAGGACAATTCGCTGCACATTCCGCATCCTCGCATTGACGACAGTAAATAATCCTGTGAACACCTGTAAATGGCTCCAGCTCGATCCTAAGACGTGAACTATCAATGCAGACGCTTCCTTCATGAAATTGAGAACAATTAATTGCACATGACATACACCCCGAACATGCAGTATTATCAACGATAAGAACCTTTTTCTTCATATTATCCCGTGTGAATATTATATCAGTTGAAGGTGTATAATGTCGAATCTCTAGGTCGTTTCAGTCGAAATTCAAAGAAAAACCCGCACCAATAAATATATTGAAACCACCGGTTTTAAAGGTTTCAGACTCCCACAATTTTACCTTATCGTGAGTATAGCGTATACCGATATCAATAAATGAATTGTTATCTATAAAGAAGTTCATACCAACTGTTAAATTATAACCAAATGCATTATCACTTGTACCGCTTATATCATTTTCCTCGATTTTTTTCTTCAACTTAGCAGCTTTAACAATCAGGTTAACCTTAGTTATTTTATCAATATCTGCATTACGAGGATAAAAGTCAGCATCGATGTTTCCCTTTTTCGACGTTACTAGGGACCAGGTTGGACCTATAGAAAGGTAGGGAAATAATCTTCCCCACGAAAAAGGTAATATACCTAAATTCATAAATAAAGTAGTTTTTTCGAACTGTAATTTTGATTCATATCCTCCAGCTAAATCATCATCTAAAATGTCTCCGGAAAGATAACCCTTGACGTAACTAAAATCCCCGCCTGCTTCGATGAAAAACCGTTTTTTTATTACAAATTTCAGGTTCCCCCCGAAACTCATATCATCTTTAAAATCCAATGTCGAATCAAAGTATTCTCCTCCGATCTCATTTGTGAAATCCTTATTGTTAAGGGGTAAGAACCTACCCAGATTTAAAGATAAAATGAAATCTGGATATATCGAGTCAAATTCATCAGCAAAAAGAGCCTGATTTGTGAAAAGAGGTAATAAAATGATTATCAGTATTTTTATTTTAGCCAACATATTGATCTATATTAATATGAATATACAATATATCATATTTTACTCTATTTTAGTCCTTTCATTGAAAAAGATCAAATCATAATGATCAATAAATTTCCATAACAAATCTTGACATATAAATGTTTTTATGGGATATTTCAAAATCAATTGAAAATGCTGTTATCCTTGTCTTATGACCGAACCTAAAAAAATTTCTTGCCCTTATTGTCGAGTAGAAATCGACATCGACAGTAAATATTGTAAGGAATGTGGTTCCTCGATATCTGTAGATGTAAACTCCGAAACACCTACGATAGGTTTAAAGAACATATCAACAAAAGAACTTGATGTTGACGTCATCTTTGGTAACAGGTTCAAAATACTAGAAAAGGTCGGCGAAGGTGGTTTCGGTTCAGTTTATAAAGCGGAAGACAAAAAACTAAACGAAATAGTTTGCATAAAGGTACTTGATTCAAAATTAACTCTGGATCTTTCACATAAAGATCGATTCGTTAGAGAGATTAAACTTGCAAGAAAAATTACCCATCCGAATGTTGTGAGAATCCATGATTTTGCTGAAATCAGAGGGACTTATGTTGTTACGATGGAATATGTGGATGGTTGGACTCTTAAAGAACGTATTAAACAGGGTAATCTTTCAACAAATGAAATGATCTCTTATGTTGAACAGATCTGTCGTGCACTTGATGCTGCTCATGTTATGGGTATTATCCATAGAGACATTAAACCCGGAAATATCCTTATCGATAAAGAAGAAAATGTCAAAATAGTGGATTTCGGTTTGGCTAAGGTCGGTGATATCGGCGGAGTTACCGATTCGGGTGCTATTATGGGAACTCCTGAATACATGTCACCCGAACAGGTCCTTTCGCAACCAATAGATAATCGCGCTGACATTTATTCACTTGGTATCGTCATGTACGAATTGTTTGCAGGTCAGTTGCCTTTTAAGGGGGAAACTCCTATGGCTACTGCTCTTAAAAGAACATTGGAAGATCCTGTCCCACCAAAAACTGTAAATCCTACCCTTTTAAGCTGGCTGAACAGAATTATCCTTAAAATGATCCAGAAGGATAAGAATAAAAGGTATTCCTCGGGAAGTGAAATTATATATGAACTTGCAAAGGGACGGGGTGAAAGCAGCATAGTGGAAGAATATCTCAAAAGGGCAGAGTTCTATCTTGAAGAAAATAATTATGAAAAATGCAAGAACGTCCTTCAAAAAGCTATGACACTCGACTCAAGCAATTTGAAAGCCCTTGAACTGCAACAAAAACTTGAAAAACTGGAAACTACAATAGAAATATCAAGAAACGAAATCCCTGAAGAAACTTTCAAAGAAAAATTACTTAATATATATACGACAATAAAAGACTACATTCCTAATAAATTAGAACGCAAACACTGGATTATTTTTGCATCAACATTGATTTTTCTCTTCTTCATTCTCCTGATTATAATCCTTTTTACTGGAACTGCTGAAGATTCAGCATCTTATGATAATTTCATTCAAAAAGCTGAAAATTTCAGGGAATGGCAGCGTTATACAGAAGCAATTCCATATTATAAAAGAGCATTCCGGTTAAAACCCTCATATGACCTCTTTTTCAAACTTATCATTGTTTATATAGAGAGACTCGGTAAAGAACATACTTCATTACCATATATAATCTTCTTTCTGGTTTTTGTTATTATCTCGAGCATGTTTTACTTGATGTACAAAAAAAAGTAAATGCTTCCTTATATTAGTCCTTTCATTTAAATCCTCTAATTTAAAATCACTCAATTATTTTGAGAATCCAATTAATAAAAGGTTGCAAGGACGAATTTGAATAATTGATTGCTCAAAATTCTGTGTGAAAATATAACAAGTTTTTAACGATCTCCAGATTACTATTTACAAAATGTTTTTTAATTGACGAAATTGCCCAAATATGTTATAAAATAAGGATGTTTTGCTAATTTAGAAAGGAATTCAAATTGCCAGTTGAATGGAACAAAATCGAGAGAAACATTGAAGACGAAATTAAGGTATCCTTCATCGATTACGCTATGAGCGTGATCGTCTCCAGAGCTTTACCTGACATTAGAGACGGACTTAAACCAGTTCATCGTAGAATACTTTTTGCCATGCAGGAACTTGGACTTCTTTATAATAGAGCATTCAAAAAATCTGCTCGTATTGTTGGTGATGTTATCGGTAAATATCATCCACATGGCGAATCTGCAGTTTATGACGCCCTCGTTAGAATGGTTCAGGATTTCTCGTTGAGATATCCTTTGATTAACGGACAGGGCAATTTTGGATCAATTGATGGTGACCCTCCTGCCGCAATGAGATATACCGAAGCAAAAATGTCGAAGATCACTTCGAACATCCTTGCTGATATAGATAAAAATACCGTTGATTTTGTTCCAAACTATGATGAAACTCTTCTTATGCCTGAAGTGCTACCAGCAAAAATTCCAAATCTACTTATCAATGGGTCCTCAGGAATTGCTGTGGGTATGGCTACAAATATACCTCCTCACAATTTCGGCGAGGTTTCTGATGCTATCTTGGCGATGCTTGAAAATCCTGAAATTACCGTTACAGAGATCATGGAATTTATTATCGGTCCTGATTTCCCAACCGGAGGTTTAATTGTTGGAAAAGAAGGTATCAGAAGTGCATACACTACCGGCAAAGGTATTATCCATCTCAGGGCAAATACTATTATAGAAATCGATCAAAGAACCGGAAAAGAAAAGATCATTATCACCGAACTGCCATATCAGGTTAACAAAGGTAATTTACTCGAAAAAATGGCTGATCTCGTCAGAGAAAAGAAGATCGAGGGTGTGGCTGACCTCCGAGACGAGTCTGATCGTGAAGGAATGAGGATAGTTGTCGAACTTAAAAAGAACGAGATATCCAATGTCATTTTGAATAAATTTTTTAAATATACTCAACTTCAAACTTCTTTTGGCATTACTATGCTTGCTCTCGTTGACGGACAACCCAGAATGTTGAATCTTGTTAGCATTTTAGAACATTTTATAAAATTCAGAAAAACCATTGTCGTTAGAAGGACAAAATTCGACCTTGATAAAGCGGAAGCAAGAGCTCATATCCTCGAAGGATTGAGAATAGCGTTAGAGCATATCGATGAAATTATACAGGTAATCAAAGCATCTGAATCACCTCAGGTTGCTCATTCGGAACTCATGTCGAGATTTGCTTTGAGCGACAAACAGGCAAAAGCCATCCTCGAGATGAGGCTCCAGAGATTAACGGGGCTTGAAAGACAGGCAATCCAGGATGAATATGAAAAACTGATCAAGGAAATAAACCGATTGAAATCGATTTTGGAAAGTCCCGATCTGATAACAGAAGAGGTCAGAAAAGAGATCACCGAATTGAAAAATGTCTATTCTGATCCAAGAAGAACAGATATTATTGAAGCACAGGATGAACTAAATATCGTTGATTATATTGTTGAAGAAGACATGGTTATAGTTGTTACTCATTCCGGTTATATTAAGAGAACTCCCGTTAGCATATATAGAGCACAAAAACGCAGGGGGTTGGGTGTAACTGGTGTAAAAGCAAAGGAAGAAGATTTTGTCGAGAGCCTATTTGTCGCTTCAACCCACGATATTATTCTCGTTATTACAAACAAGGGAAAACTGCACTGGCTGCCAACATACAAGATACCGGAAGGAAGACGTGCAGCTAAAGGCAAAGCAATTGTTAATCTTTTAGAGATTGATACCGACGAAAAGGTCGCTGCTTTGGTAAATGTCAGGGAATTTTCCGAAGATAGATACCTCATTATGTGCACACGAAATGGAATAATTAAAAAAACAGTTCTTTCTGCATATAAAAATATCCGCAGCAGTGGCATTATTGCAATGAACATAGATGATGATGACCATCTCATTTCAGCACATATAACCGATGGCAATCAGGAAATTTTCCTCGCAACGAAGGGAGGAAAAGCAATAAGATTCAAAGAAGAAAAAGTAAGATTTATGGGAAGAACTGCTCGTGGAGTTATTGCAATGAGAATGGATAAAAATGACCATATCATAGGAATGCAAGTTGTCGATGAAGAATCATCAATTCTTACTGTCTGTGAAAATGGTTACGGAAAAAGATCCAAGGTTGCGGATTACAGGAAAACTAACAGGGGCGGTAAAGGAGTAATAAATATCAAGGTGTCGAAGAGAAACGGTCCTGTTGTTGGCATCAAGAAAATCTCAGACGGTGATCACCTCATTATGATTACACATGAAGGAATGACAATAAGGATGGAAATAACCGAAAACAGCCTGAGAACAATAGGAAGAAGCACCCAGGGTGTAAAACTCCAGGGTATGTCCGAATCCGATGGAATTGCCGACATTGCAATAGCCCATGAAAATGGATAGCATGCATATTTTTACAAAAATTTAGAGATAATAAAGCTCCATGCAATCTATTCTAATCGTAGTTGTTACATTTATACTATACATCATCGCATATCACACTTACGGAAAATTCTTGAGAAACAGGATTTTCAAAATCGACATAAACGCAAAAACCCCATCACATACCCTTAAAGACGACATAGATTATGTCCCGACAAAAAAGCAGATCCTCTTCGGACATCATTATACGTCCATCGCTGGTACAGGACCCATCGTAGGCCCCGCTATCGGTGTCATCTGGGGATGGGTGCCTGCTCTGTTGTGGGTTCTGATTGGCTCTATTTTCATGGGAGCAGTTCATGATTTTGGCGTCCTCTTCCTCAGCATGAGAAGAGAAGGAAGAACCATCGGCGACATAACCGGGGATATCATTCACCCAAGAATGAGAATACTCTTCCTCTCCATTATCTTCTTCATGCTTCTTTTAGTTATTGCAGTGTTCCTTCTCGTTATCGCAACGATTTTCGCAATGTTCCCGGAATCCGTAATACCGGTCTGGTTCCAGATCCCAATTGCAGTCTGGCTGGGGTATCAGGTTCGGAAAAGCGGTGGAAATATATATGTTCTTGGATTTGTTGCTACAATGCTTATGTATGTAACTATAATTATCGGTGCATGGTTGCCGATTTCTCTACCCCCGTTCATGAGCCTGCAACCTCTAACCATATGGTGCATTGTACTGTTAATATATGCATATGTTGCATCCGTTCTTCCCGTTTGGAAATTACTTCAACCGAGAGATTTCATCAACTCCTATCAACTTTTCGTTGCTCTAGGTCTTCTGGTTCTGGGGGTATTGGTCGCAAGACCACAAATCGTCGCTCCTGCTTTCCAGCTAACTCCAGCAGGAGCTCCTTCGCTCTTCCCTTTTCTCTTTGTAACGATCGCATGCGGTGCAATTTCGGGATTTCATTCTCTCGTCAGTTCTGGAACTTCATCCAAGCAGATTGATAACGAGGGTGACGCCCTGCTCGTTGGTTATGGAAGCATGCTCTTAGAAGGTGTCCTCGCTGTACTGGTTATTATCGCCGTTTGCGGAGGACTCGGTCTTGCTTTGATGACAAAAGAAGGCGAGCTCCTGACAGGTCCAGAAGCATGGAACCATTACTATTCGAGCTGGACTGCCGTTAAAGGGCTGGGAGCAAAATTAGGTGCATTTGTCAAAGGAAGTGCTAACCTGCTTTCAACCTACGGTATCCCAAAATCTATCGGTATCACTATAATGGGCGTCTTCGTCGCATCTTTTGCAGGAACCACACTGGATACTGCAACAAGAATACAGAGATATGTCGTTTCTGAATTATCAAAATCATTCAGGATAAAGACTCTCCAGTCAAGACACCCGGCTACGGTATTTGCTGTAATAACAGCTGCTATCCTTGCCCTTTCCCAGGGTGGGGGTAAAGGTGGTATGATCCTGTGGCCCCTCTTCGGAACTGCAAATCAGCTTCTTGCGGTTCTCACATTTTTAGTGCTGACATTCTACCTCATAAAGAAGAAGATAAATCCTCTGTATACCATGATCCCAATGATCCTCATGTTTGTCATCACTGCCGCTGCAATGGCTATAAACCTCAGGCAGTACATACAAAATTCACAGTGGCACCTCATGGGAATTGCTGTTGTAATCGCAATACTGGAACTCTGGATGATTGCAGAAGCTTTGCTGAATATCAAATCCGATAAAAACATATAAATACTCACCGGGCTGTTTTCCTTTGCCCTCAATTGAAAATCTGGAAAAATAACTTGATACCGTTAAATATAATACTTATTTTACAATATCTTATGAAGTTGAATAATTAAAAATGTACTTTAAATTTATTTACATTTCACTAAAATATTTACTTTGAAAACTTTATTTTTGCTTTTAGATTTTTTGTTTGACATTTTGTGGCTGTCTTATTATAATTCGATTGGTTGATAAATTTTAATATTCCGGAAGGATGGTGATATTATGTACAATTTTTTTGATCTTGATTTAACTACCGCTTCTGGACTCTTGTGGATTGCTGTAATTATGCTCGTTTTATCTCTATGGACGGGTGTGCTGGTCGCTCTTGGTGTCACTGTTTACAGCTTTGTGCGAGATTTCTTCCGCCCAACTCAGGATAAGGAATAGTAACGATCAGGCTTCCTTTTGTACCTCTCCTAAATGTTATTCTTAATTAAGCCGAAGTGGCGGAACTGGTAGACGCGCTAGGTTCAGGGTCTAGTGAGAGCAGTCTCGTGGGGGTTCGAGTCCCCCCTTCGGCAATGTCTTGAAAGATCTCTATTTAGGATAATCCTGATATAACAGTATATTTTATGATTAAAATTTAGGTAAAAATCTATTGGTGATAGGGAAGCGCCTGTCGCTCCCGAAAGCCTTTGGTGTTATCTTTATTCCGGGGGCGGCTTGCTTCCTCTTGAATTCTGATCGATCAACCTTTCTTATCACATCCAGTACTATTTTATCATCAAATCCAGAAGCTGAAATCTCGGATGGCGTCCTGTCAAGCTCGATATACTGGTGGAGTATCTGATCAAGAACGTCATATTCCGGTAAGCTGTCCGTGTCTTTTTGACCGATTTTTAATTCCGCTGAGGGCGCTTTTGTCAGTATCCTTTTGGGGATTAACTCCCCGCGCCCCTCTCTGTTCAAATATTGACAGAGCTTGTAAACTGTTGTTTTGGGTATGTCGGAAATCACACTCAAACCACCGCACATATCCCCGTATAGGGTCGCATATCCAACCGACGCTTCTGACTTGTTACCCGTCGACAATAGAAGATATCCGAATTTATTCGATAGAGCCATGAGCATGTTTCCCCTAATCCTCGACTGGATGTTCTCCTCCGTTATGTCAGGAGCTTTACCACTGAAAAATGGCTTAAGAGTTACCAGAAAATTTGAATAAGTAGAACTGATGGGTATTTCCATCAATTCTATTCCAAGATTTGATGCAAGTTTCAGGGAATCCTCCCTGCTCTCGGATGACGTGAACTCGCTGGGCAAAAATAGACCCAGCAAATTATCATGACCCAATGCTCTGGCTGCAATTACCGCCGTAAGAGCTGAATCGATACCGCCGGATATCCCGATGATAACCTTTTCGAAACCGTTCTTTAAGACATAATCCCTTGTCCCGAGACATAAAGCTTTGACAACCTCTTCGCATGTTTCATCCTCCACAGATGAGGACGAAATCCCCGTGTCCCTAGGAAAAAGTGAAAACTTCGACGGCTGAAATTTCGATGGTATATTCGTTCTGCCCGGGGATTCAATCACCTCGAGCTTCTCATCACCCTCAACCAACTGCCTGTAATCCTCACGATGACGGGGATTTTTGAGCCTCTGGCTGATGCATTCATCGAGATCGATGTCAGCAATAACAAAATCTTCCTCGAAACCTTTACCGGTCTTTAAAACTTCACCCGAATGGTCGATTATCATGCTTCTGCCGTCAAAGACAAGTTCGTCCTGACCGCCTACAAGGTTGTTGAACGCAACGAAGACGATATTGTAGGATGCCCTTGTCGAAAGCATGTTCCGTCTTAGCTTGAATTTTCCCGCATGAAAAGGGGATGCGGAAATGTTCACGATAAGCTCCGCACCGCTTAATACCTGTGCTTTCATGGGGTAGCCCGATATCCAGATGTCCTCGCAGATATTGACGCCGAATTTCACCACGTCAGTGTTGTAAAGAAAGCTGCTAGAACCCATCTGATAGTAGCGGTATTCGTCGAATACACCATAATTAGGGAGGTGAATCTTGCTCTGGAAACTGACAAGCTTTCCGTCGTGGATGACTGCGGCGGAGTTGTATATGTCGTTATCCTCAAGGTGTAAGCAGCCTACAACCACAATCATTCCCGTGGATCTTGGTATTATTTTGTTCAATACTTTGGTGTTTTCCTCGACGAAATCCCTGCGGTAGATGAGATCCTTTGCGGGATAACCGCAGATGGCGAGCTCCGGGAATAAAAGGAGCTGAACCGATTGGCTTTTAGCCCTGTCGATGCTTTCCTTTATCTTCTTTTCGTTTTCTGAAAAATCACCTACTGTAATATTTAACTGAGCAATTCCTACTCTTAAATAGCGCACGATAAAACCTCGCAAATCATAGAAGTTATGATGATTTTTTACCATGATGAGCGGATTTTGTCAATCATGAAAAAATTAATTTGGCGTGTTCGCGCCGATTTTGTCATGGTGATCGGATTTTCTGCAAAAGTTTTAGATATATCAGGGACATTAAGGGTATTTAGTGAGACACAACAGGGTAAATTCAGGACATATCACAGGTGAAATGGGACATTTGTTATTTGAAAGGAGACA
>Ga0272441_10009115_pt1 | contig 15443 bp, 14 predicted proteins | sample SSMProp6N_FD_193582 | JGI IMG/M metagenome (GOLD analysis project Ga0272441, IMG submission 193582) | Marine sediment archaeal communities from Little Sippewissett salt marsh, Falmouth, MA, United States - SSM-Prop-6N | ecosystem: Environmental > Aquatic > Marine > Wetlands > Sediment ... | reverse complement strand
CCGGTGCGCTTGGCGTAACGCTCGACGACGCGGAACACCGCAAGGCCGAGGGCGATGACCACGAGGCCGGCGCCGATCAGCGCGCCGACGGTGGGCAGCAGTTCCGTTGTCGCCCGCCCTCGGAGCAGGCAGTCGCGCATCGCCTCGATGACGTACGTTGCCGGCGAGGCGGCGGCGATCGTCTGCAGCCAGCGGGGTAGCGTCTCCACGGGGTAGTACACCCCCGAGATCAGCAGCAGAATCGCTGCCACGGCGTTGGTCATTTGCGCTCCGCGCTCGGGGTAGAGCAGCGGCAATACCGCGGCGAGGATGCCGAGGCCGACGAACGACACGCTGCCCGCGAGGAGCATGAGCACCGCTCCTGCGAGGTTTGCCCCCCCGAGGTTGAGGCGGAAGAACAGTGCGACCACCGCGAGGATCACCAGCGTGCGGACAATGCCGTAGCCGATGGCGAACAGTGTCGTTCCCACGAGGTGCGTCGGGCGCGACACCGGGGCCATGAACGTGTACTCGATCGTCCCCTCCCAGCGCTCCCATGCGATCATCTCGCTGATGGCGTAGAAGATCACCGACAGGTACTGCCAGATGAGCGTCCCCACGAGGAGGTAGGTGATGAGGTACTCAGTGTCCAGCGCCTGCCCGCTGATGCGCTCCATCCCTGCGCCGATGTACGTCACGGCGAGGGAATTGACCAGCGAGTAGATGAGCCACACGACCTCCCAGCCCCAGTAGCGCTTCATGAGGTTCACGTTGCGTTCGACGAACGCGTACGCTCCACGCATCTCCCGTACGAATCCGCTCATGAGGGCTTCTCCTTCTCTTCGAACGTCTGTCCGGTGAGGGCGATGAACACATCCTCCAGCGACGGTCGATCTCCGTTCGACGATGGGACCAGGGCCTTGAGTCCCGCGGGGCCGTCGAGGGCGACGATTCTGCCTTCATCGAGGATGGCGATCCGATCGCAGAGGCGATCCGCCTCCTCCATGTCATGGGTCGTCAACAGAACCGTCGCATCGTGGGTCTCGCGGATCTCGCGGACGAATGCCTGCACATCCCTCTTGGAATGTGGATCGAGGCCGGTCGTTGGCTCATCGAGCAACAGCAGGATCGGGGAGGTGAGAAAGCCCCGGGCCACGGCGACCTTCTGCTGCATGCCGCGCGACATGTGTTCCATCGGCTGGGCGAACGTCGACTCCTTGAGGCCGAGCCGGGACATGATCGACCGCATCTTGGGTCCCGCTTCCTTTTGGGGCAGGCCGTACAATCGTGCGGCGTACATCAGGTTCTCCAGCGGGGAGAACTTCTTGAAGAACGCAGCATCGACCGACACACGGTTGATGAGCCGCTTCACGGCGAATGGATCCTTGGCCACATCGTGGCCGAACACATGGATCGTCCCGCTGTCGGGCAGCAGCAGCGTGGACACGAGACGAATCAGCGTCGACTTCCCGGAGCCGTTTGGCCCGAGCACGCCGAACACCTCGCCACGCTTCACGGTGAGGGAAATCCCCTCCAGGGCGATGACTTCCTCGCGCTTTGCCCGCCTCAAGGGGGTCTTGCGAACTGGAGAGCGCTCCTTGCGGACGAACGCCTTGCGCACCTGCTCGACGTCGAGCGCGTGCATCGACATGATGACTCCTTGGTGACGCGAAACAATGGGATCCGGCCGACAACAGCAGATTGGGGCTGCTGAACTGCAGAACCGTTGTGGTTCTAGAGCGCTAGGATACTCCTCATGCTCGCACTCCTCTGGCGCTGACCTGTGAGGTCAGACGAAAGGCCGGTACGTGATGAACGCAGTGTAGCGAGAACGTAACTCAGGGACAAGACCAGCAAAGCAGAAGCGCGGAGATGTAGCTCGTTTCGGGCTCTTCTGCCCCAAGGCTAGAGGCGAGGTCAGCGGTCGCCTCCGATGCTGCGCGATCCTGCCGCAGCACCGCGGGTCGCCCCAGATCAACTGCCTAGAGCTTCCCACCTTGGGGTGCGACCGCTGACGCTCGTTGTTCCGTCATACGGGCTCACCCCCTTTCCGTCTCCAAGGACGGCTGAGATACCGCAGTCTACCCCGAATCCCTCCTCAATCCAACCATGCACTGGTCGAGGGAGACCTCGACTCACTGCAGCTCGGGCCAGGAACGAAAGGCGGGGTGGGTGAGGGGGACGGGGCGACCGGTGTTGACGTCGAGGAAAACGGCGGTGATCTCAGCCTCCACGCAGACCTCTTCGGAACCGACGAAACAAGCCTGCTGGCCGATTACGGCGCGCCGTCGTTGGGAGCGCAGGAGCTTCGTTTCGATCTCTAATTCATCGCCGGCGCTCGCAGGACGCCGATAGGTGATTGTGAGCCGCACGACCACGGGGAACACCCCATTGGCCTCAAGCGTGGCGATGCTCAGTCCCTGGGCCTCGAGATGGGCCCAGCGGGCTTCCTCAAGTAGTTCGAGGTAGCGGGCGTTGTTCACATGCCCGAAACGATCCTCATGGTAGCCGCGGATCTTGATCCGTGTCGACGTCGTCATCTCGGCCGTACTCCTTCCCCTTTCAGGTAACGCGATGCAATGCGTCACGTCAAGCCGGGCGCTGTCCGAGCGCGGTGCCGACGTCTCCGTGCGGGGACACGGGCACGATGCCGAGACGAGCCGGGTGGGGCGCTTGCCCCGACGACGCCTTCGATGGGCGCAGGTCGACACGCAAGGAGCAGAAGCCAACAGATATGGCTCTCGGCGCGGGTCTCATGCGTTCCTTCGGTCTGGGTAACGCCTCAGGATTTGATCGGCGAAGTCGGCGACGGACGTGCGCAGCGCCGAAGGCTGGAGCACCTCCACTGCCCCGCCAAGGCCGAGAATCCCGCGCCGGGCGCTCTCGAAGTCGGGGAAAGCGACATCGAGCTCGATCCACGCCTCCCGGCCGCCCGCTGCCCGTGGGAAGACGCCGCGGCGCTCGCCCAACGCATCCTGAACGAACGCGAGGGCAGGTTTCTGTACGCGAAGGCGAACCTGGAAGCCTGGGCGCATGGCTACTCTCCGTTGCGCCTCCCACGCGCGCCAGAACGACTCGAGGGAGAATGCCTCCGGACGATCGAAGGTTTCTTCTGTGGGCTCGACGGAACGGATGGTCGATATCCGATCCACGCGGAGGCGTCCTTCTTCTCCCGCCCAGACGACATGCCACGTGCCCTGTTTGGCGATCAGGCCGTACGTTGCGATGCGCCGCGTAATCGCGATATCGAACCGCCGCTGGAACGTTGCGAGCACCCAGTGATCGTTCATCGATGCTGCGTGAAGCGCCGTCAGGTGGTCCACGGGCCCCTTCGCTTCGGACCAAGGCGCAGCATCGATCAGAAGCCGCTCGGCTATGCGGCTCCGCAATCCGTGTCGTGCTTCGGGGATGGCTGCAGACAGCTTGAGCAGCGCGCCCCTCAACGGCTCGGAAAGGCCGAGATCCTTCAGTGGCTGATCGCTGCTGGAGACGAACAGCGCGGCGATCTCGTCGGTGGTGAGCTGTGTCAGTGTGTTGCGGAACTCCTCGAAGAGATAGCAGCCGCCGCCGGGGCCGGTCTCCGTGTACACCGGGAAGCCAGCTACGCGCAACGCGTAGAGGTCGCGGAGGATGGTGCGTCGCGACACCTCGAACGTATCCGCAAGTCGCTGGGTCGTTGTCTTCCCCCGGGTCTGAAGATGCATGAGGATGGCGAGCAGGCGGTCGGCGCGCATAGATGTCACCTCCGAAGCTGATTCTACAACGGTGACACAGGATGTCACTAATTGGTGTCACACTGGAGATCAGACTAGACGACTCCGAAGGAGGGTCAGATGGCAGGACTGGATGTACGGATCGTGGATCTCCCGTCGATGCGGGTGGCGGTATCGGAGAACCTCGCACGCATGCGCGAGTCGGTGGGGCGTCATCTTCTCCCGGGTCTGAAGACGCATGCGGATGGGCAGCAGACGCTCCGCGCGCACGAGTGCAACCTGCGAAGCCGATTCTACAACGGTGACACAAGATGGCACTGACAGGCATCACGCTTTGGGACGAGACTAGACGACTCCGAAGGAGGGTCAGATGACAGGACTGGATGTGCGGATTGTGGATCTCCCGTCGATGCAGGTGGCGGCGACGCATGGATACGGGAAAGAGCCCGAGTCGCTGGCGATCGAGAAGATGATGGCGTTTGCCAAGAAGCACGGCATCGTACCTGGATCGGAAGGTCACCAGTTGTTCGGCTTCAACAACCCGAACCCGTCGCCGGGCAGCGAGAGCTACGGCTATGAGTTCTGGATGCAAGTCGGCCCGGGGATCGCCGAGGAGGGTGATGTCACCATGAAGCAGATGCCCGAGGCCAGCTATGCTGTCACGCGGTTCACCGGCCTGTCGAAGATCGGTGCGGTGTGGAAGGCGCTAGGAGCGTGGTACGACGACAGCGCATATGCGTCGAAGCCGGCTCCGAATGTCCCTCAGAGTTGGCTGGAGTCGCCCCAGAACTTCGGGGAGCCCGACGTCGAGAAGTGCATCTTCGACTTGTACATCGCGGTCACGAAGTAGCTGTCCTTGGCCGCTCGCCGAAGCGTTCACGACGACGAGCCCGATCGAGAGGGAGAGCCACCCCGGCTCTCCCTCTCACATCGCTGGTGCGGGGATCGGAGCTCGCACCACACCAGCCACGAGATGGATGCGGCATTGGCCCTAAGCCCGGGCCTAGGCCTGCGGATCCCCGGCGGTCTTCACGCTGGGGGCGGATCGCCGATCCGCCCGCGATGCCTGCAGCTAGCGAAGGAGCAAGAAGCGGCCTAACGTGGTACAAAGGGTGAGGAGGTATCTCGTGCGCTGGACACGCCTGTGGGTTGGTGGGGTTGTTGCCGGACTGCTCCTCGTGGCGTTGGGATGTCTGATCGCAGCGGCGGTTGGGAGTTGTGGGGACGGGAGCTGCGAAGGGCACGAGACGCCTGCTGGCTGCCCACAGGATTGTGGTGATCTGGTGCCGAACCCTCTGCGTGCGGTGGTGTCGGAGGACATCCTCACGTGGCAAGACTGGATGGACGACGGGGGCTTCGAGCGAGGCGATGAGGCGGTCGAGTTGCTCGCGCATCCCGTTCGCCGCCTCGCGTCCGCGTCCGTGGAGCGATGCGCCGATGCCGCTCGATCCGGGGGTTACGGGATGCGGATCTCGGCGGACGTGGACGAGGGGATCGTGTTTGCAGTCCGCGCGAAGATCGAGAAGGGCGAGCAGACGCGGTGCAGCTTCTGGGCACGCTCCGTGGGCGATCGCACAGATCTTCGGGTGAGCGTCCTCGGGGTCGAGTCGGGCCGCGACGAGCCGCGAGTTCTGTACAGCCTGGAGCCCCCCTCCTCCCTGGGTTTGGAGTGGAGCCAGCTTCAGTTCGCCTTTGTCAATACCCACGGTGTGAAGTACGCGCTGCTCGCCTTGGAGATCGGACCGAACACCGCGGTGGATGTCGATGACGTCGCTGTGGAGGCGGAGCAGTGGGCGCTTCCCCGGATCTGTCGATTCGAGCGCAGCGTCGGAGGAATCCCTGTGCCGTTCAAGCCGATCGCGCCGATCCACTTCAACGTCCTCATCCACGTCGAGGATCCAGCGCTGATCACGCAGCGAGAGGCGTACTTCCGGGAGAAGACGGCGGTGTTCACGGAGCTTGCGCGCCTGCTGCACGAGCACGGCGGCTTCCTCACGATCCAGCCCGAGGAGGACTGGCCTATGGCAGCGCTGCGGTTCGCGCCGGAGACGCTCATCGAACTGGCCCAGCGCTATGGCGTCGTCTACTCGACCCACACCCACGGCCCGGCGTGCGTCGATCCGGAAGGCCGCCTGCGCAGCAGCCAGGACTGCCGCAACTGCCGCGACCTGTCCGGATGCCAGCAGATTGAGACGGACACCGATCCCTACACGCCGCAGTACGTGGGCGCGCTGCGAGAGCTGATCGCACAGGTGTCGAGGACGGAGGTCACCGATCACAACGGCAACTTCCACTACGCGAACGTTTCGGCCCTCGCCGATGTGGGGATTGCCACATGGTCGGCGTTCAAGGATCACAACACGCAGTCCACGTTCGACCGGCTGTTCACCAATCCTTGGCGACCGACAGCATGTGATGCCATTGCATCACCGGAGACGTTCCAGATTCACGACCCGTCGACGAGCGTCGTGTTTGTGCCCGGTTGGGGGCAAGCGATCACACGCCATCCGGAGCGGCTTCACGACCGTCTCGCGGGGATGCTCAGCCGGATTCTCTGCTACGCCGATGCCCATCGGGTCAACACGTTCTACATCGTTACCCACGTCGATCACTACGGGCCGGAGGCGGAGGAGCCGTACATCGTGTTCGATGAGGTCACCGGCGAGCTGACGCTGCATGACGGGTTCTCTCGAGACCTCGGCTACTGGGAGGAGACGCTGAGCGAACTCATCGATCCTCTTGTCGCTGAAGGCTATCTCGTCTGGACAAGCCTGCCCGACATTGGCAAGCTGTTCGTCAACTGGGAAGCGGCCGAGTAGATGCGCGAAGAGGGATGCCGGCCCTCCGCGCGAGGGGTGGAGGCGGAGCGTACTGCAGCCGACGAACGAGATTCCGCCGCTTCAGTCCGAAACGGAGGCAGGACATGCGACGCGCACGATGGAACGGTCCACTCGCGGTAGCCGGTGTGTTGGCGGTGATTGGGGCCGTCGTTGGGCTTCTGATTGCCACAGGGCGGATTCTCCCGTCGGCAGTGGATGAACACATCGAAGTGCTTCCGGGCGACCGCTTCGCCGGGATCGACACGGCCCGGATCCGGGACGGTCTCCAAGCGATGGGACTGACGGATGTGCCTGAGAACGTGATTGCCACGCTGTCGACACTGAAGAAGATCGATGACTACCCGGTGTACACCATGCGCTACTTCGGCCCGTATCTGCGAGCGTCGGAACTGCGGGAACCCGCTGAGAGTGGCAGCACCGCGCCGGTGGTTGTCGGTGATTTGGCCTGTTCCCTGTTTGCCGCGGGCGGAGAAACGAGCTGTCCCGTGTTCGGGCGCAACTTCGATTGGGAGTACAGCCCGCTCCTTGTGTTGCTCCTTGAGCCGGATGCGGGGCTGCGGTCGGTGATGTCGGTCGACATCGCGTACTTGATCGAGCCCGATGTGATCGACCGTCTCGATAGTTGTCCTGCGGAACGACTGCTACCGCTGCTCGACGCGCCTTTTCTCACGTTCGACGGGATGAACGAAGCGGGTTTGGCGATCGGGATGGCATCCGTTGACTACGACTGTGGCTACCCCGCGGAGCCGGGCAAGCGGGATGTGGGCGATCTGCGTCTCATGCGTGAACTTCTCGAAGGATGCGCGACCACGGACGAAGCGATCGCCTTCCTGGAGGGGATCAACCCGGTAAGCCAGGGCGGTCCGAACATGCATTACCTCGTTGCCGATCGGACCGGAGCGGCGGCGCTGGTCGAGTACGATAGCGGGCGCATGTTCGTCTTCCGCAGCACCGTGGAGAGGCCTTGGCATCTGGGCACGAACTTCCCCGTAGTCCTCGCTGAGGGCGATGCGACGGGCCGTTGCTGGCGATATGATCTCATCGAGCGGTCGCTGCGTGAGAACGATGGCCGACTGTCCGGGGCTGAGGCGATGGATCTTCTGGCATCGGTCTCAACTCCGATGACACGATGGTCCATCGTCTACGAGCTTGGCACGCTGGAGATGTCGCTTGCGATAGAGCGGGCCGTGGAGAGCATCCTCCGCTTCTCGATAGACGCCGATGCGCGATAGGGCGGAGTGACGCCTCGGCTCTTGGCCGATCCTCCGCGGACGGCTCCCGGCTTGACGGAGGGATCCGCATCGCTATACTGCGTTGCGAACGTCGGCCGACGGGTTCGGTCGGCGCTTCAATCCGAGACGTTGTGCGAGAGGAGGCGTCGATGATCAAGACTGGAACAGAGATCCGCGCGACCTCCTCTGGTGTTGGCGGCTTCGTGCTTGTCCCTGCGGTATAGCCGCTTCCGCGGCATCGGCCGCAATCCCACCACAGTCCAGAGGTTGATCAACGTTCGGCTTCGGCCGGCAACGCTGTTGGTCGTTGGCAATCCACGGTAGGAAGGGAGCATCAAGGTGAGCATCCTGAAGACGGATCACGAGGTTCGACCGGCGCGACTGGATGATGCGGAGGCGGTCTGCGCGTTGTGCAACGCGTGGTCGATGAGCGTACGGGGAGTCTCCACCCACGATGCGGTGGAGCAACGTGTCGACTGGCAGAGCCCCGGATTCGACATCGAAGGCGACACACGACTCGCCCACAACGCGGACGGGACGCTCGTCGGATATGCCTCGGTGTGGGACACCGAGGCGCCACACGTCCGCGTCGGTTCGTTCCTTCGCGTTCACCCGAAGCACGGGAGTGCGGAGCTCGAGGAGACGTTGCTCGATTGGCTGGAATCGCGAGCGCGGAGAGCGATCGATCGGGCCCCCACGGGCGCGCGGGTGGTCCTATCGGCGGGCTCGTTCAGCGAGGACGAGGGACGGGCGGATCTCCTGAAGCGCCGAGGCTTTGTGCTTGTCCGGCACTTCGTTCGGCTGCGCAAGGAGATGGAGGCGCTCCCGGAACAGCCGCAGCCACCCAGTGGGATCTCGATCCGCACATTCGATCGTGCGCTGGATCTGCGTCCTGCGGTGCTCGCTGTGCGGGAGGCGTTTCGCGACCACTGGGGACATGTCGAGGGGGATCTCGAGGAGGAGATCGAGCAGTGGAGGCACTGGACCCACGAGGATCCGGACTTCGATCCTTCGGTGTGGCACCTTGCGTGTGACGGCGACGAGATCGTTGGCGCCTCCTTCGGAACCACCAAGCGGCCCGAGGCCGACAACCTAGCATACATCTACGTTCTCGGGGTTCGGGGAGGGTGGCGCGGTCGCGGAGTCGCACGCGCCCTCCTGCAGCACTCGTTTCGCACGTTCTTCGAGCGAGGTCGCCCGGTGGTGGATCTTGATGCGGACGCGGCGAATCTGACCGGCGCCATGCGCCTCTACGAAGGCGTGGGAATGCGGCAGATCTGGCGCGACGATGCCTACGAGAAGGAGCTTCGCCCCGGCAAGGATCTCTCTCGGAAGACCCTTGATCACTGAGAAGCGCGGGGTCAGGTCCTGCGATCGAACACGCTGTGTCAAGCGGCCATCGCAGGTGTTCGATTGCAGGACCTGACCCCAAGCATCTAGACTGAGTCTGGGGAGGAGCGATGAAGATCGGGATCCTGAGCGATACGCACGACCGGCTACCGCTGATCGAGCGAGCGGTGGAACGATTCAACGAGGTAGGTGTGAGGCTTGTGCTGCACGCTGGGGACTTCGTCTCGCCGTTCACCGCGATTCCACTGGCGAAGATCGAAGCCCAATTCACGGGTGTGTTCGGCAACAACGATGGCGACAGGCTCTACCTCACGAAGCGGTTTGAGAACATCGGACCGATCCATCTCGGTTACCATACCTTCGAGATCGATGGGCTGCGCGCTGTCCTCATGCATGAGCCGAAGTCGATCGACGCACTTGTGGCGAGCGGCCGCTATGATCTCGTGGTGTACGGGCACACGCACGAGGTGGATCTACGCGAAGGTGCCTGCGTCGTCGTCAACCCGGGCGAGGGCTGCGGCTACCTCACCGGCCGCGCGACTGCGGCGATCTTCGACACTCAAACGAGGACCTCCGAGCTGATCGAGCTCTAGCGGTCCGTCGGGAACCTAGAGCTTGTAGCCGATGGTGCGGAGGAATTCCTTGCGCTGTGCGATCTCGGCGTCGCCCTCTATGCCGCTTGGCGGGACACCGTCGATCACGCCGAGAATGCCGCGGCCTTGCTCGCTCTCGGCAACGATCACCTCGACGGGATTCGCGGTCGCGCAGAAGATGCGACAGACCTCCGGAACGGCTCGAATCGCGGGCAGCACATTGACCGGGAAGGCGTTCCGCAGGAAGACGACGAAGCTATGCCCCGCGCCGATTCGCTGCGCGTTCCGAATTGCGAGTTGCACGAGCTCCTCGTCTGTGCCCGAGTGGCGAATCAGAGCCGGTCCGGACGCCTCGCAGAATGCCATGCCGAACCGGACGCCGGGCACGGCGCCCACGATCGCTTCATGCACGTCCTCTACAGTCTTGATGAAGTGGCTCTGCCCGAGGATGAGATTGAGCGATTCCGGGTTGTCGATCGCGACGGCCTTGATGTCCACAGGAGCTCTCCTAGTCTTCACCCTTGATGAACTCCGCCAGCGCGGTTGCGCTGAGCTCGATCTCGGTCTCTTCTCCCGTGCCCATCCGCTTGAGCTTACCCCGCCCTGATGACGTCTCATCGTCGCCGAGGACGAGTAGGTGCGCTGCCGAGAGCCGATTGGCTCGCTCCATCTGCTTGCGCAGTGCACGGCCGCGATGATCAAGGTCGACCGCGAGGCCTGCGCGTCTCAGCTCCTTCGCGAGGCGCATGCCGAAGTCGAGCCCGTCTCCGCCGATCGTAGCGAGGAAGAGGTCGATACCCTCAGCCGGGAGATCACCTCGTCCGCGCTCCTCGGAAACGATCACCAGGCGTTCGGTGCCGCCGGCGAAGCCGACGGCGGGGACCGAAGGGCCCCCGAGCGCTTCCACAAGGTCGTCATAGCGACCGCCGCCGAGCAGGCTGTCCTGCGCCCCTAGGTCCTCCGATAGAAGCTCGAACACTGTCCGGGTGTAGTAGTCGAGGCCGCGGACGAGTCGCGAGTCGAGCTCGTAGGACAGGCCGAGCGAATCGAGAAGGCGGCGGACCTCGGCGAAGTGCTCGGCACACCCCGCGCAAAGATGGTCCGCACTCCCGGGAGCGGACTCGATCTGGCGTTGACATTGGTTCTGCTTGCAATCGAGCATGCGCAGCGGGTTCTCCTCGTAGCGCCGCTGGCAGTCCTCACACATCGATGAGAGTGCCCCCGCGAAGTGGTTCCGGAGAACCTCTCGGTACTGCGCCCGATCGTCCGCACAGCCGATGGAGTTGAGGCGCAGCCATAACCGTCCCAGCCCGAGCTCCGTCATCAGCGTCCAAGCGAGGTCGATCACTTCGGCATCGAGCGTCGGATCGAGCGAGCCGATCGCCTCGACACCGTACTGGTGGAACTGGCGCTGGCGGCCCTTCTGCGGTTTCTCGTAGCGGAACATCGGGCCGAGGTAGTACAGCTTCTGGAACGGCTCGCTCGTCTGCAGGCCGTGCTCGAGATACGCGCGAACGACGGACGCTGTTCCCTCCGGTCGCAGCGTGAGGCTTCGACCCTTGCGGTCGACGAAGGTGTACATCTCCTTCTGCACGACCTCGGTCGCTTCACCGATTCCCCGAGTGAACAGCTCCGTGTGCTCGAGCAGAGGGAAGCGGATCTCGCGGTAGTTGAAGCGGCGGGCAATGCTTCGGAAGGTGCTCTCGATCAGCCGCCAGCGTCCGATCTCCTCGGGGAGAACGTCATGTGTGCCGCGCACCCGCCCGACGTTCACCCGATCTCCCGCAGGAGGGTCACCATCTCGATGAGGCTCTCCGCCGCTTGGGCTCCCTTGTTCCCCGCCTTGGTGCCAGCGCGCTCAATCGCCTGTTCTAGTGTGTCCGCTGTGATCACGCCGAACGCGATGGGTACGTCCAGGTCCATGTTCAGCCGCGCGAGGCCTTTGCTCACCTCGTTGGTAATGACCTCGAAGTGGGGCGTTGCGCCGCGGATGACCGCTGCCAGGGCGACGATGCCGTCGTAGCGGCCGCTGAGCCCCATGTGCTTCGCCCCCCTGGGCAGTTCGAACGCGCCGGGGACCCAGCACACGTCGGTTGTGTCCTCAGGCACGTTGGATCGGCGCAGGCGATCCAATGCGCCGGCGAGCAAACGGGAGGTTACCAGATCGTTGAATCGGCTGACGACGACGCCGACCCGTAGTCCACTGCCATCGTACTGTCCCTCAAAGATTCTCCCCATCTGTCTCCTCTCCTGTTCGGGGTGCCCATTGCCGCCACGCCTAGACGCTGCTCAGCTGATGCCCGAGCTTCTCCTTCTTCGTTCGCAAGTAGCTCACGTTGTGCTCGTTGGGGGGGACCTCAATCGGGATTTGCTCTGAGATTGTCAGCCCGTATCCCGACAGGCCAACGACCTTCTTTGGGTTGTTGCTCAGGAGCCGGATCGACGTCAAGCCTAGATCACACAGGATCTGCGCACCGATCCCGTAGTCCCGCAGATCGGCGTCGAATCCGAGCTTCTCGTTGGCCTCAACCGTGTCCAGTCCCTCATCCTGAAGCTGGTAGGCGCAGACCTTGTTGCTCAGTCCGATGCCCCGGCCTTCCTGGCGCATGTAGACCACGACGCCGGCGCCCTCCTTCTCGATCATCTGCAGCGCCCGCTGCAGCTGAGCGCCGCAATCACAGCGCTGCGACCCGAACACGTCGCCCGTGAGGCACTCCGAGTGAACACGGACAAGGACATCCTCCATGCCGGTGACATCGCCCTTGACCAACGCCACATGCTCCGCGCCATCGAGCGGACTGGCGTAGCTGACGATGGTGAACGTCCCCCATCGGGTGGGAAGGGTGGCCGACGCGACGCGCTCCACGAGCCGCTCGGTACGTTTTCGGTGTGCGATGAGATCCGCGATCTGCACGATGTCGAGTCCGTGCTTGCGGGCGAACGGTTCGAGCTGAGGAAGCCGCGCCATGGAGCCGTCATCCGCGAGGATCTCACAGAGAACCGCGGCGGGCTGCAACCCAGCGAGGCGGGCAAGATCGACCGTGGCCTCGGTGTGCCCGGCGCGGCGCAGCACGCCCCCGTCCCGCGCAACAAGAGGGAAGATATGTCCCGGGCGTGCGAGGTCGCTGGGCTTCGTCCGCTCATCGAGGAGCAGCTGGATCGTTCGCGCCCGATCCTGAGCGGAAATGCCTGTTCCGATGCCATACCGCGCGTCGACCGAGACGGTGAATTGCGTGCCGTGCAGCGCCGTGTTGTCCGGACACATCGGTGCGAGACCGAGTTCGCTCGCACGTTGCGCCTCCATCGGCATGCAGACCAAGCCGCGGCCGTGCGTCGCCATGAAGTTGACCGCCTCTGCGCTGGCGAATTCGGCGGCGATCACAAGATCGCCCTCGTTCTCGCGGTTCTCATCATCCACCAGAATGAGCATCGTCCCGCTGCGGAACTTCTCAATGGCTCGCTCAGCCTCGAGGAACATGATCGATCATCCTCTGCACGTACTTTCCTACGATGTCGTACTCCAGGTTCACTTCATCTCCCACGGTGACACCCTTCAAGTGGGTCCGCTCGCGAGTCGCGTGAACGATCGCGCAGCGGAACGAGCTGGCTGTCACATCGTACGGTGTCAGGCTGATTCCGTCGACGCAGATGCAGCCCTTGCTGACGACGCGTGCGGCATGCGCGGGCGGGTACCCGATGCCCAGGGTCCAGCCGCCTCCGTCGGGACGCAACTCCTTGACTCGCCCGACGGCGTCGATGTGCCCAAGCACGATGTGCCCTCCTAGTCGCCCCCCGACCGGGAGCGCACGCTCGAGATTGAGCGGCGTGCCCGCGGGAAGCCGGGCGACGGTCGTCCTGCTTGCCGTCTCCGCAGAGAGATCGGCGACGAATCCGTCGTTCACACGCTCCCTGACCGTCAGGCATACTCCTTGGACGCAAACGCTATCTCCGTCTTCGAGTTGGGAGACGAGCGCGGCTGGAGCCCCTATGTCAAGAGCGTCAGCGCGGCGCCGACGAAGCACGCCTAGACACTCCACAATCCCTGTAAACATCGGCGTTCGACGGAGTGTACCGCAAGGCCCAAGGGCGATCAATTGAGTTGCGTAGGGGGGAATCGACAGATACCCTAGTCCAATCGGAGGTCGACATGTATCGTTTGGTGAAGCCGTGGATTGTGGCATTCCTAGGCGTGAGCGCGCTTCTTGCCAGCGTGGCGTGGTCCGCAGCGGCCGTCGACGGCCCGCTGCCCGCGATCTACGTCTACGAGGAGCGCGGCGAAGTGGAAGTCGTCACCTCGCTCGCATCCTACCTGTTCTCTGAGGCCGAGGCCGATCTGCGCAGCGTCTACCTCTACTACGAGACGTGGGGCTCCGCGGGTGGAGAACTCATTCAAGGCATGGAGACGAGCCTCATCCAGGTCGATCCCGAGAAGCTCGAGCGGCAGGAGCCGATTCTCAAGGAGGATCGGCCGATCCTCAGACGCCTGTTGGCGATGCGCCTTTCGTTCCCGCTGAACAGCTTCATCGCGCGCCGAGAGCCCGTACCGGGGGCGACGTTCCCGTTTACGTTCGAGGGGCAGGATGCGCCGTTCACGCTGGTCCGCGCCGAGCGCAACGCGGACGGCCTAGCAGTCGTTGAGTTCGCGGGTGTTGTTGCCGGTGTGGATGTTGTCAAGCGCTTCCTGATCGAGGATGTGTCGTACTACAGCATCAACGTCGAGATTGAGGTCGCCAATCCTGGGGAGACGCCTGTCGAGTTGCGGATGAACGCCGGCGGGTACACGCCGGGCGGGGGTGCGCCATCCTTGGTCTACCTGTTCGACGGCGTGCGCAGCGAGGAACGGCGAGATCCGGAACTGTACTCGCAGTTCGGCGGCCTCGGGCTGGTCAGCAAGGGCACGGTCATGTTCCTCGCCCCCGACGACGGCACGGCGATCACCCCCTTTGTCGCCCCGGCAACCGATGTCAGTTGGCGCTTCGGGGCGACCTGGGAGGTTTCCCCCGGCACCCAGCTGCAGTCGTTCTTGCTGTACGGCGGTCGGCGCCGCTTCCTGTTGATGGAGGAAGCTGGCCTCGAAGCGGTGGACGATCCGGGCATTGCGGCACGGCTGATCGTGCCCGTCGTACGGTTCCTCGACCTCCTGTTCCGTGCGACGGGCAACTACGGGTGGGCGATCATCCTGTTCACGATCCTTACGCGCGTGGTGCTCTACCCGTTGATGCGCAAGCAGTACCATTCCATGGCGCGGATGCAGAAGCTGCAGCCGAAGCTGCGCAAGATTCAGGAGCGGTATCGCGAAGACCGTCAGCTGCAGCAGCAGAAGCTGATGGAGCTGTACAAGCGAGAGGGAGTGAACCCGTTTGGCGGCTGCCTCCCGATGCTCGTGCAGCTTCCGCTTCTCGTCTTGCTGTGGCGTGCGATCTTCTACTCCAGTGAGCAGATGCACCTGTCGTCCGGGTTCCTGTGGCTTGCGGATCTGAGCGTCCGGGATCCGTACTACATCCTTGTGATTCTGACCACGGCGATCATGATCGTGCAGCAGCGGCTGATGACGCCTACCACGGGCGACGCTGGTCCCAGCGGCAAGCTCATGGGGTACATCTTCCCGTTGTTCATGGCCGTGTTCTTCGCCAGCTTCCCGGCCGGGCTCTGGCTCTACTACTTCCTCACCACGGCGCTGCAGGTGGGGCAGCAAGCGATTGTCAACTGGGAGCTAGCTCGTGCCGAGGTCGGCAC
>Ga0272441_10009114_pt1 | contig 15444 bp, 11 predicted proteins | sample SSMProp6N_FD_193582 | JGI IMG/M metagenome (GOLD analysis project Ga0272441, IMG submission 193582) | Marine sediment archaeal communities from Little Sippewissett salt marsh, Falmouth, MA, United States - SSM-Prop-6N | ecosystem: Environmental > Aquatic > Marine > Wetlands > Sediment ... | reverse complement strand
AGTTAGCTTCCTTCGACGCGGGCACGATCAACCTCGGCGGCGTCGTCTTCGCAAACACGCCCGAGTTCCTCGACGCGGCGGCGGCCAAAATGACGGAAAAAGGAGTCAAGCCGGAGCTGGAGGTCTTCGACTCCGGCATGATCGTCACCTGTCTCCGAATGCGGGACGAGGGGAAGCTGAAAGAGCCGCTCCATTTTCAGTTCATGGTCGGCACGCCGTGGGGAGCGCCGGCGACGCCGAAGTCCCTTCTGCATTTGACCGAAATGATCCCGGCGGGTTCCACATGGTCAGCAGGCGGTATCGGCAAGGGGGAATTGCCCATGTCCATGATGGCCTTGATTCTGGGCGGACACGTGCGGGTCGGTCTGGAGGACAACATCTATTACCGGCGCGGCGAACGGGCCAAGAGCAATGCCCAGTTGGTGGAACGGGTTGTGCGACTGGCCGCGGAGTTCGAACGGCAGGTCGCCGACCCGGCGGAGGCGCGAAGGATACTCGGTCTCGCGAAGCGGTCCTGACGGAGATTCCGATGAAAGAGGTTCGCAACGTGACGATTGTGGGCGCGGGCACGATGGGCCATTCGCTCGCCCAGGTCTTCGCGCAGGGCGGGTGCAACGTCCGGCTGAACGACCTCAACGAGGACGTCCTGTCGAATGCCATGCGCCTGATCGCCTCCAACTTGACGACTCAGGTCGAACTGGGCATTCTGCAGAAGAGTGAACCGGCCGCCATCCTCGCGAGAATCCGGACCACCCCACGGATGGAAGAGGCCGGAAAGAACGCCGACTTCGTCATCGAAGCGATTCTCGAGGACGTCGAAGCGAAGAAAGAGATATTCCGAAGCCTGGACGGGATTTGTCCGCCCGATGCCATCCTTGCGAGCAATACCTCCTATCTGGACATTTTTAAATTCGTCCGGACCCGGCGGCCGGAAAAAATTCTCATCACGCACTGGTTCGCTCCCCCGCACATCATTCCGCTTGTGGAGATTGTCCCCGGTCCCCAGACCGCCCTGGAGACCGTGGAATCCGTCAAGGCCATCCTGGTCAGGCTGGGTAAGAAACCGATGGTCCTCGCGAAGTTCCTCCCGGGCTTCATCGCCAACCGGCTGCAAAGCGTGCTGCGCAAGGAGGTCCTGTTCCTTCTCGATAACGGCTACGCCACCGCGGAACAGATAGACGAAGCGACGAAAGCCAGTTTCGGATTGCGCATCCCCATTCTGGGTTTGGTCAAGCGGATGGATTATACGGGGCTCGACCTGACGCAAAAGCTTATCGCCAATCGCTCGGAGAACCCGTCCGAGACGCAGGAGAAATCCATGACGATTGACCGCCTGGTCGCCGAGGGCAGGCTGGGCGTCAAAAGCGGCAGCGGATTCTACGATTACGGTGGCCGGTCGCCGGATGATATCATGAAGGAACGGGACATCAAACTATTCAAGCTCCGGGAATTTCTGAGGGAACTCGGCGAACTGGAGCTCTGATACAGCGCCGAGGCCACAGACCACGGGTGGACGACCATGAAAGCCGATGAAGTGAAGACTGTTGTCGTGGTCGGCGCCGGCACCATGGGCGCGGGCATCGCAGGAGAGTTTGCTCGCGCGGGGTGCGAGATCCGCCTGGTGGACAAGAGCGTGGAATTGCTCGATCAGGGCATGAAGATGCTGCGCATGGCACAGGACGTTCTGGTCGAGGAAAAAAGGCTCTCCAAACGGCGCGCGGCAACCGCTCTCAAACGGGTGTCCCTTGTGCCGCATATGGCTGAGGCCTGCGCTGGCGCGCAATTCCTGCTGGAAACGGTCACGGAAGACCTGCGCGTCAAGGAAAGCGTCATGGCCGACGCCGACCGCCTGTGCCCGAAACACGCCGTGTTCGCCTCGAACACCTCCGGCCTTTCGATCACGAAAATCGCCGCGGCCGTCCGACGACCGTCGTGCGTGGCCGGGATGCACTTCGTCAATCCGCCGCACGTCGTGCCGCTCGTCGAGGTGATCAAGGGAGCGCGCACGTCGGCCGCGACGGCACGCCTGCTCATGGACATGGCCCGGCGTTTGGGGAAGCGGCCGGTCCTCGTCAAACGGGACGTTCCGGGGTTCGTCCTTAACCGCCTTCAGTTCGCGGTCATGCGCGAAGCGCTGCACATTCTGTCGGAAGGAATCGCCTCGGCGGAAGACATTGACCTGGCGATGACGGCCGGGCCGGGCTTGCGCTATGCACTGATGGGCCCGTTGCGAACCGCCGACCTGGGCGGACTTGACGTGTTTCACAAGATCAGCCAGTATCTCTTCCCTGCACTCAATTCGAAGCGCTCCCCGTCTCCTGTTCTTGCCGGCTTGGTGAAAAGAGGAAAACTCGGCGCCAAGACGGGCGCCGGCTTCTACAAATATCCTCCTTCCGAGCTCAAACGGATTCTCGCTCGCAGGGACCGAATCCTGCTGAAGTTTCTCGAGACGTTGAAACGCCATACCGCTTGATGCATTTGGTCGATTCGATAAAGGAAAAAAGAATGAGTGAACTTGCAGCAGGCGTCGGGCCTCTGTTCACGGACCCCTCCGCCGATACGGCCCGCGCTTTCTTCCGAAAAAAGTCGCGGGCGCTGACGGACAAGGTCATGTCCGTCTCCGAGGCCGTGTCGAAGTTCGTCCGGGACGGCGACTACGTGGCCTCCGGCGGCTTCGGCGCGAACCGGATCGCGACGGCCGTGATGCACGAAATCCTGCGGCAGAAGCGGCGCAACTTGAGTTTCGCCGGACATACGACCACGCACGATTTCGAAATCCTCTGCGCGGGCAACCGCAACGGTGAGAAGCTTTTGGCCCGGGTGGACTCCGCGTACATCGTCGGGCTCGAGGCGCGCGGCCTTTCGCCGCAGGCGCGGCGCGTCATGCAAAGCGGAGACGTCGAAGTGTGCGAGTGGACCAATTACAGCCTCTCCGTTCGATTTCGCGCCGCGGCCATGGGCGTTCCCTTTCTGCCCGTTCGCTGCATGCTGGGAACCGACACCTTCGCGCGCAGCGCCGCGAAGGAAATCGAATGCCCCTTCACGGGCGCGAAGCTCGTCGCCGTGCCCGCACTCTATCCCGACGTGTCCGCGATTCACGTTCACGAAAGCGACCCGTTCGGAAATTGCCGGATTCGCGGGATCACGATCGCCGACCTCGAACTCGCGCGCGCGTCCAAGCATCTCATTATCACGACTGAGCGCATCGTTACGAACGACGAAATTCGCGGCATGCCCCATGCCACGGTGATCCCGGCGTTTTGCGTGGACGCGGTCTGCGAGGTCCCCCGCGGTTCCTATCCGGGCAACATGCCGGGAGAGTATTTTTCCGACGAGGAACACCTTCGCACCTGGCTGGCCGCCGAAAGGGACGAGGCGGAATTAGAAACGTTTCTCCAGAAACATATCTACGGGGTCCGCGACTTCGGCGAGTATGTGGAACTCTGCGGCGGTGCGAAGCGGATCGAGGAATTGCGCGCGCTGGAACGGCTTCAGCCGAAGGAGGAGTGAATCATGGCCGACTACACCGCGATGGAATTAATGATTTGCGTCGCCTCCCGCCTGCTGGAAGACGGCACGACCGTGGGCGTCGGAACCGGCGCTCCGTGCGCGGCCGCCATGCTGGCCCAGAAGACGCACGCGCCGAACCTCTTCGTCGTATTCGAGGCGGGCGGCCTGGCCCCGCAACTTCCTTCGATGCCGATCTCCGTAGGCGACTCCCGCACCTTCCACCGCGCCATCATGGCCACCGGCATGAACGACGTGATGGATGCGTGCCAGCGCGGCATGGTGGACTACACCTTCCTCGGCGGCGCGCAGATTGACGCTTACGGAAACCTCAACTCCACGGTCATCGGCGATTACGCCCAACCCAAGGTACGGTTCCCCGGCTCGGGCGGCGCCAACGACTTCGCCAGTCTCTGCTGGCGCACCATGGTCATCACCCAACACGACGCGCGCCGTTTCGTGGAGAAATTGGACTTCCTGACCACGCCGGGCTATCTGACCGGTCCGGGCGCTCGCGAAGAGGCCGGCTTGCCGAAGGACGCCGGCCCGTACAGAGTCATCACGGACCTGGCCGTCATGGGCTTCGACGCCCGAACCAAGCGCATGCAGGTCGAGAGCCTCCACCCGGACGTCGCCTTCGAGAAGGTTCAAGAGAACACCGGGTTCCGGATAGGCCGCGCCGACCGCGTCGGTCAAACCGAACCGCCGCGCGAGGCCGAACTGCGGATACTCCGCGAGGAAGTGGACCCCTACCGTTACGTCATAGGCAGATGAGACCATGAGAGACGTTGTCATCGCCGGGCCGGTCAGAACTCCCATCGGCAAGTTCGGCGGCGCGCTGGCGAATGTGTCGGCCGTGGATCTGGGCGCGATCGTCGTCAAGGAAACCCTGGCGCGCGCGCGCGTTCCGTTGAAGGACGTCAACGAGGTCGTCATGGGGCATGTGATTCAGGCGGGCGTGGGAAGCAATTCCGCGCGACAGGCCGCCCTCGAGGCCGGCGTTCCGGTTTCCGTTCCCGCGTTTACGGTCAACAAAGTCTGCGCATCGGGAATGAAAGCCGTGACCCTCGCCGCTCTTTCCATCGCCTCGGGCGAACGCGAAATCATCGTCGCCGGCGGCATGGAGAACATGAGCGCCGCGCCCTACCTGCTGCCGCGCGCCCGATGGGGGCAGCGCCTCGGCGACGGCCAGGTCCTCGACGCCCTCTTGCGCGACGGCCTTACCGACGCCGGAGCGCAATGCCACATGGGCATCACGGCGGAGAATCTTACCGAGGAATTCGAGATCAGCCGACGCGAACAGGATGAATTCGCCGCCGAGTCGCAGCGCAAGGCGGCGGCCGCAATGACTGAAGGCAGGTTCGAGGCCGAGATCGTGCCGGTTTCGGTCCCTCAGCGGAAAGGCCAGCCCAGGCCGGTCACACGCGATGAGTTCCCCCGACCCGACACGACCGTGGAAATTCTCGCAAAGCTCAAGCCGGCTTTCAAGGAAGGTGGGACCGTCACGGCGGGCAATGCCTCCGGCATCAACGACGCCGCGGCGGCCATGACGCTCCTCTCCGCCGACGAAGCGAAGAGACGCGGGATTCAGCCCCTGGCGCGAATCGTCAGCTATGCCTCGGTCGCCCTCGAGCCGATGCTGATGGGTTTGGGACCCGTCGGCGCGACGCGCCTCGCGCTGGAACGCGCCGGCGTGACGCTCGAAGACATCGAAGTCATCGAGCTCAATGAAGCATTCGCCGCGCAAAGCATCGCCGTAATTCGTCAGTTGGACCTCGACCCCTTGCGCGTGAACCTCAACGGCGGCGCCATCGCCCTCGGGCATCCCCTCGGCTCCACCGGCGCGCGGATTCTCGTCACGCTGCTTCACCTCATGGCCGCCCGAAACCTGCGCCTCGGTCTCGCGACGCTGTGCGTCGGAGGCGGCCAAGGCATGGCCGTCATCGTGGAGCGATGCCCTGCCTGAAAATAACCGTGCATGTCCGGTCCGCGAAGCCGAGAATAATGAAAACGGCGGGAACAATCTGAGCGGAAGGAGAGCACCATGTCCTTGCGGGTTGCGATTATCGGCGCCGGAAGCCTTGAGTTCACGCGCCGGTTGTTGATGGATATGCTGGCGGTGCCGGAGTTCCGAAACACGGAGTTCCGCTTCATGGACATTGACGCGGACCGCCTTCGGAAAGTGGGCGCCGTGTCGCGCCGGATCATCGAGCGGAACAAGCTGCCGGCGAAGCTGGCGCTGAGCACCGACCGCAGGAAGGCGCTCAAGGACGCGGATTACGTTTTTTGTGTTGTCCGCGTGGGAGGGCTGAAGGCCTTCGCCAAGGACGTGGAGATACCGCTCAAGTATGGCGTGGACCAATGCGTGGGCGATACGCTGTGCGCGGGCGGCATCTTCTGCGCCCAGCGCACGATTCCCGTTTTGCTGGACATCTGCAAGGACATGCAACGAGTCTGCCCCGACGCCCTCCTCATCAACCACACGAACCCGCTGGCCATGAACTCCTGGGCCGTTGAGAAAGCCGGCGGGGTCCGATACGTGGGCCTGTGCCACGGCGTGGAGGGCGGCGCGCAACGGATCGCGCAAGCCTTCAATATTCCCGTCGAGGAACTCGATTTCGTCTGCGCCGGCATCAACCACCAGAGCTGGTACATCAAGCTGCGCCACAAGGGCAAGGACTTGACCGGCCGACTCCTGCGTGCGATGGAAAAGCACCCCGAGCTGAGCCGTCAGGAGCCGGTGCGCATGGACATGCTGCGGCGCTTCGGTTACTTCTCCACCGAATCCAACGGCCACCTGAGCGAGTACGTGGCGTGGTACCGTAAGGGCAAGAATTGGAAGAGGCAATGGGTGTGCCGGGACGCCTGGATTCTGGGGCCGACGGGCGGGTACCTTGGCTATTGTCGCCGGACGGCCAACTATTTCGACGAACACTATCGGAATTTCCTGAAGGGCGATCAGCCGGCCATGGAGCTTGGGAAGCGCTCAAGCGAGCACGGGTCGTACATCATGGAAGCCATCGAAACCGGCAGGCCGTATCGCGGGTATTTCAATGTGCCCAACCGCGGACTGATCGCCAACCTGCCGTCGGAGTGCATCGTGGAAGTGCCCGGCACCGTGGACCGCCACGGCATCCAGCCGTTGCGTGTCGGGCCGTTGCCCCCGCAGTGCGCGGCCGTGTGCCGACAGTCCATCAACGTGCAGGAGCTCGCCGTGGAGGCCGCTCTCACCGGCAACAAGGATCTCGTTCGCGCGGCCGTCGCCCTTGACCCGCTCTGCAGCGCGACGCTCAACACGCAACAGATCTGGGACATGTGCGACGAGATGTTCAAGGCGCTCCGCAAGTGGATGCCGCAGTTCCGGGGAAAGAGATAGTGCCCACGGCATGCTCCTTGCCGGAAACCGGCTCCTTCCTGGCGCAGTCGCCATCGGCGGGTAGCACATTCGGCGCCCGCCGCATGCCGACCGACGCATCCGCGAAAAACACGTGAAGATTTTCCGCACCGATTATCGGACAGGATACTCGATCAACACGCCATACCCGCCGGCCTCCGCGTCCAGCGGCCGATAGCCGGAATGGATGGAAACGAGCTTCGCCCCACCGCCGAGATGGAACTGGAGTACGGGGTCGGCGTACTCCCCGTTGTCGCGCCGCCATGCGATGTATTCTTCTATGGGCATTCCCAGGTGTTTGTGATACCTCGCGGGACGCGTGAAGCCGATGATCCGCCGCACTCCGGGCAGGCTTCGCGCAAAGGCAATCTCATGATCCACCATGCGCCGACCGAGCCGCAGTCCTCGCCCCGCGCGCAGCACGCTCACGGTGATGAGATGGAATATCTCACCGTCGGCCGTATGAGAGCCGCGGAAGCACCCGCCGTCCGTAAGTCGGTCATACGTCGCCGGTCCGGCATGCAGGAATTCCGAAGAAATCCGCTGGGCCGTTGCGGCGCCGATAAGCTCTCCATTGCGCTCGGCGACCCATTGTCCTTCCGAATACGTTTCGATCCGCGTTCGGAAACAAGCCTCATCGGGCGCTATCGCGGTGGGCCAGCAGGCCTTCTCGATGGCGGACAGTTCCCCCGCTTCGGCGACGCGCGCATTTCGGAGAACAATGTTCACGAGAGCCACTCTCTCAGAACAGACTCGGTATGCTCGCCCAGTTCGGGAGCGTGCCGCGAAAGTCGAAGACTCTCGCCGTTCATGCGCAACGGAGAACCGGCAGTCAGGAAGTCGGCCTCGGGGCCGTCTTCCATGCGGTGCAGCATGCCGCGCATTTCGAGATGCGTATCCGCGGCCACGGCGGCCATGTCCCGGACGGGTGCGCAAGGCACACCCGCCTGTTCGAGGCGTTCGAGCCACTCGGCGGAAGGGCGTGCCCGGAGAAGCGCGAGTAGCTTCTTCTCCAGGTCGGCATGGTTCTCCGTGCGATGAGGATTGGTGTCGAAACGGGGATCGTCGGCCAGTTCGGGCGTGTCCAGCGCCGAGCAGAGTTTCCCCCAGAGGATGTCGTTGCCGGCCGCGATGACGATCGGACGGTCCGCCGTGTCGAACGCCTGAAAGGGCGTGATTGACGGGTGCCGCGTGCCAAGGGGCTCTGGGGGTTGTCCCGTGGTTTCGTATCGCGTCAGGGCGTTCTCCAGCGCCGCCACAGTGCAGTCAAGCATCGCCATGTCCAGTTCAGCGCCCGCGCCGTCGCGGGATTGAACGCGCAACGCCGCGAGGATGCCGATCGCGGTGAAAAGACCGGTCAGGATGTCGCTGATGGACGCGCCGACGCGGACCGGGGACCCCCCTTCCAGGCCGGTCACGCTCATCAGTCCGCTCATGGCCTGAATAATGATGTCGTATGCCGGACGCCTTCCGTAAAGACCGTGGCGGCCGAAGCCCGAAGCGGAGGCATGAATCAGGCGGGGGTTAACCTCGCGCAGCCGGTCTTCGCCCAACCCCAGCGCCTCCATGGTGCCGGGGCGGAAGTTTTCCACCAGAACGTGCGCCCGTTTCGCGAGCTTCAGGAACGTTTCGCGGTTCGCCTCGTCTTTCAAGTCAAGTACAATGCTCTTCTTCCCGCGATTGATGCTGGCGAAGTAACCGCTGCGTCCGGATTTCAGGAACGGGCCGAAGTGCCGCGCGTCGTCGCCGACGTCCGGACGCTCGACCTTCACAACCTCCGCGCCGAGATCGGCCAGAACCATCGTGCAGAAGGGCCCGGCGAGAACGCGCGTCAGGTCCAGTACGCGCACGCCGGCCAGCGGAGCGGGCGGCGACGGCTTTTCTTCGGTCATGTCTTGCTCTGTACCTTGGAATATGGGCGCCGACGACCACTTTCAACGGGGAAACGCATGCGGCATATTCGCCAATCGGCCGACGCGCGTCAAGTGTCGGGTTCGATAATCCGACACGCATTTCCTCATTTACGGTCGGAATGTGGCATAGCCGCGCGCGCCTGTCCCGCCAAAGGCGGGGGCTGTGTGGAACGACCCGCTTGCGTCCCCACAGGCGAGAGCGCCTGTGCCACACACGGCTTTCCATGCAGAGCGCCGACCGTAACCGAGGGAATACTCCGATACTCCATCCGTATTTGACGCCTGCCGGAACGCGATGTAGACTGCCGCGACGTTTTGACTCCAGGTCATCTTCTGGAAAGGCAACAACATGAGCGCCGTAAGTCTGTCGTGGAATCCAAAGGAAACGGCCTCCGAACCGTTGCGCGAATTGTTCCGCGTTTTGGGCGAACATTATCCGATTGCCGAAAACGGTGAAGGAATGCGCGTCGCGGCGACCTTGGGAGGAAAAGGGTTGCGGGTAATCCTGCGCGCGGGAAACGCTAGAATCGCCGCCGGAAGCGTGAGCCTTGCGGCAAGGGGTCTGGGAATGCTCCTTTCAGGACTATTGACCGACGGGGAGGAGATCGAGGAAAAGTTCGGGTTCAAGACCGTGGGCGTGATGTTGGACTGCTGCCGCAACGCGGTGCCGAAAGTGAGTTGCCTGAAGGAGTGGCTCCGGCGCCTTGCGCTCATGGGATACAACCAGGCCATGCTTTACACCAAGGACACGTACGCACTGCCGGACGAGCCGGGATTCGGCTACCTGCGCGGTAGTTACACGGCCGACGAATTGCGCGAAGTGGACGCCTACGCGGCCGGCCTCGGTATCGAGATGGTGGGCTGCATACAAACGCTGGGTCATTTGGAGCCCGTCCTGAGATGGGGGAAGTACAAGGCCATCCGGGATACGCACGCGGAGTTATTGACCACCGAGGAAAAGTCCTACGCGCTGATCAAAAAGATGCTGGACTTCTTCGGAAGCGTCTACAAGAGCAGAAGAATCCACCTCGGCATGGACGAAACCTACGGGTTGGGCCGCGGGCGCTTCATGGACATCAACGGCTACCGCCGTCCCTTCGACATCTACGTGGATCACCTGAACCGGGTCGCCGGGGAGTGCGAACGCCAGGGTCTCAAGCCGATGATCTGGTCGGACATGTTCTTCAGGATGGCCAGCGCGCGGGCGGACAGCTACCCCGGCGACGCTGTCACTCCGAAAGACGTCATCGAAAAGATCCCGCCGCAGGTTGACCTGGTCTACTGGGACTATTACCACACGGACGCCACGCACTATCGAGACTGGATAAACCGGCACCGCGCGCTCGGACATGATCCGATCATGGCATCGGCCGTCTGGACGTGGCCGGTGTTCTGGTACAACCATGACAGAACCGTCGCGACGGCGGGCCCCTGCGTGGAAGCATGCGCAGCGGAGGGGCTGGACGAAATTTTCTTCACCCTGTGGGGAGACGACGGCGGCTATTGCGACTGGAGTTCCGCGCAAGCCGGCCTCTGCTATATGGCCGAAAAAGTCTTCAACCCGCAAGCCGAGCCGGACGAGAGCCTGCTGGCGAAAAAATTTGCCGCCCTTTGCGACGGAGATTATGGCGCGCATCTCGTCGCTTCGGAATTGACCCGGATGACGGGGCCGGACCCCGTTTCGGCCGAGTCGCTGTTGTGGGACGACCCACTATTGGGAATCTATCGCAAGGATTGCGAAACCCGCCACGGCGCGGACTTCTGGAAGAAGCAGGAGAAACATTACGAGGACATCGCCTCCCGGCTGAGCGGTCGCCCTAGGGGCGGCGCGGGAACGTACCGCTGGCGGGGGAACTGGCCGCGCTCCTCGCGAAGAAGATTCGCGCCGGCCTCCTCGCGGACGAGACGTTACGCCGGACCGATAAAGCGCGGGAAGCGATGGACGCCGCGTTGGCGGTTGCCGACGCAGTGGAAAAGTTTGAAGTTCATTATCGGGAGCAATGGTACCGCCGCAACAAGACCTTCGGCTATGAAGTGATACAGATTCGACTCGCGGGACAGGTCGCCCGGTGGAAGGAACTGTCTCGAAGACTGAAGGACGTCGCCGACGACGCGACGGACGTTATCCCGGAACTTGCCGAACGCATCTCCGAACCCATCGGAACGAAATGCCAATACCGGTACCTAGCCACGCCCTCGGTCGATTTCTAAGGTGGGCGCTTGAAGGCTTTTCTGGGCGGAGACTATGGGCGCGCCTTTCCGCTACCGAAGCTTCTATTGAACGGTATCGGTTGTTGTGCCTTCGCGCCTGGCGAACAGCGGTTCAAGCGCGGCAAAAAGCTTCACATACGTCCGATAAGCCGCGTCGTAAGCCGGCCAGCTCGAGGCATCCGGAACGGTTCGGTCCGATGTCCTGACGGCGGCCTCGCAGGCACTCTCCGCCGTGGCATAGATACCAGCCCCAAGGCCGGCCAGAATAGCCGCGCCTCGAGCGGCGGCTAGGCTGCCGTCCTCCATGCGAATGATCGGCACGCGCGTGACATCGGCCTTGATGCGGGTCCACAAGTCGCTTTGCGATGCTCCGCCAAGCGACCGTATGTCGCACGCGGACACCCCGGCCTGTTCCAGGACCTCGAGATTCCGCCGCAGCATGAAGGCCACAGCCTCCATGACCGCGCGAATGAAGTGCGCCTTGGTGTGGCGCGGCGCGATTCCGAAGAATACCCCCCTTGCGCCTGCGCAGAATTCCGGATAAACGGCCCCAATCAGGTGGGGCAGCATGACCAGGCCGTCGCTGCCGGGAGGAATATCGGCGGCCATGGCGCTCATAACGTCATAAGCGCTCGTCCCTTGGGCTTTAGCCTGCGCCGTTTCCTCTTGGCAGAAGTTGTCCCTCAGCCATTTCAGCACCGCGCCGGCGGTGCGACACCACGGGAGCGTGAACCAGCGACCGGGCAAAGCATGGCAATGCACCGGAATGCGGCGCTCAGCGTCCGTCGCGCAGCCGGGCATTGTGCCGCAGATGGCCAGGACGGTCCCAGTGCTTTCCGAAACGATTCCGGGACGGATGTTTCCGCTCCCAACCATGGCTGCCGCCTGATCCAAAGCCCCGGTGACGGCAAGAGTCTTCGATGGGAGTCCCGTTTCCGCCGCCGCGGCGGCCGTGATGCGGCCGACAACATGCCCGGAGGCAAAGGGCGCGGGAAGTTGTTCCTGACCGATCCCCAGGAATTCCAGCATCTCGTCCCACCATCGCCGTGTGCGGATGTCGAAGAGGAGACTGGAACAGATCAGCGAATGCTCGCAGACGAACTGCCCCGTGAAACGGAAGAGGAGGTAATCTTCCAGAAGCAGGTACTTGTGCGTCCGACGATTCAGGCCGGCCTCATGGCGCTTCAGCCAGAGCATCTTCGTTCCCGCCCAGGAGGAGAACACATACGGCTGTCCCGTGACCATGTAAATCGGGTCGTCGCCGAACCGATCGCGAATGAGCTGTGCTTCCTCAACGGATCGGTCGTCCGCTTCGACGATTGCGTTCCGGAGGGGCCGACCGTCCTCTCCGATCGGGACGAAGGTATCCGCGTGACAAGAGACGGCAAGCGCCGCGATATCCTCACGCGCCGCGCCCGCGAGTTCAACGATCCGTCTGACGGCGCGTACGCACCCCTGCCAGTACGTCTCGACGTCCAGTTCGACGAATCCCGGCGCGGGAGCGAGCGATGGGGTTTCTTCGTCGCTCTGCGCTATGGCGTGCCCTTCTTCGTCGAACAGCGCGACCTTCAGCGCAGTGGTTCCAGCGTCAATGCCGAGCAGATGCGCCATCGCGAGATTCCCGCCTCTTAGCCCGCATTTCTTACCAGAGTTCGCCGTCCGGCGGCCGCTTTTCGCCGGAGGCGGCGTTCTCCGCGCTCGCGATCCTCGACGTATCTACGGATACGCCTCTGGTCGCTCGCGTGTGCGTCCTTGCCTCCGGCCAAAATCGCCTCGCCGGTCAGCCTAAGGTGTTCGTCTGAAGTTCTCTCGTTCCGCGCCGCAACGCACCTTGTTTCTTGGACTTCCCGCTTCGCACCGGCAAACCTGGTGAGAAATGCGGGCTAGCCGGCCAGCACCTCGACACCTGCGACCTGGCAATAGGATTCGATCTGTGCGGCGACATCCTTGTAGACGACGGCATAATGGTGGCTGCCGCTGTTCTGGAGAAACCGATCTTCGTTAATGTCGTTCAGCGCGATCTCCGTGGTGGGATACGCCGGACAATCCATTTCGCTTACTTTTCCGACGTCTCCCAAGGCTTCGCCGGTTGCGTAATGGAGCGTGAAACGGTCGGCGCGCCGCGCCAGCCGCGCGAGCGTCACCTGGCCGCTCTTCATCGCCGAACTGTTAACGATCCAGCCGGAGAAGGTCGCCGCCAGACCCGCCGCGGCGGCTGGCGGTTTTCCCACTACGATGCAATTCCCGGCGCACATTGTTGACGGAGCATACCCGCACGCGCCGATCAACGCCTTGCCTTCAGCCAGGTCGTGGATGTCCGCGTAGGTCGTCACGGCGCCGTCGGCCAGGTAATGCAGGAGAAGCTGCGTGACGGTGACGCACAGGTCGGCTTCGCACGAAGCGACCAGGCTGTTCCCAAGGACCGAAAGCGGGATGCAGGCGCTTTGGCCGAATTCCTGACTAAGTTCGTAGTTGCACTTGACGGTTATGGCGTCCAGTTCTTTTTCGCGGTAGATTTGATCGAGTGCCGCGTACATTCGCGAGATGCGGACGACTTCGGCCGGCTCCAGAGTCGAACCAGGCGCAAGAGACGCGAGGATCTTTTCCCGCGCTTTGCGATACTTGTCCCCGGATTCGTCTTGAACCTCCATTCTCTTGACAAGGGAATACGTGTCTATGTGAACGATCTCGGGCCCGAGTCTTGCGCGAAGGGACACGGAGTCCGGATCGCCCGCGTGCATTCCGGAGAAGATATAGCCGACCATGCCGATCTTGGCCCGCCCCATGAGGCAAGTGGCCCGCGCCGACACGGCGAAGTCGCGAATCTTCTCTTTCAGGCCGGGTCTGTCCGGCATGCCTATGATGAACCGGTGCGGAATGCCGAGGGCCTTCAGGCTGCCGTGCGTGGCACCGGATCCGGCCATTCCGCCTATATGCACCCGCCAGCCTTCATGCTGGAAGGTGGTGAACCCCCACAGCAAGACCGGCTTGCCCTGGTAATGGCGAACCGCGCGCACAACCAGCGGCGGCTCGATCCATGTCGGCACGAGCAAGATGACGAAATCCACGGCGCTGGGCGAATGACGGACGCCAAGGGCGTCGGCGTCACGGTCGGTCACCACCTCATCCGCCATAACCAGATCGAGGCCGCTTTCGCGCAGCAGCGCCTCGGCAGCCTTCGTTTGAGCGCCGACAACGTCCAGCCGGTAGCCTGGGAATCGGAACGGAACCACGAGCGCCATAGGCTTCTTCATTTCTTCGCCTTTCTTTGCCTGACCGGTGCGCACGAGGGGTCATTCACACTCCGCCAGTATCCGGCCGGAGCCTTTCGACCGCAAGTCCTTCGGGCGATTGGACTCGGGCATGCAATACGCCTCGCGGGAGCCACGAACTGTACTGCTCCGGAAAGCGGACCTCATAAGCGAAGCCTACTGTCTTGGCTCTACTCCGTCAAGCACAATAAGAAAGCGATTCGGATGGGGTTGACTGAGTGGTGACGTGCTGATAGAACTGCCGAAAGGTAAGATTCGCGAGAACCGCGGGTCAGGATGCGGCCTTTTCGGCAGCCGCTTCCGCAGACCCCCAGGCCAGCCAGTCGGCGTGGAATAAGGCGAAAGAACTGTGAGCATTGCATCAGCCAAGGCGAGACACTTCATTGAGCACGAAAAACAATTCCATCTCGGTGTCCTGCCGACCGAACAGTCCAATCCTCTTACGCGGGGATTGGCCGAAGTTTTTCAGAAGAACACGGTTGACGGCATTCGGTTGCTGCAAAAAGTTGACCGAACAATTGTGGAACCGGTGCGGCAAGTTCTCCAGAGCGACGAATTCGCCAGAATGCGCGAAGCGATTTTCGGCGCGTTGAACGACGGCGGGAAAATCGTCTTCAGCGGCTGCGGGGCGACCGGCAGAGTAAGCATTCTGCTCGAAAGCGCCTGGCGGGAATTCTGGCAGGGAGCGGCCGACCGACTTCCGAACAAGCGCGACCTATGCGCCCGGATGGAAAACGCCGTGTTCAGCATCATGACCGGCGGCGATTACGCGCTGGTGCGGTCTGTCGAAAACTTCGAGGATTTTCAACAATTCGGCCGCCGGCAGGTGCGCGATTTGGGACTCGGAAAAGGCGACGTTCTGATCGCGATCAGCGAAGGCGGCGAGACCTCTTCAGTCATCGGAACGCTCCATGAAAGCCTGGAGCGGGGAGCGCGGGCATTCTTCCTGTTCAACAACCCGGCCGACATTCTGTGCCGGCACGTCGAACGCTCGCGCGAGATCATTGAAAACGAGAAGGTCACGTGCATCCCGCTCTATTCCGGGCCGATGGCGGTGGCCGGTTCCACTCGGATGCAAGCCACCACGTTCGAGATGCTTATCGCCCTCGCGGCCCTGGAGCTGGTCCTGGGCGAGATCGTGGTCCGG
>Ga0272441_10009113_pt1 | contig 15444 bp, 11 predicted proteins | sample SSMProp6N_FD_193582 | JGI IMG/M metagenome (GOLD analysis project Ga0272441, IMG submission 193582) | Marine sediment archaeal communities from Little Sippewissett salt marsh, Falmouth, MA, United States - SSM-Prop-6N | ecosystem: Environmental > Aquatic > Marine > Wetlands > Sediment ... | reverse complement strand
AGCACAAAGTAAGGCCCGTCCGAGGACAGACGACATGTCGAGCAAGCTGCGCTGCTGTGTGATCGGCTGCACCGGAAAGTGGTATCAGAACATTCATCACCCGTCGCTGCTGCGGCTCGCGGACCGCGTGCAACTGGTCGCCGCCACCTCGCGCGACCCCCAGCAGCGCGAACGCATCACCGCCGAGATGGGGTTCGACACCGCCTACGCCGACATCGACCAGATGCTCGATACCGAGCGGCCCGACTTCGTGTTCATCTCCGTCAAACACACCGAGACCCCGAAGATGGCGCTCAAGGCGCTCGAGCGGAAGCTGCCGGTGATGATGGAGAAACCCGTAGCCGCCAACCTGGCCGACGCCCGACGCGTCCAGGCCGCGGCCGAGCAGGCCGGCGTGCCCAACATGGTCGCCTTCAACCGCCGCTACAACCCGTTCCTGGTCCGAGCCAAACAACTCGCCGAACAGCGCGGCGGCATCTCGCAATACGTCGGCGAGTGGATGCGCCACGACGTCGTCGCCCCCAGCGCCATGATGGGCTCCGCCCTGCACATGGTCGACGCCCTTCGGTTCCTCGGCGGGGACGTCGCCTCATTCAGCGGCGCCGGCAGCGCCACCCGCTACTTCGACCAGGCCATGACCGCCTCCAGCTTCCACCTGAGCTTCGAGAGCGGAGCGGTCGGCACCGTCTCGCACAACGTCCGAACCGGTCGGGCCTACGAGCGCTACCGCATCCACGCCGAAAACTGGACCGTCACCGTCAGCAACCCACCGCCCGGACGGTTCGACGGACGCATGTTCCTCGAAGTCGAGGCCGGCGACCGGCTCATCGAGCGCATCACCCTCGACGTCCTCGAGCCCGCCCAGCGCTGCGCCCACTACACCCAGGGCTTCTGGCAGGAGCACGAGCACTTCGTCGATTGCCTGATCTCAGGAAAGACCCCCGCGCCCGGCGTCGCCGAGGCCGTCAAGTCACAGCAACTCGCCCAAGACCTGCTCGAGGCCGTCGCACCCCCCGGGCAGATGGCCGAGTAACCTCACCGCTCGATAAACGCCTTGAGCTTCGCCAGCCCTTCCTCGATCTGATCCAGGTCGATCCCCGAGTAGGCCAGCCGGATGTACCGCTCCCGCTCCCCCGGGCGCGGCGTCCCGAAATGCAGCCGCGTGCAGAACGAGACCCCGGTCTCCTCCAGGGCCCGCCGCCGAAACCTCTCGTAGTCGCCAACGCCCATCCGCTCCATCGCCTCGGTGACGTTGGGGAACAGGTAGAAGGTCGACTCGGGGGTGTAGCAGCGCACCCCACGAATGTCGTTCAGTATCTTCACGGCCAGGTCGCGCCGCTCCTTCAGAATCCGGAGGATCTCGTGATGCCCGGACGGGTCGCCGGTCAGCGCCTCGATCGCCCCATACTGGATGAAGTGGTTCGAGCACGACTCGTGGTTCACGTTCAGCCTGGCGATGACCTCGATCAGGGCCGGTGGGCCGATCGCCGCGCCCAGCCGCCAGCCGGTCATCGCGAATTTCTTCGAAAAGGTGTACAGGATCAGGCAGCGGTCCTGCATCCCGGGCAGCGACGCCAGAGACCTCGGCCGGCCGTCGTACCGGATGTCGAAGTACGCTTCGTCGCAGAGCACGAACAGGTCGTGCTTGATGCACAGCTGCGCCAGCCGTTCCAGTTCCGCGTCGTCCGACTCCGCCGCCATCGGGTTCTGCGGCGAGTTCAACACCAGCAGGCGGGTGTTTGGCGTGACCGACGCCGCCATCGCCTCCAGGTCGAGCACGAAGTTCTTCGCCCCCTCGCGGTAGCCGTACGGCACGCGCACGCCGTCCTGGAAGTCAATTTGCGATTCGTAGATCGGATAGCCGGGGTTGGGATAGAGCACCTCGTCCCCGGGGTTCATCAGGGCGTCGAAAAACTTGCTGATCAGCGGCTTGCCGCCCGGCTGGATGGCCACGTTCTCGACGGTGTACTCGACGCCCCGCGAGCGCCCGATATCCGCAGCCACCGCTTCGCGAAGCTCGGGAATGCCGACGGTCGGGCAATAGCCCGTCTTGCCGTCCCGCATCGCACGGCGCGTGGCCTCGATGATGTTCGGCGGCGTCGGGATGTTCATGTCGCCCAGGTGGAAGGGATACACCTTGTGGCCTTTGGCGGCGTGTGCCGCAGCCTCGGCCGACACGGCGAACGCCGTCTCGGTGCCCAGTCGTGAAATGCGATTGGCGATGCGCACGGGATGGTGTCCTCAGTTGACCACGTGGATGGGGTTGCCGGCGATGAACGCGGCGATGTTCTCGGCGGTGGTTTGCATCAGCCGCCCGCGCGCCGCCCGCGCCGCCCAGGCGATGTGCGGCGTGACGATGCAGTTCTTCGCCACCAGCAGCGGGCTGGCCTCGGGGATCGGCTCCGCGCCCACTACGTCCAGCGCCGCCCCGGCAAGCCGTCCGGCGTTCAGAGCGGCCGCCAGATCCTGCTCGACCACCAGCCCGCCCCGCGCCGCGTTCAGCAGGAACGCGCCGGGCTTCATGCGCGCCAGCAAGGCCGTGTTTACCATCCCCGTGTTGTCGGCCGTCTGCGGACAGTGCAGCGTCACCACGTCCGACTCGGCCACCAGGTCGTCCAGCTCGCGCCATGCGAACGGCTGGTAATCGGGCGGATCGGCCTGAGCCAGGTCGTGGGCCAGCACCCGCATCCCGAAGGCGTGGGCCAACTCGCCCACCCGCCGGCCGATGCGGCCGAACCCCACGATCCCCATCGTCAGGCCCTCCAGCTCGATTAGCGGCGTGATCCAGTAGCAGAAATCCTCGCAGCTCGACCACTCGCCGCTCTTCACCGACGCGTCGTGGGCCCCCACGTGGTGACACAGCTCTAGCAGCAGCGCGAACGTGAACTGCGCCACCGCGCTGGTGCTGTAGACCGGCACGTTCGAGACCGCGATGCCCCGCTCGCGCGCCGCCGATACGTCCACCACGTTGTAGCCCGTGGCCAGCACCGCAATAAACTGCAACTTCGGGAGAGCGGCCAGGGTCTCGGCCTGGAGCGCCGTCTTATTCGTCACCACCACCTCCGCCTCGCCCGCGCGCTCTACGATGGCATCGGCCGGCGTCCGGTCATAGACCGTCAACTCGCCCAGCGCCTCAACCGCGTCCCACGGGTTGTCGCCCGGGTCGAGAGTGTGTCCGTCAAGCACTACGATCTTCATCAGTTTGCTCCCGTTCAAGAAAGCGTTGGCTCTGGACACGTCGACCACGCCCACAAGCATCACCAACGAATATATCGCATCCGCACCGAACTGACAAGCGCCGGTCGCTTGTTCCACGGTCGCCTGTTGGGGCCGCGCCCGCTCTGTGGTATGATTGAACTTCGGGGAGGGCCGAAAGGAGGACGCCGGTGCCCCGGACGTTCAAGATTCCTCTCGCCGTCGCTCTGGTTGTGCTGCTCGGCTCGCCCGCGGCCCGCGCCGCGACCAGGGGCAAGGCCTGGGACGACTCCTACTACGCGACGTTCACCACCTCGAAGTTCACCGTCTACAAGCCCGTCAACCAGGAGATCAATTTCAAGAAGGTCGACGCCCGTCTGCTCAGCGCCGCCATCTTCTACGAGACCAACTGGCGCCGTCTGAAACATCGCCTCAAACCGCTCGCCTATTCGCCCGCGCTCCGTCGCGCCGCGTTCGGGCACTCGAAGGACATGGTCGAGAAAGACTTCCACGGCCACGTCAACCCCGACGATCCGAAGAAGCGCACCCTGGTCCAGCGGCTCAAACGGGTCGGCATCAGCCGCTGCCATATGTCGGAGAACGTGGCCTTTGTCCCGGGCCGGCGATATCCCATCATCAGCCGAAAGCCCGGCAGCGGCCAGATCCAGGTCGATCCCAACAACACCCCGAAGCCGCACACCTATGCCAGCTTTGCCCGCCAGCTCCTCGACGGATGGATGCTCTCGCCCCCGCATCGCAAGAATGTCCTCTCCACGTCGATGCGCTACCTCGGCTGCGCCGCCGTCTACTGCCCGCACCAACTGCTCACCGAGCGCGGCAAGGTCATCCCGCTCGACTACTTCAAAGCCACGCAGAACTTCGCCTCGCAGCGCGGCCCGGACCCGAAGTAGGACGCGGCCCGCGTGTCAGCGGTCGAACCCACTACCGCGCCAGCCGCAGCTTCGCCGCCTGGCTGACCGAATGGAACAGAATCTCCCGGGGGACGGGCGAGCCCTTTCCGTTGCGCGGACGCCACCAGAGCCGGATATGGGCGCCGCCGCGCGCCTGGAAATACTCGACCCGAATCTGGTGCATACCCTTGTCCAGGGCCAGCGGACGGGTGCGGCCTTTGTTGCGCGGAGACGCCCGCCAGTGGTCCAGGACCACCTTCCCGTCCAGCCACAGGCGGAACCCATCGTCACTGCTCAGGCCGAACTCGTACTCGTCCGACTTCTCGATTCGGATGTACCCGTCCCAACGAATCGAGAAGTTGTCCCGCTGCTTCGCCGCCTGGAACAGGGCGTCGTCCTGCAGGTCTACCGCAGGGTCGATCCGAGCGCCCTTGAACCGCTCGAAGTTCATCCCGCTGTAATATCGTGCCAACAACCCGCGGGCTACCCCCGGGCCCGTGTCCGGCCGGCGCGGGAGTTGGCGAATCTCCACCGAAAGCGTGCCCGAATTGTCCTGTTGACTGCGCGGCAGCTCGTTCATCCCCAGTTCCAGCCGGCCCGATTCATACGGCCCGATGATCGCCTCTTCCCCGATGTAATGGATGACCCCGCCTACCTGACCCACCAGCGAGAAGATAGGGAGACCCCGATAGGTCCGTCCCTTGCCCGCCGGGCCGGAACCCTGGATCCGCAGCCGGCCGTGCTGCCACCACCCGACGGCCCGAAGGTAGTAATACTCGCCCGGCTTCAACACCACCCCCGTCTCTACCCATTCCTTGTCCGCCGGCACCTCCACCGTCTTGATCGGGCTCGACTCGGCGATGTCCGCCAGGTCCGCCACCCGCCGGCGAGCCCAGCCCAGGTCCAGCCGTCCGGTCACCGTCGCACCCAGCACGTCAACCGGGGTGCGCCCGGCGACCAGGAAAACGGAGGATCCGCCTCCGGTCTCCTTGATCGGCACCTGCAACGCCTCCTTGCCGATCAGCAACTTCGCACTCGGCTTGTCGATGCCCAGCCGGGCCTGCGGGTCATCGATGTGGAGCTCGACCGGGCTGGGGACCCCCGCGATGAGACGACCGCCACCGTGCTTGAACTCGCGTCCAACCACGTAGGACCGAAGCCCGCGCAGAATCCCGAACCCCGCCATCACCAGCGGCCGGTCGCCCTGAGCACTGCACATCACCCGCAGCTCGGTGCGGTCCATCTGCTTTCTCATCCGGACCAACAGCTTGATGGAGTGGATGCGAACCCCCGCACCCCAGCGCAACTCGGTCTCGCAGCGCAGCCCGTCGGTGAGCCTCGTCGCTCCCGTCCAATCCCGCTGCTGCGCCGCCTTGGCCAGGTCGTAACTGATCGCCACGCGGTCGGCGCCCTTCAGCTCGGTCTTGCCGCTGAACAGGTGCTCGAGCCCACGTCCCCGTCCCGCGGCCAGCAGAACCAGGCGCGTCACCTCCGTCTCGTTTCGCCGATAGGTCTCCGTCTTGCGGAAGGTCTCGAACTCCTTGAGCTTCCGGCCCAACTCGTTCCAGTTCTTTCCGGCCGCCGCGGCGCGGGCCTCGGCCAGGCAGCGCAGCGCCGCCTGTTCCGGCTCCAGCCGGGCCAGCCGGTCAAGGTACGACCGGCCCCGTTCCGCACCCGCCTTGTCGCCCAGCTTCTCCACCCGGTCGAACGCCTTCCGAGCTTTCTCGATGTCACGAGACTTGTCGAACGTGTAGAAGAGGCCAAGCTTCAGATGGACCGCCGGGTCCTTCGCACCCGCCGTGACGTAGGGCTTCAGTAACTCGAAGAGATCGACGTCGCTCATCGCCTTCAACCGGACCGACTCTGTCAGCCCGGATACCTGGGCTGTGACCACCCCTTTCTCGAACTTGACGAACTTCCGCAGGATACCGCCGATCCGCACCCCCTCACCGGGGTTCATCGCCTGCAGGCGTCCTTCCGCCGTGTCCCACAGCGAGGCCAGAGCACCGACGTCGCCGCCCAGCGTGCGGAAGGCGTCCGCCTCCTCGCCCAGCCGCTTGTCGGCCGCCGCCCGGGCCGCCGCCGTGCCGGCTGTGGCGTAATCCCGCCCCTTGAGAGCAACCAGTACCTCTTCCATGTGGGCGACCAGCACCCCGAACCGCTCTGTCTTCGCACGGGCCTTCTGCTCGGCCCACAGATCGGCCAAGCCCTGGGCCGCTACCGCGAGCCGCGGAACGCCCCAGCTCTTGACCTCCTCGATGGCCGCGATGGCCCGGTCGAAATCCTGCTCCCCGGCCGCGGCCTCGGCACGGCGCCGGCACGCCTGGAACGACGTGTCGGCCGCCGCCAGCACCCGGGCCTTCGCCGACTCGATCTTGCCGGGCCACTCGCTGATCCGCAGGCTGTCCGGAAACGAGTCCAGCGCCGCCAGCGCCTTGCCGAACGACTTGTCGGCGGTCAGCCGGTCGGCCTGGTCCTCCAACTCGGCTAGCGTTCCCGCAGCCTTGGTCCGCAGCTCTTCCTTCGCGTTGTCCAACAGCACGCTGATGGCGCTGGCATACTCGGTCCCCGCCGCGCGGCTCAGGATGTCCTCGAGCGTCGGGATCAGTCGGGCGGGGTCGTCCCGCAGGTTATCGGCCGCCTGCTTCGCCAACTCGTGTTCCGTCGCGCCGGGCGGTGGCGGCGGCTCGGGCTTGGGCTGCGGTTCGGGCTGCGGCTCCGGCTCCGGCTGGGGTTGCTGAACGACGCCCTGTGATTGACTTGCGTCGGGCTCCGGCGGGGCCGGCTTCTTGTCCCTGTTGGCGAGCACGGCGATGAGGATCAGCGCCAGGAGCACGATACCGATCGCGGAGAAAATCGCCACCGGCGGAACACGGCGTGCAGCGCGGGCGGCGCGCGGCCGGCGCGGGCTCGCGGTGACCGTGGGCGGGACCGCGTCGTGCGCGGCGAGGCGGCGCTCGATGGCCTCCAGCGCCGCGGCCAGTTCGGTCGCGTTCTGGAACCGCGCGGCCTTGTCTTTCTGCATTGCCTTGCGGATGATGCCCGCGGTGGTCGGCGAGATCTTTACGCCCTCGGCGATGGGGTCCGGGACCGGCTCGGTCAGGTGCCGGGCCATGGTCACGTTCGCCGTCTCGCCCCGGTAGGGCGGCTTGCCCGTCACCAACTGGTAGAGGGTCGCGCCCAGCGAGTAAATGTCGCAGCGGCCGTCGAGGTCCGCCTCGCCCCGAATCTGCTCCGGCGAAATATAGTCGGGAGTGCCCAGCGTTACGCCTGTCATGGTGACGGTCGCATCGCCCTGCACCGCCTCCCGAGCCAGACCCAGGTCGGCCAGCTTTGCCACCCCGTTCGTGTCCAGCAGGATGTTCTGCGGCTTCACGTCGCGGTGGATGATGTTGGCCCGAGTGTGGGCGTGGTCCAGCGCCTGGGCCATCTGCCGGCAGATGGCCACCGCCTCTTTCTCCGACAGCGGGCCCGCCCGTTTCACCTTCTGCGCCGCCGTCTCCCCGTTGATGTACTCCATCGCAAAGTAGTAGTAGCCGTTCGATTCGCCGACGTTGATCCCCTGAACGATGTTCGGATGGTTGAGCTTGGCCGCCGCCTGGGCCTCGCGGATGAACCGCCGGACATACGTCTCGCTGCGGGCCAGCCGCTTCGCAAGAATCTTCAGAGCGATAATGCGGTCCATGCTGAGCTGGCGGGCACGGTACACCGTGCCCATCCCGCCACGGCCGATCCGCTCGATCAGCTCGAACCCGCCGACCTCCTCGCGCCGGCCCATTGATCGCTCGACCCGCTCGTCCAGCGCGTCGCAGTCCGCCTGGAACAACAGGCCGCGCGACACCGCCAGCTTGGCGATTGACTCGCCGGACCCCAACGACTCGGCGGTGCTGAGGTCCGCCAGCAGCGCCTCCGCCTGCTCCTGCGTCAGCAGCTTCAGCTCGACGGCGATGCGGGCGAATTCGCAGTCCCGGTCGTTTGGCAACGGTCTCTTCCCTGCCGTCAGCGGATGGTTACGGGAACCGCACCTCGATCTGCGCCGCATCAATCACCTGCGTCGGCTGCGGCGCCCCGGCCTGCTTCACCTGCCCGGTTACCTTGCCCGTCGCGCATACCCGGGCGCCGACGAACGCATCGAGGCGGATGCGGCTGCTCTTTACCAAGGCCAGCACCTTCCCGTCCTTGATGATGCGGTGCGTGGCACCGGCCCGACGACCCGCGCCCGGGCCCAGGTAAGAGACCCAGCCTTCCTGTTGCACCGGGCGGTCCTTGGCCCGCGCGATACGGCGCTGCTCGGCCTCGTGAACCCGCTGGGCCAGCGCAAAGGAGCGGCGCAAATCGTCCACCTCGCGGGCCATCCCGTAGCGGGCCTTCAGTTCATCATACTTCGCCTTCGAGAGGCGCGGCGCCCTCTTGGCACGGATCGCCGACTGGACCCTTTGCAGGTCGCGGATCAGGGCCAGCCTGGCGGTCGCACCCCCTCGCAGCGCCGGATCCCGGATCTGCTTGCAGGCATCCTGGAACGCAGCACCGGCACGGGTCAGTGCCCGGGCCTGGATGTCCTTGCCCAGTTCCGCCGCCAACAGCCGATCGGCCGTGTCGAAAACCACCTTCTCGCGTTTCTTCCGGGCCAGCTCGGCCTTGCGGTGCGCTTCCTCGCGTCGGCGGCGCTCCGCCTCCGCCTTCTGACGCGCCAGTTCCGCCCGGTACGCAACGTACGCCGTGTCCGTCATCCGCTTCACGTACTGCGCGCTGATGTACGCCAGACTGCTCGCCGGCGGCGCGATCCGGAGCCAATCGCCCTTCCGGCCCTTGACCTTGACCGCCGCCCCTTTGCTGAGCTGGGTGACCACCTCGCCCGTCTCGTCGGGCCGCACGCGGACACGAACCTTGTCGCCGGTCAGCACACCCCGCGCACCGGTCACCGCCACGTATTGCTCGGCGATCCAGACGGTCATGCTGTCGGGCGCCTGCACCCGCAGCCAGCCCTCATCCGGCGAGATGCCGATCACCCGGACCACCGCGCCCTTGGGCAGCTTGCCCATGTCGCGGTGGTTCTTGCTGGGCCCGGACCGCACCCGCACGTTGTCACCGGTCAACAGGCCCCAGCAGAACAAATCCGCCGCGTGGCCCGTGCCCACAAACAGGATCAAGCCCAGGGTGAGGAGGGTACGCGATCTCATACGTGATTACCCCGTCTCAGTGACGACGACCGGTCCAAAAACAACTCTGTCTGGTGGCCGAGGGGAGACTCGAACTCCCAAGTCCCTTGCGGGACAACGAATTTTAAGTCCGTCGTGTATGCCAGTTCCACCACTCGGCCGGATTGGCGGACGCACGTAAACGGCGGGAAAACCGACTCAGCCATTTTATCAGGCCCGCCCAGACGGTCAATTACAAAACACTTGGCGGCCGGCATCTCCGCGCTATGATAGACGCACGGCGCCGGCCGTTTGTTCGCTCTTTTTCGAACGATCCATGTAACCGTCTGTAACAAGACTTCGGAGGTAATGCAATGGCAGCCGATCCGCTCGTGGTGGGGGCCGCACTACCCAACATCCCCTGGGAGGACAAGCCGCAGGGATGTCGCGACGTCGTGTGGCGGTACAGCAAGAACCCCATCATCCCCCGCGACCTGATCCCCTCATCGAACAGCATCTTCAACAGCGCCGCCGTGCCGTTCCAGGGCGGCTTCGCCGGCGTCTTCCGTTGTGACAACCGATGCCGCCACATGGAACTGCACGTGGGCTTCAGCGACAATGGCATCGACTGGCAGATCGACGACAACGTCCTCGAGTTCGAATGCGACGACCCGGAGATCGGCACATTCGAGTATGGCTACGACCCCCGCGTCGTCTGGATCGAAGACCGCTACGTCGTCACTTGGTGCAACGGCTACCACGGCCCCACCATCGGCGTCGCCTACACGCACGATTTCAAGACGTTCCACCAACTCGAAAACGCCTACCTGCCGTATAACCGGAACGGCGTCCTCTTTCCGCGAAAAATCAACGGCAACTTCGCCATGCTCAGCCGGCCCAGTGACCGCGGGCACACCCCCTTCGGCGACATGTTCTACAGCGAAAGCCCGGACATGAGCTACTGGGGCAGGCACCGCTTCGTGATGAAGCCGCGCGGCGGCTGGGAAAGCACCAAGGTCGGCCCCGGGCCCATCCCCATCGAGACCATCGAGGGCTGGCTCCTCATCTACCATGGCGTCCTCAACTCCTGCAACGGGTTTGTCTACAGCGCCGGCGTCGTGCTCCTCGACCTCGAACAGCCTTGGAAGGTGATCGCGCGGGCCAGGCCCTACGTCATCTCGCCGCAGATGCTGTACGAGTGTGTGGGCGACGTGCCCAACGTGGTCTTCCCCTGCGCCGCGCTCTGCGACGCACCCTCCGGCCGAATCGCCATCTACTACGGATGCGCCGATACCGTCACCGGCCTCGCCTTCGCGCGCGCCAACGAGCTCGTCGAGTTTGCCAAGGCCAACTCCGACTGACTCGGCCAGCTACTTCTCCCGGGCCGACCCGCGCCCCCGGGCGAAGACCGACAGGATCGCGATGAAGATCGCGATCTTCACCGCCGTCAGCCACGAGACGCTCCGCGCCACCAGGCCCTGCTCCACCGCGCCCGGAAACAGGTCCGGCACCGTCCACGCCCACAGCACCTTGACCAGCAGCAGCATCACCACAAACGCGACCGCCGCCATCACCAGCCCGCCCACCACCAGCCCCACCACCTTCGATGCGCCCATTCGACACCCTCCCGTCAGCCATTCTCCAGCAGGGTGCGCACCTCGGGGCTGAGCGGCATGCCGGCCGCGTCGGCGAACGCGCGCAGCGAGTCGCGATCGACGGACGGGTCGATGGTGTGTGGCGACCGGACCGAGAGCCCCGCGACCAGTGCGCCCAGCTCCTGGGCCTCGGGCAGCGTCAGGCCCGCCGTCAGCCCGGCCAGCACCCCCGCGAAATGCGCGTCGCCCGCACCCGCCGTGCTCACCGGCTCGACATCCGCCGCCGCAGCATGACCAAGCGACACCCCGTTCCAGGACCAACTCCCCCGCACCCCGGCGGTCACCGACACCATCATCGCCGGGTTCACCTCGCCCAGCGCCTCGACCCCGGCCTCCACGATGCCCGAGGGCTCGCCCGCAGGGTCCACCCCCGCCGCGGCCGCCGCCTCATTGACGTTGATGGCCAACAGGTCCACCTTGGCCAGCATCCCCGCCTCCATCGCCGGCCGCATCTCCTGCGAGGTGAACGACGTGGCGCAGAAGAAGTCGTGGCGGGCGCCCATCGCAACCAGCGCCGCCCGCGCCTCGAGCGGCACCTCGGGAGCCGCCAGCGCGATCCCGCGTCCGCCGAACCGCGCGAACTCCCCTTCGGCCTCCGCGACGGCGCCCGCGTCCACCGTCGAGGACGCCGAATCCGTCGTCGTCAGGTTCCCCCCGCTGCCGTCCGGGTAAACGAAGCAAAACGAGAACAGCGTACGGCGCCCGGGCACCTCGGTCACGCGCTCGGTTCGCAGCCCGGCCTCCTCCATCTCGCGGAGTAGGCGGGCGCCGTCCTCGTCGTCGCCGACCCGGCCGACAGGGATGGTTTGGAACCCCGGGCCGAGCAGGGTCTGGACGTAGTGGGCAATGATGTGCAGCTTGCAGTAATCACGCCGGTCGAGGAACCGTCCGCCGCGGCTCTCCTCGCGGCCCAGCGTCTCCGCGCCGTCGATGGCAAAGACCGAGCCCGACCCGATGCCGCCGACGCCGACCAGCGCGTCGTAGCGGCGCTCCGCGATGTGCAGGTGGTTCACAGGCCCAGGTCCCATTCCGGGTGCTCGCCGATCGGGTGCCGCGCCGTCTCGAGCGTCGCCGTGATCAGCGCGTCCGGATGTTCCCGAAGCAGCGTCATCGGGTACTCGGTAGTCAGCGGACCGAACAACGCCACGCGCAGCGCCGTCTGCTTCCACGCCCCGGTATCGCTGAACACCCGCACCTGCTTCGCCGACAGGCATTCGCGCATCCCCAGCGTCACCGACATCGGCGGCACGAACTGGTACGCCGACCCGAACGTCCGCTGGGCCAGCGCCAGAACCGTGTCGATGTTGTTCTCCTGCACGCGCACCGTCGACCGGCGCAGGTCGTCCAGCGTGATCCGGCTGAACGGGTGCCGCCGAGCCTGGTTATAGGCGATGTGGCCGTCCTGCCCCCAGCCCCCGTAGGTCAGGTCGATGGGCGCCTCCGCGATCTCCTCCGCGATCTCCTCGATATTGCCCGGCGACAGCCACTTGCGATTCTCGAGCGGGACCGCCAACTCCGGCAGCACCGGCCCGTAGAACCGCTCTTCCATAAAGCCCCGGAAGCTGTACGGATGGCTGCGCGGCAGCTCGCGCCCCTGCCAGTCCAGGCATTCGTCCATGTGGAACACCACCACGTTCCGCAGACTGACCCCCTCGTCGTTGACCAGGTCGGTGAACGGTTCGTACCAGCAGCTCGGCCCGCAGGGGATGATGGCACTGAACGTCTTGTCGGCGGCATTGGCCGCCTCGATCGTATCCACCAACTCGCGGGCCATCATCTGGCCCATGTCCGACGAATCCTGGCAGAGCCGGAACGGCACCTTCAGGTCGGGGTGGCCTTCGAGCTGGTCGTAGGGAACCCGGCACCACTCGTAGAGCTCTTTTGGATTGATTCCGCTCATCGGCTCGTCTCGCGCCCCTTAATTCGCAGCGCCAATCTAGCACACCGCCGCCGGTCAGGCAAGGAAGGCTCCGCCCCATCCGCCCCGCGGCAGCCAGGAACACCTCTCCCTCCACCCTTTCCCTAACCCGTACTCCTGCTCGTACTCTTACTCGTGCTCTTGCTCCCGCTCTTGCGCCTGCTCGTACTCCCACTCTCACTCTCACTGATCTCCCCTCTCACCGGCGGACGGCGCGGCTCAGCGCGTGAGCGGCTTCCGCACTCCGTGCGGACTGAAAGCGGCGTCGTGCCGCCGCACTCCATAAGCCCTGCGCCCGCTACGGACGACCCGCCGCCCCTGCAACCTGGAACCGAAGAACTCGGCGCTCCTCACCGAACATCGGTAGGGCGGACATTCCTGTCTGCCTATTCCTCACATAGAATCTGGAACCTGCCGCTTTCTCACCCTCTCCCCGGGCCGTTTCATTCTTCGTTTGGTGCCGCCTGAATCTGCTTCAGCGCTTTGGTGGCGGCGTCGCTCACGTCCGCGTCCTCGTCGGCCTGGGCCTTGACCAGCGCGGGCACGGCGTCCTTTGCGTCGGGGCCGATCCGGCCCAGCGCCTTGGCGGCGTCGGAACGCACGCCGCCGTCTTCGTCTTTCAGAGCGTCGATCAGAGCTGGCACGGCGTCCTTGGCGGCGGGGCCGATCTCGCCCAGCGCCTCGGCGGCAAGCCGGCGAATCCTCGGGTTCTCGTGCTTCAGCGCCTCCTTCAGCGGTGCCACGGCCTCCGTTGCGGCGGGGCCGATTCGGCCCAGCGCCTCGGTGGCACACCAGCGAACACTGGATTCTTTGTCCTGCAGCGCGGTGATGAGCGCGGGGACGGCCTCCCTTGCGTCGGCGCCGATCTTGCCAAGCGCCCAGGCGGCGTTCATGCGAACCACCCGCTCTTTGTCTTTGAGCGCTGCGATCAGCGCCGGCACGGCGTCCTTCGCCGCGGGGCCGATCCGGCCCAAGGCCTCGACGCCGTGGGTCCGAACATCGGGATCCTTGTCCTTCAACAGCGTGACCAGCGCTGGAACACCGTCTCTGGCGTCGGGGCCGATATTGCCCAGCGCCAGGGCGGCATACGAACGGACATCGGTGTCTTCGGATTCCAGCGCCGCGATCAGCGAGGGAACGGCGGGGGGACCGATGTATCTCAGGCTGGCGGCCGCCGCCACTTGCATGTTTTCGTCCTTGGACTCGAACGTGCGGATCAGCCAGGGCACAGCGGGCTCGCCCAGGCGCGCCAGAGTTATGGCGCCATCGTCGTACTCGAGATACTCACCGATCCCGGCGGCGCGCAGCCAGCGCTCGACCTGCGTCACCTGGTCCGCCTCGCGCATCCGCCGCAGGGTCCACCAGACGCGGAAACGCGGCGTCGTGGTCCACCCCCACCCCGCCAGCACGATCACCACCAGGGCGACGACCGTGATGATGCCTGATTTTCCGGGGCGTTCCATCGGTCCTCCCGGCTTCTCTGCGCCGCTGTGATAGTATACACCCGAGCAGCCGGCCTCGCAGCAGGAAACGCGCGGCGGCACTGATGCCCCGAACGGCCGCCTTTCAGCCGCCGCCGGCCGCGTCCCGCCCGCTACGTATCCACCTCCAGCAGGAAGAGGAACGGCGCGGTCGACCAGGGGTGGCAGAGCGAGTCCTTCTCGTCGCCGAGGAACCCCTCCCACGTGGTGGTCGCGTCGCGCTCCAGCATCGGACCCCACTCCCGCTTGATCAGCTCGCGGGCCTCGTCCTCCAGACCGGCCAGCCGCAGCGCGGGCAGAAAATAGAAGTGGAAGTAGGGGCTGCACCGGCAGAGGTGGTCGTACCCGGAGAGCATCGCGCCCAGGATCAGGCGTGCCTGCTCGCCCTGCGCCAGCCCGAAATACACCGCCAGCCCATTGGTCTGCCACGAGGTGCCCTCGGACAGCACGCCCCCGTCGTTCGCATCGTGGAACACCGCGCCGTCGAAAAACTCACGGCGAATTGCCGCCGCCAGCCCCTTGGCCTGCGCGGCCAGCGCCGCCGCGTCCGGGCGGTCAAGCTCCGCCGTCAGCTCCGAGAGCACGCTCACGAACCCGTAGAAGAACGTGTTCAGCGGGCAGCTTGAACCCTGCCGGTCGATGCCGCGGTGCGGGAAGTTGTGCCAGCCGATGCCGGGATGGTCGATGAAGTTGCGGCAGCCCTCCCGGGTCCCCGCGGCGTCGTCGAACTCCACCAGCCCACGCTCGCCGAGCCGCGCGTCATACCACTGCTTCAGCTTCAGAGCTTTCTCGACCGTCTCTTCCGGCTTGTAGTACTCGCCGGTGTGGGCCTTGTACATTCGCTGCCCGAGCAGCGGGATGAGCGAGTAATCGACCAGCACGCTCCCGCCGCTCGGGTACTGTGCCCCGATCTGGCCGTCGGGCTTGAACGGCATGTGCAGGAACGAATCGAGATACCACTTCAGGTACGCGGGCTCGTCGAACCCCGCCCACAGGCTTTCCGCGATGAACAGGCCGTCGCCCCAATACTGCGTCTGCTCGCGAGTGGGACAGTCGACCAGGTGTTCCTGGACGCCGACCTCCAGGGTGTACCGGCACAGCTCGAAGATGCGGGCCAGCAGCACGTCGCCCGGCTCGAACGCGCCG
>Ga0272441_10009112_pt1 | contig 15444 bp, 14 predicted proteins | sample SSMProp6N_FD_193582 | JGI IMG/M metagenome (GOLD analysis project Ga0272441, IMG submission 193582) | Marine sediment archaeal communities from Little Sippewissett salt marsh, Falmouth, MA, United States - SSM-Prop-6N | ecosystem: Environmental > Aquatic > Marine > Wetlands > Sediment ... | reverse complement strand
CAGGTTTATATGGATGGCGCCAATATGAATGCTCAGGTAGGATTAACAAATCCGGCAACTATTGGAGCTGATGTTTGCCATCTCAACCTACACAAAACTTTTGCCATCCCACATGGCGGCGGAGGACCCGGAGTAGGTCCTATTTGTGTTGCCGCACAATTGGTTCCTTTCCTCCCTGGCAATCCGGTAATAAAAACTGGTGGTGAAAAAGCCATTACGGCAATTTCAGGGGCTCCCTGGGGCAGTTCATTGGTTTGTTTAATTTCTTATGGTTATATAAAGATGCTTGGAGAAGCCGGCTTAACCGAATCTACAAAGATTGCTATTCTTAATGCAAACTATATAAAGAACAGGTTGAGTGGAAAATTCGATGTTCTTTACACCGGGGAACAAGGGCGGGCAGCACATGAAATGATAATAGACTGCAGACCATTTAAACAAAACGGAATAGAGGTTGCTGATATCGCCAAAAGATTGATGGACTATGGTTTTCATGCTCCAACAGTATCTTTTCCTGTAGCCGGAACCCTTATGATAGAACCTACGGAAAGTGAAAATCTTGATGAATTAGATCGATTTTGTGATGCTATGATATCAATCCGGGCAGAAATTGATCAGGCCTCTGCAAATGATACAAACAATCTATTAAAAAATGCACCACATACGTTGCATATGGTGACCAATGATTCATGGGATTTCCCATATTCAAGACAAGAAGCAGCATTTCCACTACCCTTTGTTAGTGAAAATAAATTTTGGCCCAGCGTTCGAAGAGTTGATGATGCCTATGGAGATCGTAATTTAATATGCACCTGTGCTCCAATTGAAGCATATATGGAAGCCTAGTATTACCAATAATCAGGGATTTGAAAGGCTACATAAAAGCTTAAGAATTAATTTCATATTGTTTGTTTATTCTGAACATCGTAATTAATTACTATGCGCGCATAGTAGAACACTATTTTTTAGTAGTTTGGCAAAAACTTATACAACTCCATTAAACATGAGTATTGGAATTAGCGGCACAGGTTGTTATATACCGTCGATCACTACTCAAAATAAAGATTTTGAGCACCACAATTTTCTTACCAGTGAAGGCATTCCTTTTGATTATACAAACGAGGTTATTATCGAAAAATTTAAGGCAATAACCGGTATTGATGAAAGGCGTTATGCCAATAAAGAACTAAATACTTCAGATTTGGGATTCTTTGCAGCCCGGGATGCCATTGAAGATGCCGGAATTGATGCTGAAGAACTGGATTATATCATTTTTGCGCATAATTTTGGAAATGTAAGCTATGGGCAATCCCAGAGTGATACCGTGCCCAGTTTAGCCACTAGGGTAAAGCATCTCCTAAGAATTAAAAACCCCAATTGTGTTGCATATGATATGCTTTTTGGGTGTCCGGGTTGGATTGAAGGAGTAATTCAGGCAAATGCTTTTATCAAAAGTGGTATAGCAAAAAAATGTCTCGTAATTGGAGCGGAAACACTTTCCAGGGTAATTGATCAGCACGATCGGGATTCCATGATTTATTCAGATGGAGCGGGAGCATGTATTATTGAAGACTCGGAAGATTCCGGTGAGATTCTGGCACATACCTCAGCTACCTATACCAATGAAGAAGCCTATTATTTATTTTTCGGCAAATCATTTAATAAATCCTGTGCCAGCAAAACTCAATATATTAAAATGTATGGGCGTAAAATTTATGAATTTGCGCTAAATCATGTTCCAAATGCCATGAGGAATTCTTTGGAAAAAAGCGGAATACCCATTGAAAATGTTAAAAAAATATTTATTCATCAGGCCAATGAAAAAATGGACGAGGCGATCGTCAAACGATTTTACAAGTCATATAATTTGGAAATGCCTGAAGGAGTTATGCCAATGAATATTCATGAAATGGGAAATAGTTCCGTGGCTACCGTTCCCACTTTATTTCATATGGTTAAAACCGGAAAAATAGAAAATCAGCAAATAGAAAAAGGAGATGTTGTTATCTTTGCCAGTGTTGGCGCTGGCATGAATATCAATGCCATAGTCTATAGATGCTGAAAATATGTATGAAAAAACTTTTCCAGGTAAAAGGTATAAGAATACACTTGCCTTTCTTCAAAAACACATAACTACTCAGGAAGCCATATTAGATTTAGGGGTTACTAACCCATTTTCTGAAATCATGAAGCAGCATGGCTATAAGGTGGAAAATACAAACGGTGAAGACCTGGATTTAGATTTTAACTTCGTACAGAATTCGAATGCCAATGTAGTCACTGCATTTGAAATCTTTGAACACCTGTTAGCACCTTACAATATTTTGAGAGCAATTAAGGCAGATAAAATTATAGCCAGTGTCCCATTGCGCCTTTGGTTTGCCCCAGCGTACAGGAGTAAAACTGACCCCTGGGACAGACACTATCATGAATTTGAGGCCTGGCAGTTTAATTGGTTGCTTGAAAAAGCCGGTTGGGAGATAAAAGATACATTTAGCTGGACTAATCCTGTAAAGAAATTAGGAATTAGACCTTTATTACGCACTTTTACTCCTCGTTATTATATTGTTTATGCCGAGCGAAAAAGCTTACCCGAAAGCACTGGAAATATTGCACCGAAATAATTATAACTTACTATCGTGAATTATTATATTGTAATCTGTGCACATAATGAAGAATCATACATAGCTGACACACTCAATACTGTCCTATCGCAAACCATGCAACCAAAGAAAGTTTTGGTTGTCAATGATAATTCTACAGACAAAACCGAGATTATTATAGATGAATTTGTCTCCCGAAACAACCATATTATAAAAGTTAACAGATCCTCTTCTACCCTTCATATGCCCGGGGCTAAAGTTGTGGAAGCATTTAATGAAGGATTGGCCCTGTTAGACGACCAATACGATTTTATTGTAAAACTGGACGCTGACATTATACTCCCGGAAAACTACTTTGAAAAAATATCTGAACTAATTATTTCAGATCCAAAAGCCGGGATATTAGGTGGATTTGCTTATGAACAAGATACCAAAGGAGTGTGGAAACTAAATCACCCAATGAACAAAGATCATGTTCGGGGTGCTTTTAAAAGCTATACCAAAGAGTGTTTTAATGCTATAGGTGGCTTAAAAAATTCCATAGGCTGGGATACTGTTGATGAACTTTTGGCACAGTATAATGATTTTAAGGTGATTACAGATGATTCATTAAAAATAAAGCATTTGCGACCTCTGGGAGCATCCTATAACAAACAGGCGCGTTATCTGCAAGGTGAAGCTATGTATCGGATGCGTTATGGTTATTGGATTAGTTTGATTGCCTCACTAAAGATTGCCTTAAAAAGAAAAAAGACGAGTTTATTTATAGATACCATAAAAGGGTATAACAAAGCCAAAAAAAAGAATCTTCCCTTTTTGGTTTCCCAAAAAGAAGGCAAATTTATTCGTAAACTAAGGTGGCAAAATATTTTTAAAAAATTATTCTAATACCTGTGTAATAGGCTTACCAGTAGTCCCGTTAGGAAATGCAATCCCTAATAAAGTAGCTATGGTAGGTGCAATATCCGGAATTTCTGTTCTAAGAGCCGTTGATCCCGGTATAATTCCTTTTCCATAAAAAAGAAGTGGTGTATGGGTATCATAAATCTGAGCAGATCCGTGTGTGGATCCCGTTTTACTATAATCAATAATTCCAGGTTTAGGCACCATTAAAATATCACCAGAGCGTTTCATGTTGTATCCGTTTTGAATAATGTATGGAATTCCGGTGGTGTACTCATTATTTCGCATTTGATAGGCGGTGTATACCTTTTCAAAGGTATTGTACGACAGTAATTCATTGGCCAAAGTCTCCTGGACTTCCTTTGGATTTAGGTCTAAATTTTGAATAATCTTATGGTCAAGAAAAAGCTGGTTGTTAGAATAATTTTTAATTAACGCTGTGGAACCATACTTATATTTGATAAATTCTCCCAATTCTGATTGTATTTCAGCCCTATTAATATATCCCGATGGTATTCTTTGATCTTTCAAATAGGCCGGAACATTAATTGCCCCATGATCCGCAGTAAGAAAAACGGTATATTCCCCGGCTCCCACTTTGGAATCCAAATACTTTAATATTCGTTCCAAATCACGGTCTAAACGTATGTAAGTATCCTGTATTTCTTTCGAATTTACACCAAACCAATGTCCTACATAATCTGTACTTGAAAAACTAATAGCCAAAAAGTCTGTTATATTGTCTGTACCCAGCTGCTCTCCTTTGATTGCATCTATTGCAAAATCAGTAGTAATACTGTTTCCAAAAGGTGTAACCTTTAGCAGGTCATATTTACTATTCTTATCCCATAAACCGGGAAGGTCATGCGGAAAAGTAGGAGTGCTTTCTCCTGTGTACAAACCCTCATAAGTATTATTATCAGGGCCGCTTTCCTCATAAGAAGCAATATCCTCAATAGTATCCCAGGGCTTCTTATATTTCTCTACTACCTTAGAAGAATTAAAATCTACGACCCACTTAGGTAAGTTCTGCATATAATAGTTACTACTGATCCATTTCCCTTCGCCTCCACCTAGGAACCAGTAAGCGGCATTTGCCGTATGACCACCGGGAAGAACAGCGCCTCTGTCTTTTAGCGCAATGGCAACTACTTTACCCTTCATTTGTGTGTGTAGGCGCAATTGATCAGTAATAGTAGTAACGGTCATCCTATGTGGCGACATCTTTCCTGCAGCTGTAGTGGCTCCAACTGTCTCGTAAGAATCGTCGGATGCGCAATAGACCAGTTTATCAGTTTCTTTATCATACCAGTTATTTCCAATAATTCCATGTATTGAGGGAGTGGTACCTGTGTACACAGATGCGTGTCCCGGGCCGGTACTGGTAGGTGCATAATTAAAGTGATTGTTTTTACAATTAAAACCCTCATTAACCAGGCGTTTAAAACCATCGTCGCCATAATGGTTCCAAAAACGTGTCAGGTAGTCATAACGCATTTGATCCACGACAATACCAACAATTAATTTCGGAGTGGTTTTAAGGGGAGCAGAATCTTCTATTTTAGCAGATTCTTTAGCTCTTCTTTGACCTGTTACTACTGAAGAATTTAAAAAGAACCCAATTAATAAAATCGAGGTGAAATAGCTTTTGGAAAACATTATATATAAATTCTGGTTTTAAAAATCCCTAAATTAAGTTTTAAAATTTTAAATGAAGGTTAAATGAAGCCTAATATTACTATTTTTACAGCTAGAAGTATCGCATAGTTTTATGAATTATATCTCATCAATTGGCAGCTATTCCATTATGGTTCGCGAGGTTTTTAAAAAACCTACAAAGTGGTCAATAATGAAATCTTTAATTTTAAAGGAAATTGATGAACTAATATATGGTTCAATGGGGATCGTTATCTTCATTTCCATTTTTATGGGAGGAGTTGTTGCTATCCAAACGGCCTTAAATCTTACAAATCCATTTATTCCGAAAGACTTGATTGGATTTGCTACCAGACAATCTGTAATTCTTGAGTTTGCCCCAACATTTACATCTATCATAATGGCAGGGAAAGTGGGCTCTTATATTACCTCCAGTATAGGCACAATGCGTGTAACCGAACAGATAGATGCTTTGGAAGTTATGGGGGTAAATTCTCTTAATTATTTGGTGTTCCCTAAAATAATAGCCATGTTTCTTTATCCTTTTGTAGTGGCTATTGCTATGTACCTGGGGATCTTTGGAGGGCTAATCGCCAATATACTGGGAAATCATAGCACTTCTACAGAATTTATTCAAGGAATACAACTAGATTTTATCCCTTTCCATGTAACCTATTCCTTTATTAAATCTGTGGTTTTTGCATTTATAATAGCTACTGTTCCATCCTTTCATGGCTATTATATGAAAGGAGGAGCCCTGGATGTTGGAAAAGCGAGTACAACCTCTTTTGTTTGGACCAGTGTGGTCATTATTATAACCAACTTTGTTCTTACCCAACTATTACTAGGCTGATGATAGAAGTAGAAAACCTGCATAAATCGTTTGGAGATGCCCATGTATTAAAGGGCATAACTACTTCTTTTGAAAAAGGAAAAACCAATCTTATTATAGGACAAAGTGGCTCTGGTAAGACGGTATTTATGAAGTGTCTTTTGGGTTTAGTTGTGCCAGATGAAGGAACAATTAGTTATGACGGCCGAATGTTTTCCAAATTGTCTGGAAGAGAAAAACGAGATTTAAGGCAGGATATGGGAATGGTATTCCAGGGAAGTGCATTATTTGATTCGATGACGGTTGAAGAAAATGTAATGTTCCCAATGGATATGTTTACCCACCAGTCCCGATCTGAAATGGAAGACAGAGTAAATATTGTACTTAAGAGGGTAAACCTCATAGATGCCCATAAGAAATACCCGGCTGAAATTTCAGGAGGCATGCAAAAAAGAGTCGCTATAGCCAGGGCAATAGTTATGAATCCGAAGTATTTATTTTGCGATGAGCCAAACTCAGGCCTGGATCCTAAAACCGCTATTTTAATAGATAACCTAATTCATGAGATCACAAAAGAATTTGACATTATTACTGTAATTAATAGCCATGATATGAATTCTGTTATGGAAATTGGTGAAAAAATAATCTTCCTCCAGCATGGTATCAAAGAATGGGAAGGTACAAAGGATGAAATTTTTAAAACCGACAATAAGGCGGTTACTAATTTTGTCTATTCTTCAGAGTTATTTAAAAAGGTCAGGCAAATGTATATAGAAGAGCGAAACTAACCTGCTTACTGCTTTACCTGGACACTATTATCATTCAATCGCAACTTTAACCATTTACTTAGTTTTTGAGTATCCTCTTTAATATCTTTCCGCTTTGCGTCTTTTTTCCATACTACATCGAAAATTGGTATTGTATCAATCTTGGTAAAGTCGGTTGTTATTTTATAAGCAAACCCCAGGCTATCCAGATTTTCAAAATTAGTTTTAGCTTCAGCACTGATCTGTTGAAATGGAATTTGCTTTGTGGTAAGCTTACTCATTTTGGCTAATTCAGATTCCAGAAGATTTATGCGTTCATCTTTATTTAATAGTTCCGCCTTTTTGGATTCGTATAATTCGTTAATATAATTGAACTTAATTTCAGAATCATCCCTGCCTCCCTGAACAATTTTTAATTCCGTATTTTCCAGTCTGGAAAATGTGTTTTTTTGCGCTATCCAGCTGGTAATAACATTGTCAGGTATAAGCTCATCTCCCATACAAACTAATTCAATTGTAGATTCGCCATTCCTGTTATAGTTAATTTCTGTAAGGTTATCTAAATACCTTCCCCTATCCTTAAATTTATATACTTCAATAGTCTGTTGAATTAAATCCTGTGCCTGGCTCATATATCGCGATTTCTGCCATACGTTATAAAAGGTAATTATGGCCGGAATCATAACCAAGAGGGCTATTAAAGTAGTGATCCTGGCTAAAAATCGTCTCTTTTTCGAATTAATGTATTTAACCATTGGAAAACGGAGGAGCTTAAGAACAATGACCGTGGCAACGGCAATGAAAATAGTGTTGATGATAAAAAGGTAAATAGCCCCGGTTGCATACTCCCAATTACCAATTGCCAGTCCGAATCCCACCGTACATAAAGGCGGCATTAAAGCCGTTGCAATGGCCACCCCAAAAATTACAGTAGCTACCGTTCCCCTTTTTGCTCTGGCTATAACTAAAGCGAAACCGCCAAAAAATGCGATTAGTACATCTCTTATATCCGGCTCTGTCCTGGCTAATAACTCAGAGGATTCATCTCTTAACGGAAAAAATTCAAAAAATAAATATGCTGTAAGTATACTAATGACGACCATTACCGTAAAATTCTTCAAAGAACGCCTAAGCGTATCAATGTCATTTATGGCAATGGACATGCCCACCCCTAAAATAGGACCCATCAGAGGAGAAATAAGCATAGCTCCAATTACAACAGCCGTAGAATTAGCATTTAGACCAATTGAAGCTATAAATATTGAACATATCAATATCCAAATCGTATGCCCTTTAAAAGGTATGTCGGCAATAATAGCTTCCTTTGTGGCCTCCTGATCTGTATTCTTACGGATGTTTAAAAGGTCCGTAAGAAATTTTTTGGTACTTCCTAAAAATCCCTGAAAATCCTTTTTCGCCTGTTCTCCGCTAAGATTCTCATCAGCATCGGATAATGGGTTTTTATTATCATAATCTTCATTCATAATTATATGTATTGGTCTCCAAATCGCTTTTTTACTTCTGCCAAAACACTTTTTATAGATTGTTCCTTTGACTTGGGGTAAATCATTAAAACTTCTTCTTTATCAACAATTATATAATCTTTTAATCCATCAATAACCGCAATTTTATCTTTTGGTAATCGAATCATATTTCCCGAAGCATCCTCACTTAAAACTTTACCGCTAACAATAGCATTGTCATCTTCATCTTTCCCGAGTTTATGATATAACGAACCCCAGGTACCCAGGTCATTCCAATCAAAAGTAGCGGGAAGAACAAATATTTTCCTGGCTTTTTCAAGAATAGCATAATCTATTGAAATATTATCTGCTTTTGGATAATTTTTATCAATAAAATCTTTTTCTCCTGAAGTATTAAAAATCTCATATCCGGAATTGAACAAGTCATATTGCTCCAATTGAAATTCCTTGAACGCCTCTAAAATAGTTCTGACGCTCCAGATAAAAATACCGGCATTCCAAAGAAAATTACCTTGTTTTAAAAATGACTTAGCTGTCTCATAATCCGGTTTCTCTCTAAATTGATTGACTGCAAATAAGCCTGAACTTGATTCTTGCGATCTTATTTGTTCAAATTCAATATAACCAAATCCCGTATTAGGGAAAGTAGGCTTTATACCAAGGGTGCATATTACTTCCTCCCTTTCACATTTATCAAAACAACTCTTAACATTGAGCTCAAATGCCTTTTCATCTTCTATCCAATGGTCACTGGGAGCCACAATCATTAATCCCTCAGGATTCATTTTTTTTATTTTCAAAGCTGCATATAAAATACAAGGGGCTGTATTGCGCATTACAGGTTCCAAAATCACCTGATTAGAACTTATCATAGGAAGCTGACTCAAAACAAGCTCATTATACCTTTCATTAGTAAGAATAAGAATGTTTTCTGCAGGTATAAAGTTGTTGAGACGACTAAAGGTTTTCTGTAAAAGCGTATCACCGGCACCCAACATGTCATGGAATTGTTTTGGGTATGCAGATGTGCTAACCGGCCAAAACCGGGAACCTACTCCCCCAGCCATTAAAACCGCGTAGTAGTTTTTATTTTTTTTCATTTATTATTTATTAATTACGACCTCAACTTCGGCATGGGGTTGAAACAGGTATACCCTTCCCGATGAGATTTCAACACACTCGTATCTTTTTACTTTTCTTTGCCCCTTCTTAAATAACTTCCCGTTATACAACTTAAAAACACTTCCGGAAGGTAATTCAAAAACTTGAATTTTATCAGTAGGAATATCATAAGCTTTCAAAGCTATGGACAAATGAGCATCTGTAGTGCTGCTGGCTTTGGGGTTTCTAAAATGTTTTGCAAGGATTGGTAAAAGTGAGGAAGGGAATATTTCCGGTCTAATAAATGGAAGCATGAGGTACTGAAAAGTCTGCTTCCATTCCATGCCATGAGGTTTTATTCTTCTTCCAAATTTTTCAAAAGCTACCAAATGTCCAATTTCATGAATAAGTGTTATTAAAAAACGATATTTATTAGAAGTGGCATTAACGGTAATTTGATGCGAACCATCGGGCATGAGGCGATAATCTCCATGGCGGGTTACCCTCTGGTTAACTATTTTTAGGTTTACATCATTTGCCTTTATAAGTTCAAGACAAGGCGTGACCGCATTCTCAGGAAGGTATTTTAACAATGTTGCGTTCATTGAAGTAAAAATAGTTTTTATTGTTTTTAGCCCTGCAATAAAGATCTTTTTTGTAAAGCAAAAGAGACAAAATAAATTTAAGAATTAAAATATTCCCTAAATCAAGGGGTAGTACTACTTACCTGTAATAGTTTCCCATTGTAATAGCGCTGACCTTTTAATGCAAAATCCATAATATAATCTGCCATATCCTTTGCCGATATAGGTGCTTTATACCCCGGAAAAGCCTCTTCTAACATTTCTGTCTGGACTGCTCCAATGGCAAGCACATTAAACGAAGGTCCAGTTTCTTTAAATTCTTCAGCCCATAATTCGGTTAGTGTAATAACTGCGGCTTTACTGGAACTATAGGCTGCAAGCCCGGGGAATTTAACGCTACCCTGTACACCACCCATTGAACTAATGGTTATAACATGCCCCCCTTTGGTCATTTTTGGAATGAGCAGTCTGGTAAGTTCCGCAACACCGAATACATTTACTTTATATATTTCTTCGAATTCCTTTCTGGTTGTTTGAAGAAAAGGCTTGTTTAATAATTGTCCGGCATTGTTAATGAGGATATCTACTGTTTTCCAATTATCTTTTAAAAAATATTCAAGCTTTTCAAAATCTTTGTCTTTGCAAATATCAAAAGGAAATGCAGTAATATTGATTTCATTTAATTCCTTAATAGGCTTATCGTTTCTGGAAAGGGCCAAAACCTTATGTCCACTTTGGGCAAAAAGGCGGGCCAATTCGTATCCAATACCCCTGCTACATCCTGTAATTATAACGTTTGCCATTTAATAATACTTTATTTCTTGTTCGGGGGAATTTGAAAATCCTTCCAACACAGGTATCATATTATTTATGAGCTGGGCCATATGTTCAAAATCCATTTGGTCTACCTCATCACCCACCTTGTGGTAGAAATTAAAATTGGTGAAATCAAAAGTGCAGTAGGTCTGCGAAGGAATATTAAACTCGTTGTGAAAAGGATAATTATCCGATCTTTGAAAAAGGCCAAACTCTTTGGCCGTGGGTAAAAAACCAACTAAATTTTTATTGGCATATTTATTAGTTTCCTCTGCCAGATTGGATTTATCATAACCTGTAACATACATCATATAGTCCTTATCTACCATGGGAACACCTGTCATCTCGAAATTAAGCATCAGATAGAGGTTAAGACCTTCTTCCTTCAATTTTTTGGCCAGATGATTGGATCCAAGTAAACCCTTCTCCTCGGCACTAAACAGGGCAAATATTAGGCTTCTTTTATTACTTTTAGAATTCCCAAAATACCTTGCCAGCTCCAGTACTGTAGTTGTCCCGGAGGCATTGTCATTAGCACCATTGGCAATAGCATCACCGTTTTCGGCTATTAGTTCTCCAATATGATCATAGTGCGCCCCAATAATAATATATTCATTTTGAAGTTGCTTATCGGTTCCTTTCAGAACGCCAACAATATTATAAGCCGGCTTTTCAAAATTGGTTAAGGTGTCCTTAAATGTCCGGAAATAAGGTTTTAATCCATTTTGAACAAAAATACCTTCTATAAATTCCGCAGCTTTTTCTATCCCTTCACTTCCTGAATCCCGACCTTTTAAGGCATCAGATGCCAAAAAGTTCATTATTCCGAGCACTCTGGTGCTATCTGAAAATTTACTTTTTGGAATTTTCTTTACAGTAGCAGTCTCGGTTTCCTTAGCATTGTTCTCCGCTAAAGTATTTCCCAAATTTCCTTTAAGCCCGTCCGGGCCAGCAGGGGCATTAGTGGATTGCGCCTTTTTTAAAGAACCACAGGCCGTTAAAAAAGATAGTACTAAAAGTAAAATTACATGCTTTAATTGTATTCTAAATAATAAAAGGTACCCTAAGTATTTGGGATACCTTATACTATGCAAAGTCAAACGTTTTTTCAAGAAATAGATTTTATTTTATCAAGCTAACATGGTAACAGGATTCTCCAGATAAGCCCTTAGGGTCTCTAAAAACTGTGCACCTGTTGCGCCATCAACCGTTCTATGATCACAAGCCAGGCTAATCTTCATGGTATTTCCTACGACTATTTGTCCGCTTTTAACAACAGGCTTTTCAACGATAGCGCCTACTGAGAGAATGGCAGAATTAGGTTGATTTATAATAGATGTAAACTCAAGAATACCAAACATACCCAGGTTAGAAACCGTAAAAGTACTTCCCTCCATTTCGGCAGGAGTTAATTTTTTAATTCTAGCTCTACCCGCCAAATCTTTAACCGAAGTACCAATCTGCGTTAAGCTCATCTGATCTGTAAATTTTAATACAGGCACTACCAAACCGTCGTCTACTGCCACAGCCACACCCACATGAATGTGCTGATTATATCGGGTAGTATCTCCATTCCAGGATGTATTAACCTGAGGATGTTTTTTAAGTGCCATGGCACAGGCCTTGACCACCATATCATTAAACGAAACTTTGGTGTCCGGGAGACTATTGATCTTTACCCTTGAAGCCATGGCATTATCCATGTCAACCTCAATCATTAAGTAATAATGAGGAGCCGTAAACTTAGATTCACTCAATCGTTTGGCTATTACCTTACGCATTTGAGAGTTTTTCACCTCTTCAAAATGTTCTTCCCCGGTTGGAAGGATTTGCGGTACAGTTACTTGACTCTCCGGAGTTGTTTTGGTTTCAGCTACAGCAGCAGGAGCAATATCTTCCTTAGACGGTACAAAATTTTCTACATCTCGCTTAACAATCCTTCCATGATCTCCACTACCCTTCACAGCCATAAGATCTATTCCCTTTTCCGTAGCAATTTTTCTCGCTAATGGAGAAACAAATACCCGCTGTCCTGAATTTAATGGTTTTTCCTCTTTGTTCTCTTCATTTGTTGCTTCCTGAGGAGCTATTTTCTCTGTCTCGGTAGCCGCAGTTGTTTCCGTCTTTGAAGAAGGTTTGGACTGCAATACTGCCTCAACATTTGTTCCGGCCGGACCAATTATGGCCAATACTTCATCAACAGGTGCCGATTCACCTTCCTTAATTCCTATATAAAGAAGTTGCCCTGAGTAGAAGGATTCAAATTCCATGGTTGCCTTATCTGTTTCAATCTCGGCCAGTATATCGCCTTCTTCCACTTCATCTCCTACCTTTTTTAACCAAGTGGCAACGGTACCTTCTTCCATAGTATCACTGAGGCGTGGCATTTTAATAATCTCAACGCCTTCCGGAATTTCACTTGAAATATTACTTTCTGCTTTTACTGAAGAATCTTCTGTTCTTTCTGAGGTTATTGTCTCCTCAACAGTTTCAACTTTATTATTTGATGTTCCCTGGTTACCGTTTAACAGAGACGAAATATCTTCTCCTTCGTCGCCTATTATTGCCAATAATGTATCAACCGGCGCGCCATCTCCTTCAGCAATACCAATATGCAGTAAGGTGCCTTCGTGAAAGGATTCAAATTCCATGGTGGCCTTATCTGTTTCTATCTCAGCCAAGATATCTCCCTCTTCAATCTTATCACCAACATTTTTTAACCATTTTGCAACGGTACCCTCTTCCATGGTATCGCTTAATCTGGGCATATTTATTACTTCAGCCATTTACTTATAATTTGTGTTGTACAAAGGGATAGTCTTCTTGTTCATAAACCATATCGTAAAGCTGTTCTACCGGAGGATATTCAGACTCTTCTGCAAATTTCTCACACTCTTTCACAAGATTTTTCACCCTATCATTAATCGCTTTAATTTCCTCTTCAGAGGCGTATTTCTTCTCTTTAATAACATCAAGAACCTGAGTAATAGGATCTATCTTCTTATATTCTTCAACCTCATCCTTTGTTCTATAGTGTTGAGCATCGGACATGGAATGCCCTCTGTACCGATATGTTTTCATTTCCAGGAATGTGGGTCCACCACCACTCCTTGCTCTTTCTATTGCCTTACTCATTTCCTCAGCTACCGTTAATGGATCCATACCATCAACAGGGGCACAAGGCATTTCATATCCTAATCCAAGTTTCCAAATATCTGTAGTGTGAGCAGTTCTTGCCACGGAAGTTCCCATCGCATAACCGTTATTCTCACAAACAAATACGACCGGTAATTGCCAGAGCATTGCCAAATTAAAGGTCTCATGCAGAGAGCCTTGTCTTACAGCACCATCACCCATATAGCAAAGAGTTACTGAATCTCTTTTAAAATACTTATCGGCAAAAGCCAATCCGGCACCCAAAGGTATTTGCCCTCCAACTATACCATGACCTCCATAGAACCTATGTTCTTTTGAAAAAATATGCATAGAACCACCCATTCCTTTAGAAGTTCCAGTTACTTTTCCATATAATTCCGCCATTACTTTTCTGGGGTCTACACCCATTCCTATCGGCTGAACATGGTTCCTGTAGGCTGTAATCATTCTATCTTTCGTGAGGTCCATTGCATGTAAGGCTCCTGCTAAAACAGCTTCCTGACCATTATACAGGTGCAAAAATCCACGAACTTTTTGTTGAATATATACGGCAGCCAGTTTATCTTCAAACTTTCTCCAGAACAACATTTCTTCGTACCATTTTAGGTATACCTCTTTGGTGGCTTTTTTCATCAAATAATTTTCTTTTTAGTGTACTTGTTTTTTACTGAAAAATTCAGATGTGAATAGTTCAGGAATATCAAGGGAAAACAAAAATACACATTAAATCAATAGTGAAAAAAAAATGATAAAAAAGGTATAAATCAAGTTTAAAAAAAGAATTTGTGGTTAAATCTTAGTTCTTCAGGAGAATAAACAAAGATTATTTTAGGTAGGAACTTCCAAATGCCAAAGGAAGGATATCTTCCAGGGATTCGCATTTAAATATTTTACCTGAAGCCCCCATCATTATAATAGCTATTGGTGAATTTTGTTTTTGCTCATATTCAGCAATGGCTTGCCTGCAATTGCCACAAGGCGCTGCAGGTCTGTCTACAATGTGGGTTTTAGATGATACACTAATGGCAATTGTTTTTATTTCAACTTTGGGATATTTTGCACCTGCCTGGAAAATAGCAACCCGCTCTGCACATAAACCAGAAGGGTAAGAGGCATTTTCCTGATTATTACCTATTACGATTTCCTCATTAGCTAAAAGAATAGCTGACCCGACCATGAATTGTGAATATGGAGCATAGGCATTTTCTCTGGCTTCCACTGCAATTTGCATGAGTGCTTTTTCGCTTTTCGAAAGCTCATCCAAAGTATCAAAAACCAATAAATCAAAGGAAATCCTGCGTTTTTCCATAAAATGAGATAAATATCCAGGCTAACCGGAGTTAAAATTAAATGTACTTTATTTTAGATAGTTGTGCAAAAATTGCTTCTTGCCTAAATAAAAAAAACCTGTCCTCCGGACAGGTTTTTTTATTTATCTAATTTTTATTAATCATTATAATATTCCTCCCCTAAATTAAATGTGAGCGCAAAACGCAACGTATTTTCAAGAGGGTTCTTCACTTTTGAAGTCGAGAACAGATA
>Ga0272441_10009108_pt1 | contig 15449 bp, 10 predicted proteins | sample SSMProp6N_FD_193582 | JGI IMG/M metagenome (GOLD analysis project Ga0272441, IMG submission 193582) | Marine sediment archaeal communities from Little Sippewissett salt marsh, Falmouth, MA, United States - SSM-Prop-6N | ecosystem: Environmental > Aquatic > Marine > Wetlands > Sediment ... | reverse complement strand
AACCAAGGCAATGCAGAGTGTTATGGCTGCCCTGGAGGCGGCGGGAATACCTGAGAAGGACATTCGAACCACGTCCTACAACATCTGGCAGCAGTCTCGCTGGGACCCCGAGAAGCAAGAGGAGTACATCACCGGCTACGAGGTCTCCAACAGCGTTGAAGTGGTTCTTCGGAACGTCACTGAAGTAGGCGAGGTTATCGACGCCATTGCTACGGCCGGTGGAGACAACATCCGGATGAATGGCATCCGTTTCGAGGTAGAAGACCCGTCCGGCTACCTCGATGAGGCGAGAGAGAAAGCCGTTGCCGACGCGAAGGAGAAGGCACAGCAGCTTGCGAACCTTGCCGACGTGAAACTCGGTGAGCCAACCTACATCTCCGAGGGCTATGACGTGCCTATCATTTACACGGCGCGCAGCTACGCGATGGAGGAGGCCGAGGGAGCCCCACCCATCAGTGCGGGAGAGACAACCATATCGGCGTCAATCCAGATTGTCTACGAGATAGGCTAGTACGCCTGGAGCAACGAACCATGGAGGGGGCGCTGTTGCGCCCCCTCCTGTACGTACCAAGGAGGCAGCTCCTCTCTTGAACAGAGTCTCACGATGATAGATACTTTCGGGAGGCTACGCCAACAACCAATCGCTGAGGAGGCCCACATGCGAGACGACCGAGGAGCAGTCACCAAGTACCTTACAGCACTCATCATCTGGCTCGTTCCCGTGGCGCTCCTGCTGATACCCATCCTCTATCCCACAGAAGGCGTCTTCAGAGATCTCTTCATACTGCCTGCCGTCCTGATAATGCTCTACGTTGCCTTCATCCTCACCCCGATGTTCTCCCCTCTCAAGAACGTCGACTTCTTCGATGAACTGCCCCGAAACGTTGAACGTTTCGTTGATGCACAGAGAGCCCGCAGAGACGCCCGCGACATCCTCAGGCTCTACGACAAGAGCAAGATGCCGAACGTCTACGAGATGGAAGAGCTCAGCCCATACCTGAAGAACGTCCGCCGCACCTGCGACGTGCTTCGCGCGAGCAGCGAATGGCATATGAGCAACGCAGAGGTATCGGGAAGCCTTCTGGAAAAGATGGAGGCGCTCATGCACTTCAAAGAGGCGCCTGAGGAAGAACCCGAAGACAAGCGCGCCCACAAGGGGAAGGGCAAGCCTCGCCGGTCCCACTAGGTGAGGCGCCCGTCCATTACGATCTGCTAGCTACGTGGTCACAGTCCTGCCAACAGCAGGAGGGCGATGGCAGCCACGAGAGCTACAAGGAACGCACTCATGTGCACCCTGGTTGCGGTTGTCCAGCTTGACCTCCGCCAGGCGCGGAAGCACGCAAACAACGGAACAACAGACAAGGCTCCACACAGAACAAGCCCGACGACTGTAGGCCACATGCCCAACGCGTAACGCAGGCTCTCCACTCCACCAATGGAGTGCGAAGAGAAGAGCGCCAAGAAGCTCGCGCCTATGAGCACAAGGATAACTCCCAACGACACGGCCGAGGCCCACAACCGCGTACGGGCCAGATCGTCATCCATCGCATCACCATCAACAGCCCTGCGTGAGTAGACGATCGCCCAACCGAGCGTCGAAGCCAGAAGAATGATTAGAAGCAACGCCGCGGCTATCAGGTCCATCTTGTCTACGCCCCTGCACCCATGCTACGACCGTTGCTGAACCGCCTGCTGCGCTAGTTGGCAATGTAGGTGTCCCCGAACCACCCTGTCAAGGGTTTGACAGTCACGCACGTAGCCACTACTCTCACCAATCGTGGCGAAAGAGCGGTGAATAGCACAGACCGCCGTTGTTTGCCCCCAGGAGGATACTGTGAGAGTCGCAGTTGAGAAGGTTCACGCAAGCAGCGAAGTCGACCAGGACGTGCACCAACTGGTGCAGCTCCTCGGTGGCATCGACTCCTTCATCAAGCCGGGGGAACGAGTGCTCATCAAGCCGTCTCTCAACAGTCCGTATTCGTTCCCTGCGACTACAGACCTTGGACTGATTCGCTCGGTGGTCGAGTTGCTGCGCGAGGTCACGATGAACGTGGCTATCGGAGACTCGTCAGGATTCCTTCACAAGCCAACGCGTGATGCATTCGACGGCATGGGCGTCACAGCACTTGCCCGTGAGCTGGATGTGCCGCTGCTTGATTTCGACGACTATGAATGGGTCCTCCGAAGCGACTCACGGGCAAAGCTGATGCCACAGCTTCACGTGACAGAGCAACTCGAACGATTCGATCGACTCATCTTCCTCCCCACGATGCGCACGCATGCATGGGCACGAATCACGATGGCTCTCAAGATTGGGATGGGACTCCTGCCGGTCGAGGACCGCAAGAACATGCATCGCAATTCGCTCGAGGAGATGATTGGGGAGATGAACCTCTACTTCAAGCCTGACCTTGTCATACTTGATGGTCGAAAGGCGTTGATCTCGGGTGGTCCCGACCACGGTGACGAGGTGTCGCCCGGGGTGCTGCTTGCCTCCAAAGACCGAGTCGCCATCGACACCGAGGCCGTGAAGATACTGAAACAGTACAATGCCGCGAACCTGGACATGGTGGCTGAAGATGTGCCAATGATTCGCGCGGCACGCGAACTTGGCATTGAGTGAGTCACTAGCAGGTTTGCGCGGTCCCGCTATTGACACAACAACTGACGACACCTAGCATACTCCTAGAGTTGTGCTCCGGCACGTAGCTATTGGAGGATGGGTATGCTGGCTTCCAGATCTCGAATTCCGTCGAGAGTCGCCGCGCGAGTCGCGCTCATAACACTTGTCCTCATCCTGGTTGGCATACCTATTGGAGCGTCTGCCGCGACATCCGAGTGGTCGAGGGTTTCCACTCCCACGGACGACGACCTTGTGATACTCCCGGGTTCGGACATAATCGATTATGCGGTGGCCGGCTGCGCTGGAGACACTCTCTATGCCATTGGACTGTGGTATGACGGGTGCCTTGACCCCGGTGACTACCAGCACTGGTCCGATGGGGAAAACGTACAGAACGATCAACTCGTGCCACGCCTGTGGAAGTCATCCGATGCCGGCATGAGCTGGAAAGACTGTACATCGGAAGTGCAGGACGCAGATGGCATTCAGTCGGGAGAGGAATTCGTCTTCTTCTCCGCCATTGCGGCTGCACCTGATGACAGCGAATTCGTCATAGTTGCCGGCTACGACGACGACTACGAAGTCATGATTGCCGGCTCCACCGATGGTGCATATGAATTCAGTATCGCGGGCTGCGGCGATATAGAGGGAGAGGTCCTCTGTATGGCTGTCTCGCCGGAGATTGATGGCGTGCGTCATCTCGCCGCTGGAACCAAGGACCTCACTGGCGGTGGCCGCGTGTGGCGCCTTGATGTCGGTAGCTATTGGCAGGGCTACTGGCAAGACACGTCCAGTTACGACGGTTGGCTGGACTCACCGTTCTGGACTTCGGAACCGGACGTATTTGCGATTACGTCGCTCGAGTTCTCTCCAAACTTCGACTACGACGAGACGCTGGTTGGCATGGCCATCGGAGTGGCGTTCAGCCCAGATCTTGCCCCAGCGGACGAATTCGGATACGGACCTGGAGGCTATCCTGCCTATCATCTCTTCGCAGGCAACTGGGATGGAGTTGACGCCTGGAACACCGAGGCTGGCTTCGAGTACTACCCTGGAGTCTTCGCCACCAGCGAAGCCCTATTGTTCGCCTCTACCTACTACACAGGCTCGTGGGACCGCTTCTTCGAATCGCCTTTCCTCCGGATGGCGACCGACATAGCCCTTCCGTACGACTACAGCGGGGAGGACCCAACGGACCGCACCTGTCTCATCAGCATCAATGGCTCGCTCGTGCCGGCGGCCTTCGGAATGCCGGCTGACGAGGGTGGCTATCTGTTCCTAATGATTGACATGGCCCCTGCCTTTGAGCTGCTCAATCAAGACGATAATCCGTTTGTGTCTAGTGTCGCCTACAGGGGATCAGTAACCCTGATGGGCGATGTCATGGTCGGACTTGCGTTCCCAGAGAGCTGGGACTCCTCAGACATCCGTGGTTGGTACACCAGCGGTGACTCTCGGCTACCATGCTGCGAGGGAGTGACGGTTTTGTATACCGACACGCCTATTGGCAGGAATCCATGCTGCCCTGACAACTGGGGTCGAGCTGAGAAAAACCCGACTGGCCAGTTCAACGCACGCGTGGAATTCAACGTCGACGGCAGCGTGGGGTACGCTTCTACGCAGGGCTGCAGCTTCCGGGCTGACTCCTCCAAAGGCTACTGGTCCGACGAGAGCGCGTTCTCTATCTCGTACGACCGTGGCGTCTGCTGGAACCAGCCAGCGCTCATCGATACCGACATAGACTTCATCGCGGACACTGTCGTGAACGGTGCCTGTGGAGAAATCTACGTGGCAACTGTGAACAAAGATGACGGCGATGAATGCTGCGACTGCGACAGCGTATGGCGCAGCATCGACAATGGCGACACCTATCTCCGCATCTGGTGTGACAAACTCGAAGGCAACTACGGAGGCACCGAGTGGGCGGTGATGGATGTGCCTCCAGAGCAGACGGACGAGATTTCGACCCTCTACATGGCCGACCTCGGAACCAGGACTATCTACTACGCCACCTACGGCGGGCTGTGCGGATGGGATTCGCGCAATACCGGTCTTGACTATATCGTGGACATCTCAGTGCTCGAAGACACCACCGTCTACGTCCTCGACCAGAACGGCGAGGTGGCCAAGTCCACGAACCACGCGCGACGATGGACCAGTCCCGAGGACTCCAAGGTGACCGACGACAGTGGCGAGCTGGCACGCAGTATTGAGGCCTACGGCGACTACGTACTCGTTGGCGGCGATATGGGCGACGTAACGTATTCTTCCGACGCAGGAGAGTCCTACTCAGCTCTGGATGACATCGGAGACGGCAAGGTCAGACTCGCATTCGACTCCTACTTCGACGAGAACGACTACATCTACGCGGCCGTGGCAGAGAGCGATGCCGACAACGGTGTCTACCGAACGACTATCGCTGACGCAGATTTTGAGAGCATCCTCGAGTGCGACTGCGCTACCAACTTCTGGGACCTCGAGGTATCCAATCCTGACGGCAACCCGTACACCGACGCTTCAACGGGCGGTGTCCTCTACGTTGCGTACGTACAGTCGTGTGATGCGGAGTGCCCTATCAGCGGAGTGGCAAGGTGCCTCGATCCGGCATCAGCCCAATGCTGCGGCGATCTTTCCTGGGACTATCTGTTCACCAATCTCCTGCCCAGCCCTCTCTTCTCGGTCGAACCGGACGTGCTAGACATCTGCGGTTGTGTCACCGAGGATGGCAACACGACCATCTACGCTATCGACGGACGCGAGTACTACGATGGCTGGGATGGCTGCCACGCAGAGTTCAATGACCCGGAGTGGGGTCGCCTGTGGCAGCACACGGACTGCTTCTCGAAAGCTGCCCCTGAGCCGATCGGTGTCGACGATGGAACCACGATAGCGTCAGATCCGTGTGAGTGCGTGAACGAGGAATTCATTCTGGAATGGGACCGCCTCTGCAATGCCTGTGAATACGATATAGAGATAGCGCTAGATAAGAGCTTCAAACACGTAATCTGGGAGACCAACAGCATATGCGCCAACTGGCCGTCCGCCAGTTGTGACACTTATGTCGACTGCTACGACAACCTCCGCGACACCTGTGAGTCTGACATACGGCTTATCGACCCATCCGATCCCTGTTCTCCCTCCATCCTTGTTCCTCAGGGGACACTGGACTGCAATCAGACCTACTGGTGGCGTGTGCGCGCGAACCTTGGCGAACCCGGTGAGATATATCGCTCCCAGTGGTCGAAGCCAATGTCATTCACCATCGCGGTTGGCCCAGAAGGCGCAGTCAAGCTCACCGCTCCCGCCAATGGGGCTACCCGAGTCTCGCTGCATGACGTGATCTTCACCTGGACGGCCGTGGCCGACGCCAGTTCCTATAAGTTCACTCTTCTGGATGGTTCTGGAGTCGAGATTGCCACCTACTCCGGCGATGAAACATCGTACGTCCTGACTCTCAGCCTCGACTATGATGCTGCTTACGTATGGCAAGTCAAGGCGTTGAAGGGCTCCAACGTCCTGAGTGAGTCAGCCATCTCGACGTTCCGCACGATGATGAAGCCCACTCCGCCCGCAGAGATTCCTGAGGTAGTCATCAACTTCCCAGAGCCTCCAGGAACCCCGTCATGGGTCTGGGTTGTCATCGGCATGGCTGCCGCACTCATAGTCGTAGTCGTTGTGCTCGTCTTCCGCACGAAGAAGTTGTAGGCACCCTACTCGCCACCAAACACGAGAGGGGCCGCTGGGTCCCTCTCTATCCTATGGTAGCCGTCCTCATCCGGGGTCGGGCGCAGCTCTACCGTTGTGCCACAAGTCCAAGGCTCTCGTGGAATCGCTTCACTTCCGGGTCGCAGATGACGTCGCCCGCACGGATAGGCCGAGCCAGATGGATGCCCCCGATGGAACGACATCTGCTGAGCGCCACATAGAGCTGCCCTGACGCAAATGCGCCTCGACCAAGGTCGAGCAATACGTTATCTAATGTCTGTCCCTGGCTCTTGTGAATGGTCACCGCCCAGGCCAGCATCAACGGATACTGCGTATACTTTCCAGCCTCGCGCGCCTCTATGCGCTCCAGCTTCTTGTTGTAGCGATACCTGTGGGTTTTCCACGTGGTTGGGACTACCTCGAACACCTTCCCACGCGACTCGCCAACCGGTTCGACGAATACGTGCCCCTCTTCGATGTTCTTCACGATCCCGATGGTGCCATTGACCCATCTTCGATGCTCGTCGTTCCTTGTGAACATGACGTGAGCGCCAACTTTGAGTCTCAGGTCCGCAGGCGAAGGAAGCCTGTCACCACTGAGACCGAAGGAGCCACTTGCTTCACCGGCGAAGCTGTGCTCCTTTCCCTGCAACTGCGCCAGCTCCTTGCTGTTGATCCGCTCCGCAAGGTAATTGGTACCTGTCAGGGTGATACCGGTATCCGCCTCACCGCCATGGCTGCAGCGACGGTTCAGTTCATCCGCGACCTGGCCCGGATTCTCCCCTATCCGCACGTGATTGAGCAGCTCAATAAACGAACGGTCTTCCTGGCGGAAGAACTGTGTCAGCTCGATGGCAGCCATGTCTGTCTTCTGCAGCGCAAACGAACTGAAGAAGTAGGGGCTTTCATACTCCTTAGCTTGCAGCACCTCGTGCGCATCGTCCGTCACGACGGGAGGCAGCTGGAAGAGGTCACCAACGAGCAATAGTTGCACCCCTCCAAACGGATGTGGATTCCTTCGGTTCCTTCGCAGGAACAGGTCGACGCTGTCGAGAAGGTCCGCTCTCACCATCGAGACCTCATCTATGACGAGCAACTCCAGATTTTCGTACATCTCAGGGGCGCTGGAAACCTTAATATCGCCATCCTCGTGCATCCGAGGTGGCAGATGAAAGAACGAGTGAATGGTCATCCCATGCGCGTTGAGTGCAGCAACGCCGGTTGGGGCCACGACCGCGAGCTTTTTCTTGAGCACGTTCCGCAGATAGCTGATGAGCGTGGACTTGCCCGTCCCTGCATTGCCGGTGACAAACACGACCGGCTTACCACTCTCGATCATACGGCGAACCGCCCTGTACTCGTCAGTGATGTCGACACCCCAGGGAGCTGCTTCGCCCTCTCGCCGTGGCACTCGCCGTCCGACGGTCGCTACCAGCTTCTGGTTATTGGAAGGCGGCGATGGACGATCGGGAGCTATCGGAAGTTCGGCGCCGATGCCATCACCATTGACGCGCCGTCTCAGCTTCGTAAGGTCTCTGAGGCGGTTCTGTAAAATACGCGACTGCACATCGTTGGAGGTATCGACAAGTGTCGCGAGCTGCCTGAACAATATGTCGGCCCGCCCGACCTCACGACTGGCAGCAGCCGTTGTCGATCTATCCCATGCCCTCTGTGCGCGCTCAAACGTCTGGTTGAAGGCGCCAAGGACCTCCTGAAAGGATTCAGTGCCTGGTTCTTGGGTTGTCATGTCGCTGAGCGAGACTATTCCACGTTGCCATAGACACCAGCCATCACTCGATAAGCACAGGTCGCGCTGCGACACAACTTCTTGAGATGTGGAGGTCGTGGACAGATCAAATCGCGTGTCCATAGTGGACTGGCGAGGTGGCTGAGTCAACACACGCGTGTAGGAACAAGATCGTGCATACCTGTAGGACTAGTGCCAAGCAGCTCGCCAGTCTGGCGCCTTCGACGGCTGCTGAACATGCCTGTTGTCGACAACAACTCGCGTGACCACAAGAAGGGTTCTCCCTCCCTACCTAGGCACGCGCCCTATCAATCTGTCTTCGGCGGCCGCCCCCGGAAAACAAGAACCAGTACACCGAGAACCACAAATCCAACGGCGACCCACAGCACCGCCTGGAAGCCTGCCATCGTGGACTCCACTGCAACAGTCTGTGCAGCCATTCCCTGGGCAGTCAGAGCGGACTCGGCCACTAGCTTAGCCTGAATGAACGCCGTGCCGGCGATGGCAAGTCCAAGCGAGCTTCCTACTTGCCTAGTTGTAGCCACCATGGCAGAAGCCGTCCCGAGTTGGGATTTGGGCGCAGCTCCCATGATTGTGCTCTGGATAGGAGCAACAACGAGCCCCATGCCGATTCCAACGACTATGAGCAGCGGCAGCAAGCCAAGTATGCTTACGTCCGACGTCCAGAGTAGCATCGGGATAGTCCCTGCGGTCACAATTACCATGCCTAAGGTAACGAGAACCCATGAGCCCACTTTGTCCGAAAGCCGGCCGCTAAAGGGAGAGATGACACCTCGAACACCCTCCACGAGTCCAAGCAGGAGACCGGAAGTGGTAGCAGGTAGCTGTAGTGCCTGTATCAGAAAGAACGGGAGGGCAAATCGGAGCGCGATGGTCGAGATGTAGAAAAGTGAGTGAGCAGCGTTGGCCGCTCCAAAGACGCGATTGCCAAACAACGAGAGGTCGAGCACCGGATCAACTGAGCGCTTTTCAATCAACACAAATGCCACGAGCATCGCAACCCCGAGAGCAAAGAGCCCTATGACGACGGGAGATTGCCAACCAAGGCTCTGCCCACGATTGATTGCCAACAGCCCTGCCGCCAGTCCGATGAACACGGAGAGTGCTCCCGCGTAGTCGAACCCTTTATGCTTTCTCGCTGGTGGCTCGTTTCGCAGCAGAGGTATTGCAAGCGCAACGGCCAGAACGCATATCGGTATGCGTACATAGAACACTGCTCGCCATCCCAACCAGTCAAGGAGTGCCCCTCCTGCCGCTGGACCGGAGAGGAGACCCAGTGATACCACTGCTGCCAGTATTCCCAGAGCTCGCCCTCGCTCCTCTGCCGGGAACGAGGCAGTCAATATCGCATTGCCCATAGCAAGTGCCATCGCGGCACCAACTGCCTGCAGCGCTCGTACGCCAATAAGTGACACGAGGCCGGGAGCTACGGCAGAGAGCGACAATCCGATGGTGAATATAACCATCCCACCTACATAGATGCGCTTGCGCCCAAACGCATCGCCGAGTCGCCCCAGCGTGAGAACGAGACCTGCCCCAACCAACAGGTATATCAGCCAGACCCATACGATGTCGTCAGTCCGAGCTTCAAGTTCGCTACCCAGCTGCGGCAAGATGATGCGCACGGCCCCTTCATCAAGCGCGATCATGAAGGTCACGAGACAGACTACTATGCACGCAATCCATTTGTAGTCGATGCGAGAAGTACTCATTCGCTGCTTCCTTCCATTCGTCTGACGGATTCAGCGTCGCTGCGTGAAGATGACGAGACACTCAAAGGCAGTCGGTTCTCATTCCATCTAGAACCATGCCGATGGGCGCCAAAGAGAGGGTTGCCACGTGATGGACCGATGTGCCTGCAGGTAGGCCCCATAATCCAAACACGATGCGCCGCAGTCTACTCGGGGGTACTAGCATAGTCAACAAGTGTCCGTCTGGACACTTCCCTTGCGGGTTTGCCTCAGCTTCACCTGCTAGAATTGTCGCTCGCACCGCAAAGACCGCATCACATGACCACGGAGACGACAGGGCAGCGGAACAAGAAAGGGCCGTTCTACGGCTACTACCTTGTAGCCATCTCGTTCTTGTTCATGCTGCTGTCCTACGGCTCCGGCTCATTCGTGTTCAGTCTCTTCGTGAATCCGCTACAGTCTGCTTTCGGCTGGGGGAGAGCACAGGTGATGGTCGGTTTCACCATCTTCTTCATAACACAGGGCCTCGTTTCACCCCTCGTTGGTCGCCTAGTCGATCGATTTGGCCCACGTCCCGTGATTCCCCTCGGTGCCGTGGCGATGGGCCTTGGCTTCCTGCTGGTCAGTCGCATGAGCGACCTGCCCCTGTTCTATGCTGGATACGTAATCATCGGAGCAGGTTCGGCAGCCATGGGCATAGTCCCATGCAGCGCGTTCGTGTCCAACTGGTTCAGAAGGAGAAGAGGTATCGCTGTCGGCGTCATGGCTGCGGGCATGGGCGCAGGAGGACTGGTGATGGCCCCGGCAGTTGCCCAGCTCATCCAGACCTACGGTTGGCGCGCGGCATATCTGTCCATGGCCATCATCATATGTGTTGTCACTATTCCGCTGTCACTGGCACTGGTGAGAACAAGACCTTCCGACATGGGCCTCCACCCTGACGGCGACGAAGCAAAAGACGCGACACCAGGAGCATCGACTTCGACCGACCTTGACCGTCAGGGACTCTCACTTCGGCAGGCGTGGAAAACGGCGGCCATCTATCTGCTCGGCGTCTCGTTCTTTGTGAGCGGTTTCAGCAACACGGGTGCCCTGCACGCACCGGTGCCATTTCTCGAGGACATCGGCTTCCCCACAGCTACAGCGGCTGCGGCTCTGGGCACACTCGGGCTTGGCAGCGCGACAGGCAAGGTCTTCTTCGGCTGGCTCTGCGACCGCATGCCGCCAAGGCGAGCGGCCGCCATCGGACTTGGGCTCCAACTTGCTGGCATTGGCGTGCTACTGACTATTCATGCCAACTCACCTCTGTGGCTCATCTGGGTCTATGCGCTGCTGCTCGGATTTGGAATAGGAAGCTGGCTTCCCACGATGTCGGTGCTCGTGAGCAGCACTTTCGGACTCGCGTGCTACGCGTCCATATTCGGAGTCATAGCATTCCTTGAGAGCGCAGGCACATCACTGGGTCCCCTGTTCGCGGGCGTCATGTTCGACGCCACCGGCACCTTCTACCACGCGTTTGTGACTTTCGCCCTGCTATACGCAATCGCCATTCCCGCGGTTCTACTGGTCAAGCGCCCTTCGCAGCAGGAAGCACCGAACACGTAGCACCCGACACCTGTTACACTGTTCACTCCTCCCCACAGAACGGTATCCAATGACGAGCGAATCGAAGCCGCGTCGAATGGGTCGCATCTTCTACGGCTACCACCTTGTAGCCGTCACCTTCTTGTTTCTGGTGCTGTTCAACGGCTGCGCTGTCTCTGTATTCAGCCTGTTCGTGCACCCACTCGAGGAGTCCCTGGGATGGGGGCGCGGTCAGGTCATGGCCGGCTTCACGTTCTTCTACCTCCTTGTGGGATTCGCTTCTCCCGTGGTTGGGCGGTTCGTTGACCGCTACGGAGCGCGCCCCGTCATGCCAATCGGGGCGGCAACGTACGGAATCGGACTGCTGCTGTTGAGCCGCGCAAGTGACCTTTGGCTGTTCTACGTCGGCTACGCGATAGTCGGCGCAGGAGCAGCAGCATTCGGCCCCGTACCATGCAGCGCGGTCATCTCGAACTGGTTCAAGAGAAAGCGAGGCATGGCGCTGGGCTTCATGGCCGCTGGCATCGGTGCAGGCGGCGTGGTCATGGCTCCTTTTGTGGGCTTCATGCTCTCCCGTTTCGACTGGAGGGCGGCGTATCTTTCGATGGCCGTTCTTGTTGTGGCAGTGGTCGTGCCTCTCGCTCTGGGCATCATACGCACCAAGCCATCTGAGATGGGGCTCTATCCCGACGGAGACAGCGCACCGACAATCATTCCAGCCGATGCAGAGAAGAGGGCCGAAAAGGCGATAGGATTCACACTCAAGCAGGCACTGCGTTCTCCCGCCTTCTGGCTGATTGCGATCGCCATCTCCTTCTCCAACTTCGCAAACATGAGTGTGTTTCAGGCATCTGCGTCCTTCCTTGGTGACGCCGGATTCTCAATTGCCACGGCCGCAACCGCGCTCGGGCTGGTTGGATTCGGCAGTGCCACGGGCAAGATCCTCTTCGGATGGATGTGCGACAAGATTCCAGCCAATCGTGTGTGCGCCATCGGCATCGCATTGCAGTTGACGGGCACTCTGCTGCTGATGTCTGTACGCACAGGCTCCCCGCAGGAGTTCATCTGGGGCTATGCGCTGATCTCGGGACTGGGTGTTGGAGCATGGCTCCCCACACTGTCGATGATGTCGAGCACCAACTTCGGTCTGCTCTTCTACGGGACCGTATTCGGCACGCTGAACCTGCTGAACAGCACTGGCACAGCCACCGGACCTCTGTTCTCGGGAATGGCCTACGACATGTCCGGTTCCTATATGGGCGCCTTCACCACCTGTGCGATTCTGATGGCTATCGCCATTCCCGCTGCTCTGGCCGTAAGACGGCCCTCTCAGCCGACCAGGGAAGTGTGATACTCCTTGCGAAACAGGCGAATAGCACTGGATTGCCCTTTCCACCCTGCTACACTGGTCTTTCCTTCCCCACAGAATGAGTCCTGATGACTGAGCACTCGACACGGCAGCGAAAAGGGCGCATCTTCTACGGCTACTATCTCGTAGCCTTCACATTCCTGCTTATGGTCCTGTTCAGCGGTTGCGGCGTATTCGCCTACAGCCTCTTCGTCAAGCCCCTCGAGGCGTCGCTGGGTTGGGCACGGGGTGAAGTGATGGCCGGCTTCACGCTGTTCTACTTGATGGTCGGACTCGCCTCACCAATCGTAGGTCGGTTCGTTGACCGCTATGGCGCGCGGCCAGTGATTCCCATAGGGGCGATGATGATGGGTCTCGGTTTTGTGCTGGTCAGCCAGATGAGCGTCCTGTACCTCTTCTACGCCGGCTACGTGATAATCGGGATCGGCGCTGCCGCCATGGGTCTTGTCCCGTGCAGCGCGGTTATCTCAAACTGGTTCAAACGCAAGAGAGGCACGGCTGTTGGCCTGATGGCGGGTGGCATCGGCGCAGGAGGAGTCGTGATGGCGCCCTTCGTGGGATACATGCTGTCGCATTTCGATTGGAGGGCAGCTTACCTGTCAATGGGCATCCTCATCATGGTCATAGCCATTCCACTGGCACTACTGGTAGTGCGAACTAAGCCATCGGAAATGGGACTCTACCCTGACGGAGATGATGCACCTTCTGAAGCTGAGATGATTGACCAGACTCTTGAAGGTGGAGAGAAGCACGGTTTCACTCTGCACCAGGCACTCAGGACTCCCGCTTTCTGGCTCATTGCCGTAGCGTTCGCGTTCTCCAATTTCGCCAACATGGGCACAATCCAGTCATCGGCTCCCTTTCTGGACGATGTAGGCTACCCGACCGCAACTGCCGCGTCGGCGCTCGGAGCGATCGCATTGGGCAGCGGCATAGGCAAGATCTTCTTCGGCTGGCTCTGTGACAGGATGCCCGCGCAGCGAGCGTGTGCCACAGGAATCTCGCTGCAACTGGTAGCTCTACTTCTTCTGCTCACCGTACGAGCTGACTCGTCCCTGGCACTCATCTGGGCATACGCGTTGCTGTTGGGGCTGGGGGTTGGAGCTTGGCTGCCGACATTGTCGATGCTATCTAGTGCCAACTTCGGTCTCATGTTCTACGGAGCCATATTCGGAGCACTCAACCTGGCACAGAGCGTGGGCACCGCCACAGGGCCCCTGTTCTCAGGTTTGGTGCACGATGCCACGGGCTCGTACGTCGGTGCGTTCACCACGGCCGCAGTCCTCCTCGCCATCGCCATTCCATCGATTCTCCTTGCCCGAAAGCCACAAACACCGCTTGGCACCTAGCGGTTGGCACCCCGTATCGGTCCCCTGCCTACTTCCACACCTGATACACTGGCAAGGTCTCCGTACAGGCACGCCTCATGACAAACGACTCAGGGCGGCACCAGAAAGGCCGTCCTTTCTATGGCTACTATCTCCTTGCCGTCACCTTTCTGTTCCTGCTTCTGTTCAACGGTTCCGGCATATGGGTATTCAGCCTCTTCGTCAAGCCGCTTGAGGCGTCGCTGGGATGGGGCCGTGGTCAGGTGATGGCAGGCTTCACCATCTACTATGCGATGGTCGGGATTGCCTCACCACTGGTTGGCCGATTCGTGGACCGCTACGGCGCTCGCCCCGTGATTCCGGCAGGAGCGATCGTGATGGGAATCGGCTTCCTGCTTGTGAGCCGCATGAGCGACCTCTACCTCTTCTACCTCGGCTACGTGATAGTCGGGGCAGGTGCGGCTGCCATGGGCCCAGTGCCGTGCAGCGCCATCGTCTCAAACTGGTTCCGGCGCAAGCGCGGTCTGGCGCTCGGACTGATGTCGGCTGGCATCGGTGCAGGCGGAGTCGTGGTAGCCCCCTTTATCGGCTATATGCTTTCTCAATACGACTGGCGAGCAGCCTACCTTTCGCTGGGAATCATGCTGGTAGCCATCACCGTGCCTCTTGCACTTGGCGTCGTACGCACGCGGCCTTCAGAGATGGGGCTCTACCCTGATGGTGACGACGCGCCCATCGAGGACACAATCGACCCAGGGCGGGCCACCGGCGAGGCAGCTAGCTTTACGCTGAAGCAGGCGCTACGGACGCGAACATTCTGGCTCATCGCCGTCTCATTCGCCTGCTACGGGTTCGGCACTGGGGGCGCCCAACAGGCATCGGTGCCCTTCCTTGACGACATGGGGTACCCCATGGCCACCACCGTTACAGCATTGGGCATAATTGGGATTGGCAGTACCATCGGAAAGGTGCTCTTCGGGCGTCTGTGCGACAAGATACAAGCGAATCAAGCGTTCGCCATTGGCCTAGTGCTGTGGTTGGCAGGAGTACTGGTGCTGCTGACCGTGCGGGCAGATTCCCCGCAGATGGTTGTCTGGACGTACGCCTCGCTAGCAGGGCTGGGTTCGGGGGCGTGGCTACCAACTCTGTCGATGCTTGCGGGTTCTCGTTTCGGGCTTCTCCACTATGGGGCCGTGCTCGGTACAATGAACATATGTCTGAGTATGGGAATATCCGCTGGTCCCCTTTTCTCCGGGCTTATGCATGACGCCACAGGGTCATACTTCGCAGCCTTCACAATCTGCGCAGGACTCTTGCTTTTCGCCATCCCAACCATCCTCTTTGCCAAACGTCCTGAGCTGCCTTCCTAATACTTGCTCTC
>Ga0272441_10009107_pt1 | contig 15451 bp, 16 predicted proteins | sample SSMProp6N_FD_193582 | JGI IMG/M metagenome (GOLD analysis project Ga0272441, IMG submission 193582) | Marine sediment archaeal communities from Little Sippewissett salt marsh, Falmouth, MA, United States - SSM-Prop-6N | ecosystem: Environmental > Aquatic > Marine > Wetlands > Sediment ... | reverse complement strand
CATTGCGCGAGAATCCGGCGGCAGCATGCGCGATGCGCTGAGCCTTTTGGACCAGGTCCTGGCCTGCGGTGACGGTCAGGTCAACGATGAATATGTGGTGAACCTGCTGGGGGGTATGGATCGTCAGGTGCTTTTCGATCTTTCGGAGGCGACCTTTGCCAGAGATATCTCTCGAACCTTGGCCCTCATCGACGCCGTTTTTAAAAATGGTCAGGATTTGAAGCGCTTCTATGCGGATCTGCTGATGCATTTTCGTCACCTGATGCTGATCAAAATGGATGCCCGGCCAGACATGCTGGTGGATCTTCCCCCCAACGAAATTGAAACCCTGGCCCGGCAGGTAGAAGGGGTTTCCATTGCCTTTATCGATCAGGTGTTCGCCTTGCTGTTTAGCGCCGAGTCCAGCGTCCGCTATGCTTTACAACCCAGGCTGGCTATCGAGATGGCCTTTTTCAAGATTCAACAAATCACACCGGCGTTACCCATCGATTTGTTGATCGAGCGGCTGGACACGCTCCTAAACGATCCGAACCTGAGGCCAGAGCCGGGTATTGTCGAGGCTCAATCTGCCTACGGGGACACTGCGACACCACCGATGGCTCAACCACGCAGCGAATTCCCTGCAGATGGTCGTGCGGTTGTGACGGCACCCGCAGGCGATGAACCTCCCGCTGATCCAGATAGGGGCCAGCCGGGTGATCATGGCCACGGTGGTGATGCCTGGCGCGGGGTCATTGCGCGTATCGAAGAAACCAAACCGTCCATTGCCGCGGCGCTTACCCGGTCGCAAGTGGTATCCATGTCGCAACAGGCCTTTACCGTTAAGGTGTGTGACAATGACTACACGATGAACCTGGTCAAAAAGAATTTATCCATGATCGACGCCGTTTGTCGCGAACTTGCCGGTCGGAAAATCCATGTCGACTTTTTCACCGGTGATACCGAGGAGAACCCTGCGACATCGGCGAAACAGAAGGCGGATGACATCAGGCAGAAACTGCTCAATCATCCGCTGCTGGCGGATGCAGTAGAGATTTTCAGCGGGAAAATAGAAGAGATAAAAATCAGATAGGAGGAACGCCTATGAAGGGCATGGGAAACATGATGAAGCAGGCCCAGAAACTTCAATCCAAGATGCTGCGCATGCAGGAGGAACTGGCCACTAAAACCATTGAGACCACGGCCGGCGGCGGTATGATCACCGTCGTGGCCAACGGTGCCCAGCAGATCGTTTCGATAAAGATAGAAAAGGAAGTGGTTGATCCCGATGATGTGGAGATGCTCCAAGACCTGGTGCTTGCCGCGGTCAACGATGCCCTGGTAAAATCCCAGGAGATGGTTTCCGGAGAAATGGGAAAACTCACCGGTGGCATGAAGATTCCCGGCCTGATGTGATGGACTACTACCCCGGTTCCATCAAAATCCTGATCGGAAGCTTGGCCCGGCTGCCGGGCATCGGCCAGAAAACCGCCGAGCGCTTGGCGATGCACATTCTCCAGCAGCCGGACGAAGAGGCCCATCAACTTGCCCGAAGTATTGTGGAACTGAAAAAAAAGCTGCGATTGTGCTCCCGTTGCTTTTCTCTCAGTGACGACGTCTTGTGCCGGATATGTAATGACCCTTCCCGTGAAAGCGGCCTGATCTGTGTCGTGGAACAGCCGGCCGACATGGCATCCATCGAAAAGTCAGGCGCCTTTAAAGGACGCTATCACATCTTGGGGGGGGGACTTTCACCCATGGATGGCATCGGGCCCGATGATATTAAAATTGCCGAGCTGGTGACCCGGGTGGAAAAAGAGGATGTCCGCGAGATCATTCTGGCTACCGGAACGAATGTGGAAGGGGAATCCACGGCGGCCTATATTGCCGGGATTCTCGTCTCCATGCCGGTGAAGGTGACCCGGATTGCTTCGGGTGTGCCTATGGGCGGAGATTTAAAATATGTGGACCAGGTGACCCTGAAGCGCGCAATGGAGAGCCGACATGGGATCTAATGAAGAGGCTTGCGAAGCGCTGTTTGCCTGCACCCAGTGCGGCGACTGCTGCAGCGGCTATGGCGGCACCTACCTGTCTGAGACCGACATCGATGCGATATCGCGCTACCTGGGGATATCGGCGGATCGGTTGGTGTTGCACTACACACGCAAGTCCGGCGGCAGGCATCTGATCGCGCAGGGGGATAACGGCTACTGCATTTTCTGGGACAAGGTCTGCACCATTCATCCGGTAAAACCGGAAATGTGTCGGCAGTGGCCCTTTATCCGCAGCATTCTGGTGGATGTGGGCAACTGGAAGGCCATGGCGGCATCCTGTCCGGGAATGGACGCCGATGCGCCGGATCAAAAGATCCTTGAGTGTGTGAAAAAGGCCTTGGCACTTAAGTAATTACAGATCCAATCAATTCGGTCACCGGTCTCAACGCCATTTTTTCTCATCCACCATCCGATAAACAGGCTCTCCTTGAGAATCGTCGCCATCGCTACCCAAGATATTTCTGCTCTCCAGCCGGTGTAGTTCTTGTTCAAGTGTGGCCCGGTTGCCATTCCATTTTCCCTCGAGCGTTGTCCGGGTGATTGCTGCACCCGCATCGGCCACCGCACAGCACAACAGGTAAAGAGATACTGTTTCCACACCCAGATTCATTGAAAATATTTTCTGCCTCATGGCCGGTCCCACTGAATTGCTGTTCATGGTTTTCTCCTGGATGGTCGCTTTCAATTCTGCCATATGTTGCCCATAATATGGAGCACAATGGGTTGGGATATGCAAGGAGTTTCCCCATTGCCCCAACGTCGCCTTGACACCTCGGAAGAATTATGCAACAAAATGACGACAATCCCTGATAGCCATTATTTTCCAGCAAAACAAACAGTTGTAATAACCCATGGAGACTATGCGATGAATAAGAAGGCGATCCTGAGAATGCTGTTTTTCCTTTTGGTTCCGCTTGCTTTTTGCGGATGCATGGAAAGCATGGTCAAACCCGAGGCAAAAATAGACACGGGTGAGGAAATGGGGCTTCCCCCCTACAGTGGCCCCCGAGCCCGGGTCGCTGTGGCTGATTTCGAATGGAAGGTCGATGAGAGCAGCCGGACCACAAAAATCGGTTTTGGCGGCCAGACCATGACCATCGCTTCCTCCGAAAGCTCCGGATATACGACCGGTCTGCGGGACATGCTCACCACGGCCATGGTCCAGAGCAAACGCTATCGGGTATTGGAACGTCAGAATATCGACTCCTTGAAAAGCGAAATGGCGCTGACCGGATCGGGATATACCGACAAGACCGGCGTTACCAAAGGCGCAGTCAAAGGGGCCGATCTTCTGGTGATGGGCGCGATCACCGGATGGGAACCGGGCACCTCCGGTGGCGGTGGTGGTCTTGGGGGCGGTGGCATGCTGGGCACGGCTTCGGCGCTATTCGGCGCAGTCAAGGGTGCTTATAAAAAGTCATCAATGGCCATGGATATTCGTATTGTCGATACCCACACCTCTGAGGTGCTGGCGGCCACCCGTGTGGAGGGTGTCGCCAAGGACGTGAGTCTGGGCGGTGCGTTGGCCGGCTTCGGAGGCAGTGGGGGCATGGGTGGTGCATTGGGCGGCTATGCCAAAACGCCCATGGAAAAAGCCATCCGCACCTGCCTTTACGAGGCGACCAAGTTTATTGCCGAGAACACCCCCCAGGAATACATGAAGTATTGATGGCCAACGGGGGCGGTTGACCCCATGCAGATGGTGAAAAACGACAAACCTCACGGAGCCGCGGCCCCGTGAGGTTTTTTATTGCATTCGTGCATCAACCTGAAAGCCGGCCTTCAGCCGATCATCGTGTACTTGGGGCCGGCGATGAGCAGGTTGTTTGAAATGGTAGATTGGATTTTTTCCATCATGCTGCCGAACATGATATCCCTGATAATCCCGTGACCGTAAGCGCCCAGAACGACCAGAGCATTATGGGGGACGTCATACAGGTTGTCCTCGAAGCGGCCCTTTTCGAAAAACGTCCACTGGTTCAGAACACTTTTAAGCGGCTTTTCCAAACCATTGTCCTGGACAATGGACCGGTATTCCGAGGGCGTGTTTTTACCCACCTGGGTGTAGATGTCAAGTGACATGCCGGTTATTTTGGCGAGCCTGATGCCCAGTCGCAGGGCGTTGACCGCATTGGCGGATCCGCCGAAAAAGACGGCGATCGTCTGCCAGGGCTTGTATACCGGGCTGGTAATGAGAACCGGAAAACGGGATGCCTGGATGATTCGACGGACCCGTGGACCGATATAGCCCAGACCGATTTTTGAGGACAGATCGCTGATGCTTCGTGGGCAGCACATAAACTCAAAATTGGTGGGAATGTCGGGCAGGGTGGAGGCGGTGTAGTTCTTCGGCGTGAACAGGTCCGGCTTGATCTTCGACGCTTCGAGCAATTGCTCCACGTGTGAGACAGCGGTGTCCGGATCGTTGAGGTACGATGGATCCAGGTCCACCTGAACCACGTCATTTTCGAAGTACATTAAAAACTTGGTGGATTCAGGGATATAGATGGTTGGCAGCACGCCCATCTTCTGGCAGAAATAGATGGACTGGAGCAGGGTCTCTCTGCCCAGCGGCGTATTCCTGAAGATATGGAACAATTTTTGTGTCATGCGCGTTTCTCCTTTTCTCGTTCTTTTGCCTGACCCGCTGCCGGACCGCGTTTACCCGTCAAAACCGGCCGGTCTGCACCATCAGTTCTTTCCGGTACTGATCCAGCAAGGTGGCTTTGGAGATCATGCCCAGGAAACGGCTGTCCGACACGACCGGCATGCTGAAAACGTGGTCGTTATCCATTTTTTGCAGGACTTCGGACAAGTCATCATGCAGGGATACCGTTTTAACATGTGTGTCCATCAACTGGCCGGTCAGTACCGCGTTATGTATGGCCGGGTCGAACAGGTAGGGCCGGATGTCATCCAGGTGAATCATACCGACAAACTGGCGGCTTTGCTGATCTTCAACGGGGAAGTAGTTGCGGTGAGAGGATTTGACAATGCCAATGAAGTCCGCCAGGCGCATATCGGGGTGAACGCAGATACAATCGGTTTCCAGAAGCTCTTGAATACTCAGGTCTGTCAGCACCCGGGCGTCGGTGCCGGGACGTAGCAGTTGGCCCTGGTCCACCAAATCTTTCAAATAAAAGGACGCCGGCTCCAGATAGTGGCAGAGCGTGGTGGAAATGGCCGAGACGACGATTAATGGGAGGATGACTTCGTAACCGCCGGTAATCTCAATCACCAAAAAGATGCCCGTAAGCGGTGCCTGCAGGATACCGCTGATGAGGCCGGCCATACCCAGCAGGGCGAAACAGCCTTCGTTGACCCAATGCACCGAGGACCATACCATTGCCGTAAACCGGTGAAAACTCAGTCCAACGAATGCCCCGATGACCAGACAGGGTGCGAAAATACCCCCGGAACCGCCCGACCCCAAGGTCAGCGCGGTTGCCAAAATTTTGATCAGGGCGATCATGGTCACCAGCAAGAGGCCGCCCGAGAAACCCCCTTCGATGGCTGTGCGGATGGCATGATAGCCTTCGCCGAGAACAAACGGCAAGAAATAACCGATGGCACCAACCATGCTGCCGCCGATGGCGGCGCGGACCCACGGGGGCAGGGCAACGCCCTTGGACACGTGATGCATGGATCGCAGCGCGCGGGTCAACAGAATGGAGGCCAGTGCACAAAATACGGCCAGTCCGACGCAGGCCAGAATGTCATGAAAATGGATGTTGAAGTCCCTGTGGGCAAAGGCGATCTGATTTCCCTTGAGCAGGCGGCTCACCTCAGTTCCCGCCACCGCGGCAATGGCAATGGGGATGATGTTCATGGTGCTCCACTCGCCAAGAATGACTTCGATAGCGAACACCATTCCTGAAATGGGGGCATTGAATATGGCGGCGATGGCGCCTGCCGCGCCGCATCCAACCAGCGCCACCCGCTGGCGGTCATTGAGCGAGAAGGCCTGGGCGATGTTTGATCCAATGGCCGCTCCGCTCATCACCACCGGAGCCTCGGGGCCTGCGGAACCGCCGCTACCAATGGTCAGAAAACTGGAAATCAGACGGGAAAAACTGGACCGCAGGCGAAGCAGGCCACCATATCGGGAGACGGCGTATATGACTTCGGGGACACCGTGGCCAGCGCCTTCGTTGACGATCTTTTCCAGAAACAGGGAAGAGAGGGCCGCTCCGGCTGCCGGCAGGAAAATGGCCCACCAGTAAACCCGGTAGTGATGCAGCCACTCCAGCATGGTTTCCAGGCTACGGTTTAACAACAGGGCCGCCAGGCCACTGCAAGTGCCGACGATGATGGCGAAGACCATTAGCAGCAACCTGTCATCGGACCTGAAGAGGGACCAACTGCCCGGGTATTTCCATTTTTTTAAAAAGCGTGTCATCGGTGCAAACGGTTCCGGTTTCTGGTTGATCCACGGGTGACACCGGGAGACGGTCAGAAAAAAGTGACGGCTCCGAGCATGTTGCCTTGCCAGGTGCTTGTCTCAGTTAATTTTATGTTGATCAGAGATCGTCCAACTGTTTTTCAAACTCGGCAATGCGCGAAAAAAGAGCCGCCCCATCGGGGTGAGCTCGTAAAAAGGCCACAAAGGCCTTGTCCCGGATGCAAAAGGAGAGTCTGGAAAGCAGGTGCAGGTGATGTTTGACAGTCGGACTGATCAGCAAAAAGAAAACTGACACCGGTTGGTCGTCAATAGCGTTGAAATCTATCGGCTTTTCCAGAAAGCAGGTGGTGATGACCGGCGTCTCGGGAGGTCGCGAGAGTGGATCCCGGGGGTGGGGGATGGCAATGCCGTTGCCAATACCCGTAGAAGCCAGCCCTTCGCGCTCGATCAGTTTTTCAAAAAGTTCGTCCCGGATATCCTTAGAGAAAAAGTCGATGCAGTCAACTGCAGATCTCAATACAGCGACTGCATCCGCTCCGGCAACGCGATGACAAACTTTGCCGCGTTGCATTGCGGCAACCAGGGATTCGAGGGTTTCGGGTGGGAGATCATTGGCCTGGCTGCCGTTCAGGGAAAAGGGCAAATTATGCGTTGCAGCCCATTTTTCCAACGCCGCGTGTGTAAAGACCGCATCAGTATCGCTTCGCTGGATGGGGATTCTCCCCTGGCGGATCCACCGTTCTATCGTGGATACGGGAAGATTAAGGCCCTCGGCCACTGTTTTCATGGGCAGTTTCATGGCTGCATTCCGAATAAATCATTCCTGAAAAATTTAAAAACAAGAAAAATACGCTGATATTTTAGAATAATCAAGGGGCCGGGGCATCTTTTTTCCGTCGAAGGGGTTCGCCGGCGTGACGGTGAACAATGGTGATGTCCCGTTTGGGGAAGGGGATTTCGATGCCGTTTTCATCGAACAGAACTTTCACCATGTCGGTGATATGGTCAATCGTATCCATGCGCTTGCGGGCTTCTTTGATCCATACCCTGGCCTGAAGGTCAACCGATGATTCGCCAAAATTGCGCACCACCACTTTGGGCGCCGGTTCGACCAGAATCCAATCGGCCGAGTTCGCCGCTTGGATGATCAGTGCCTTGGCTTTGGCTACATCGGCATCGTAAGCGATGCCGATATTGATGCGCACGCGGATAGATGAGTTGTTGGTGGTGTAGTTAACGATGTCCCGGGTCATGATTTCGTTGTTGGGGATGATGACCACGATATTGTCCGTTGTTTTGATGCGGGTGGCGCGCAATCCGATATCGATGACATCCCCCCACGAAGCGCTGCCGGCCGGCGCGCTCCACACCTCGATGCGATCCCCGATTTCGAAGGGTCGGTCGATAATGAGCAGGATCCCGGCGATGAGGTTGGACAGGGTGTCTTTGGCGGCAAAACCCACGGCCACCCCCATGATACCGGCACCGGCGATAAATGGTATCACGTTGACCCCCAGCACATCTAAAGCGATGACCGCTGCCGTGGCATAGACGATGGCACCGGAAAACTTGTTGAGCAGGTCGATGACAATGTTGTCTATGGCGGTTTGCGTGCGTTTGGCCAGATTGCGTTCGAGGTATTCCAAAAAAATGAGGAGAAAAGATTTGACAGGTGCGGCCGCCACGACGATGAAGACGGCGTGGAATATCTTTTCAACCACCGTCAAATGAAACAGTCGGATCCACAACACGCCCACCAGCCATATCAGCAGGAGGCTGGCCGTTTTTCGCAGGATGACAAACAATTCCTTGCGCACTTGAATAAGCTTGAAGCGGACGACCTTCTTTTCAAGAATGGTCAGGATCCCTTTGATGATCAGCCACAGGATGAATGCGGTGAGCAGGGCCAAGATTGCGTTGGCCCAGCTTTTCGACAGGGACGCCTCGGCGCCGAAAAATGAAATGACCCGATCGATATAGCCAGTGATGGTGTTCATGGGTAACCTTGTGAAAAAGGTGGCTGCTGATGCCCCAAACGAGTTGGCATCCGGTTGGGTACCGGTGTTGCCAACGATTCAATAATCGATTTTCTATCTTTAGGGTGCGGTGCAGCACGACCGCAACAGGCATAAGATTCCCCGCGGCTCGCCGCGGGGAATCTTGATCAATCGTGGCACGAGCTTGGCTAATCGAATCAGGAGAAGAACCCGGCTTTGAAGTATTCACGGTTCAGCCGGGCAATATTGGTGATGGAGATCTCTTTTGGGCATTCGGCTTCGCATTCCGTTTCATTGGTGCAGTTGCCAAAACCCAGCTCATCCATGGTCCGGACCATATTGATCGCCCGTTTGGCCGCTTCGGGTTTTCCCTGTGGCAGCAGTGCCAATTGCGAGACTTTGGCACTGGTAAAGAGCATCGCCGAGGCGTTGGGGCAGGATGCCACGCAGGCACCGCAGCCGATGCATTGGGCTGCGTCCATGGCCAGGTCGGCGACTTCCTGAGGGACCAAAATCGCATTGGCGTCCTGGGCACCGCCGGTGTTGACTGAAATATATCCGCCGGCCTGGATGATCTTGTCAAAGGCGCTGCGGTCCACAGCGAGATCCTTGATCACCTTAAAGGCCATGGCCCGGAACGGCTCGATGGCGATGGTGTCGCCGTTGTCAAAATGGCGCATGTGCAGCTGGCACAACGTCGTTCCCTTTTCCGCGCCATGGGCTCGCCCGTTGACCACACAGCCGCACATGCCACAGATGCCTTCCCGGCAGTCATGATCGAACGCGATGGGCTCCTTGCCGTCGATCGTCAGCTGGTCGTTGACCACATCCAGCATTTCCAGAAAGGACATGTCGGTGGATATGTTCTCGGCATGATAGGTATCGAACCGACCTTTGTTTTTGGGTCCGTTCTGGCGCCACACTTTCAGTGTCAAATTTATCGTCTTTGTCACTTGTAGCTCCTTTGCGTAAGTTTGACGTTCTCAAATACCAGGGGCTCTTTGTGAAATTCAGGTTCCTGGCCGTCCCCCGTATGTTCCCATGCCGCCACATGACAGAAACTGTCATCATCCCTGAGGGCCTCGTGTTCCTCGGTTTCGAAGCGTTCGTTGAAGTGTCCGCCGCACGACTCCTGACGCGCCAGCGCATCAACGATCATCAATTCACCGAATTCGAGGAAATCAGCCACGCGTCCGGCACGCTCCAGGCTCTGGTTGAAGTCGGCCGCATTCCCGGGCACCCGAACATTTTCCCAGAATTCGGCCCGAAGCTCCTGGATCATCCCGCGGGCCATTTCAAGGCCCTCGTTGTTTCTGGCCATGCCGCAGTATTCCCACATGATGCGTCCCAGGGTTTTGTGGAAATCGTCCACCGTCCGTTTGCCGTTGATGGACATCAGCCGATCGATGCGGCCGTTGACCTGCTTTTCCGATTCATCGAAGGCTTTGTGCCCGGTAGTGACGTCCGCCTTGGCCGTGCCGGCCAGGTAGCCGCCGATGGTGTAGGGCAGCACGAAATAGCCATCCGCCAATCCCTGCATCAGGGCGCTGGCCCCGAGCCGGTTGGCGCCGTGGTCGGAAAAGTTGGCTTCGCCGAGGACAAACAGTCCTGGGACGGTGCTCATCAGATTGTAGTCCACCCACAGGCCGCCCATGGTGTAGTGGATGGCCGGATAGATCATCATGGGTGTCTGGTACGGGTCGTCCGCGGTGATTTTTTCGTACATCTGGAACAGGTTGCCATATTTTTTGGCGATGACATCCCTGCCGTCGCGATTGATGGCATCGGCAAAATCGAGATAGACGGCCTGGCCGGTTTCGCCTACGCCCTTGCCCATGTCGCACTGCTCTTTGGCGTTGCGGGAGGCGACATCCCGGGGAACCAGGTTGCCGAAACTGGGGTATTTGTTTTCCAGATAGTAATCGCGGTCCGCCTCGGGGATCTGGTCCGGTGTGCGCTTGTCGCCGGGATTTTTAGGCACCCACACCCGGCCGTCGTTGCGCAGACTTTCGCTCATGAGCGTCAGCTTGCTCTGGAACGTGCCGTGCACCGGGATACATGTGGGGTGGATCTGGGTGAAGCAGGGGTTAGCGAAAAAGGCACCTTTTTTATAGGCCCTGTATGCCGCGGTCACGTTGGAGGCCATGGCGTTGGTGGAGAGGAAAAATACGTTGCCGTACCCCCCGGTGCAAAGCACCACGGCGTCGGCGGCATGGCGCTCAACGGCCCCGTTGATCATGTTCCGAACGACAATGCCCTTGGCGTGGCCGTCGACCAGCACCACATCCAGCATCTCCCGCCGGGGGAACATCTGGACGTTGCCGGCGGCCACCTGGCGCATCAGGGCGCTGTAGGCCCCCAAGAGCAACTGCTGGCCGGTTTGCCCCCTGGCGTAGAAGGTACGGGAAACCTGTGCGCCGCCAAAGGATCGGTTGTCCAGCAGACCGCCGTAGTCCCGGGCAAAGGGGATGCCTTGGGCCACACACTGGTCGATGATGTCGCTGCTCACCTGGGCCAGGCGGTAGACGTTGGCCTCCCTGGCCCGAAAATCTCCGCCCTTGACCGTATCGTAGAACAACCGCCAAATGCTGTCGCCGTCGTTGGGGTAGTTCTTGGCGGCGTTGATGCCGCCCTGGGCCGCGATGCTGTGGGCCCGTCGGGGACTGTCCTGGATACAGAAGGTCTTCACGTTGTAGCCCAGCTCGGCCAGAGTGGCCGACGCCGATCCACCGGCCAAACCGGTGCCGACAACAATGACGTTGAATTTTCGTTTGTTGGCCGGATTGACCAGCTTCAGTTCAAACCGGTGCCGGTCCCATTTTTCTGCAATCGGTCCGCCGGGTATTTTTGCGTCAAGTACCATGGTGTTTCCTTTCTGGACAGGTTGGGGGTGGGCAACCCCGTCGTGTGTGTTAAGTGTGGCTGAAGATTGGGCGTTGTGCCAATCGGCCCATCAGGCCAGCAGGAAAATATAAATGGGCAGAAAGCCGAATCCGATGCCCACCACCACCGCAAAGGCGATGCCGACCGTCCGGATGGATGGCATGTACTTGGGATGGTTGGCGCCGACCGTCTGAAAGGCGCTCCAGAACCCGTGACTGACGTGGATGGCGGCGACCACCATGGCCACGATGTAAACGACCACATAACCGGTATTGGAAAAGGCGTCGGAGACGATGTTAAAAATAGTGGTGTTCGTCTTGTCTACGAAGTGGAAGTTCATCAGGTGAAAAAGGATGAAGGCCAACAAAATAGCGCCGGTGTAGGGCATGGTGGCGGATCCGAAGGTTCGGCCGCCGGCGGTCTTGTTGACTGCATAGCGTGCCGGCCGGGCCTTCAGATTTTGTAGAAAAAGGATCAGGCCGGTGATCACGTGAACCAGAAAAAATGACAGCAGGACCAGTTCGGCCACCGTCAGCAGCGGTCCCAGGGCGTGAAGATGTTCGGCGTAGCCGTTGAAGGCATCTTTTCCGCCATAGATGGTCAGGTTGCCTGCCAGGTGGGCTGCCAGGAACCCGCAAAAACTAAACCCCGTGATGGCCATCAGCAGCTTTTTCCCGATGGATGACCCCAGTGTGCCGGTAATCCAGTTCATCATTGCCTCCCGTTTAAGGTAGTTGCCAAAATTTTTGAATAAGGGATTTAAACTATTTTTCTTTCCTATCGCTGTCAATAAATAATTTCAACCACCATGAATCCCATTCAGTTTTCGCTATGCTTTCCGAGAGTTCGATGCCTGCAGCCGTCTGAAGGCGTGCTTTTACATGCGCGGACCACTTGTCCGGCGCGGCATAGCCCATGTCCGACAGGGATTTCAGATCCAGCAGGAAGGCCAGTTGGTCGGCGTCGCGGGCCAGTTGGGCTTCGAGGGTTTCACGGGCATTGAACTCGTCGAGCAGTGCGTGGATATCCGGTCCGAAAGGCAGGCCCCGGGCCATGTGGGCCACAGCCATTTTTTCATTGGCCGTTACATATTTTTTCTGAACCGAGTTCAGATCGCCCATCCTGGCCTCGGGGAGATCGTGAATCAGACACATGGCCAACAACCGGCCCTCATCCGCTTCCGGTGCCATCCGTGCCAGCGTCCAGGCGATGCACATGACGCCAAAAGTGTGTTCGGCGACAGATTCCTTTCCCGGTCCGAGGAACTGATACCCGGTGCGGTGGACCCTTTTTAACAGCATGGTTTCAAACAAGAACTCGGCGATGCGTTCCATTATCACTCTCCCATATACGGATGTTCTTATTCAGGTGGTAAGGGCGCCGGCTGCCAAATCGTCGACATCTTGCGAAAATGGCCGGTCCCTGTAGCTGCAAAGCCTTGAACCGCGGCACTTCAAACGTCAAACTGCTTGACACCATCTGGAGGCTTGTATAGTTATACAAAACCTTTTTCAAGGGGTTGCGACGCATTGAACATTCCCGACCGGTTAATCTTGGACTCACCGGCAGCGCCAACCCCACGCGTGCGTTAATCATTAAATAGTGGAGAGACGGACATGGTGCCTATCCAGATGGATTATATTCACATTATCAGCAACGCCAGCCTGATGGTGAAATTTGTCCTGCTGCTGCTGCTTTTCTTCTCCGTGATGTCCTGGTCGATCATTATTATAAAGATCCGGTACATCCGCAAGGCGTTTAAGGAATCGGATATTTTTATCGATTATTTCTGGAAAAGCCGGGATCTGGCAGGGGCCTTTACCAAGGCCAAACAGCTGAGCGGCAGTCCGGTGGCCCGCATCTTCAGAATCGGATATGCCGAACTGCGCAAACTCAACCCCAGCGGCAAACCTGGCGACGAGGTGATTCCCGATGAGAGCAGTCCCTCCCTTCGCCAAGGCTTTTCGGGCACCGACAACGTGAAACGGGCCCTTCGACGGGCCATCAACACGGAAATGACACGGATCAATCAGATGGTCCCGTTTCTGGCAACCACCGGCAACACGACCCCATTTATCGGGTTGTTCGGCACGGTGTGGGGAATCATGAACTCCTTCCATGGCATCGGGCAGCGGGGATCGGCCAGTCTTGCCGTGGTGGCACCGGGTATTTCTGAGGCGCTGGTGGCCACGGCTGCCGGTCTGGCGGTGGCCATTCCTGCCGTGATCGCGTTCAACCATTTCATGCAGAAGATTCGCGTGATCGAGACGGAATTGCACAGTTTTTCAGCTGATTTTCTCAACATTCTCGACCGGGACATTTTACGATAAAAGGGAGGCGGAATGGCAATCGGCAGCGGCAGTGATCGGCTCATGTCGGACATCAACGTGACCCCATTTGTGGACGTTATGCTGGTACTGCTTATTATATTCATGGTGACGGCACCCATGATGGTTCAAGGGGTTGATGTGGCCCTTCCCGAGGTGAGCGCCACGCCCATGGTGACTGAAAAGGAAAACCTCACCGTGACCATCGACCGGGATGCCAACATTTATATCAACGATTTTCAGGTTCGGATGGATTTCCTCAAAGATAAGCTGGAAAAAATCCTTGCGGGAAAAACGGATCGGGAGGTTTTTTTTCGAGCGGACAAAAACGTTTCCTATGGGGTTGTGGTCAGTGTGATGGCGGAAATCAAGGCTGCCGGAGTCGATAAGCTGGGCATGGTGACCGACCCCTTCGACGACCCGAGAATCGGACAATCATCCGGTAAAAAAGGCTGATGAAAAAGAACATCCGCGTTCCGGTCTCTTCCAGCCAGGACCTGCGGGGCGATGGACAGGCGCCGTTGTTTTATCCAGTGGCCCTTTCCTTGGTTTGTCACTTGGTGTTTCTGTTGCTTTTCGTGATCACACCCAGTCTGCGTTCTGAAAAAGTCCAGACCCAGTCGGTGATCAATGTCAGCATGGTATCCTTAAAAAATCCAGCTGCAGCGACCACCGAAAAACCTGCAGTGGAAAACAAGGCTCCCAAAATCGAAAAGCCCGACGTGGTGAAAAAGCCGAGTGTCACGCCGCCGGTAAAAAAAGCAGCCAAGGTAGCGGACACGCAGCCGCCGAAGCCCAAGACCTCGCTGAAAAAAAAGACCTTTAAGTCCACCCAGGTGGTCAAGCAGGCCATCGAACAGTTGGAAGAGAAGGTGGATGTCAAAACAGACGATCAGGCGGAAACGGCCAAGCCTGAACCACTGAAATCCGCTTTGGAGCGGCTGCGGCAAGAGGTGGACAAGGCGGAAGCCAGCCGGTCGGTGCCATCCGGCGAAAGCACTGATCGTCCAGCCGGGAAAACGGGCGGAAAATTAGGGAAGTTCAACGAAGACGGAAAAAAGACAGCCGAGTTGATCGATCTGTATCGCATCGAAATTGCTTACCAGATCCAAAAAAACTGGGCGTTTAACGAGCAGATGGCCGGCGGTGACCAATCCCTGGTGGCGGCCATCGTTTTCAAGGTGATGCCCGATGGAGAAATACGGGATATCTTTTTCACAGACCGCTCCGGCAACACCTATTTGGATGAGTCGGCATACAAGGCCATTGTGAAATCCAACCCGGTGGACAGCCATCCCAATGGACTGATTCTACCCTATGTGGTCATGGCCATCCGGTTCACCCCCCAGGGCATCCGTTGAGCGATCTCGGCTCCCGAAACACTGAACGCTGAACCCAGAACCATTTTACGGTTAACCAAAGACCAAGGACACCGTGCCAATATGATTCGACGCCGATTGATGTTCTTCCTGCCGGTATTGTTAGTTTGGCTGTTGCCCTGTCCGGCTGCCGCCGCGCAGTACAACTATATTGATATATCCAATCCCTTTCTTCGAAAAACCCCCATCGCCGTGCCGGCCTTCAAAGCGGACGCCCAAGATCCGGCAGCCATGGAAGCGGCCAAAGCCGCATCGGCGCTGCTGGAATATTATCTAGATTTTACAGGTTATTTTTCCATCAGCGACCCGGGCGCTTTCCTTGAAGACCCGCAGATAATGGATATTTCCGGAGCTGGTATCCGTTATCGGAACTGGACGGTCATCGGTGCCGAACTGCTGGTGACCGGAAGTGTGGTGATTCGGGACGGCG
>Ga0272441_10009106_pt1 | contig 15451 bp, 11 predicted proteins | sample SSMProp6N_FD_193582 | JGI IMG/M metagenome (GOLD analysis project Ga0272441, IMG submission 193582) | Marine sediment archaeal communities from Little Sippewissett salt marsh, Falmouth, MA, United States - SSM-Prop-6N | ecosystem: Environmental > Aquatic > Marine > Wetlands > Sediment ... | reverse complement strand
TGCACCTACACCTGGGTGCTCATCAAGCAGAAGGGGCCCATGGGCACCATCGAGTACGACTCGGACAATCCGCCGGCGAGGGCCCACCCCATGGCCATGGGCTTCGCGGGCCTGCTGGGGCAGGGATTCAGCTTCAGGATGACGTCGACCGGCGAGATACTGGAGGTCAAGGGCATCGAGGAAATGATCTCGAACATGATGTCGAAGGTCAACTTCCCCAACGAGCAGGCCAAGGCCCAGGCCGTCCAGGCCATGAAGCGGCAGTTCGGGGACGAGTCGATAAAGGGCATGCTCGAGAGCTCCATGGCCACCTTCCCGTCGGGGCCCGTGGCCGTGGGCGACTCGTGGTCAAAGGTGTCCTCCGTCAGCGTGGGGATGCCCATGGTCATCGACAACACGTGGACCCTGAAGGAGCTGAAGGGCGGGGTCGCCGTGGTGGAGGTGAAGTCCAGCATCAAGCCCAACCCCGATGCCGAGCCGATGAGCGCGGGCCGGGTGAATCTGAAGTACGAGCTCTCGGGCGAGCAGAGCGGCACGATGGAGATCGACGCGCGGACGGGCTGGCTCGGCAAGGCCAAGATGGACCAGAAGTTCTCGGGCGAGATACAGGTGATAGGGGCGGGCACGGCCGGCGTCGTCGAGAAGTGGCCCATGAATGTCGAGAGCGTCATCGAGGTGCGGAGCATGAAGTGACGCCGGGCTCGAGGCCCGACGGGGTATAGGATTCCGCCGCGCTCGTCGACCAATGGGTGAACCACGCGGCCCGGCCTCGGGCGGCGCGTCCCGGCTTGACACGCCGGCCGGGGCAAGATAGGATTGAAGCCGAGCGGGGTCGCCGACCCCGCGGTAACGGAGGAGAAAACCATGGGCGAGAACCTCATCCACGCCACGGACGCCGACTTCGAGGAGAAGGTGGAGAAGTCCGAGGGCTATCTGGTGGTGGACTGGTGGGCCGAGTGGTGCGGCCCCTGCAAGATGGTCGGCCCGGTAATGGAGTCGCTGGCCGGCAAACTGGACGGCAAGGTCACGTTCGCCAAGGTGAACGTGGACGACGCCGGCGCGGCGGCTACCAGGTACGGCGTCATGTCGATCCCGACCATCATGCTTTTCAAGGACGGGAAGAACGTCGAGCAGATCGTGGGGGCGCTACCCGAGGACGCCCTCGAGAAGTGGATAAACGAAAACGCCACCTGAGCCGCGTGGGGGAGGCTTCCGGCTGGGGCCGGGCTATATAAGGCCATGGGCGACGAGCTGATTGACATACTCATCGTGGGCGCCGGTCCCGCCGGGCTTACCGCTGGGCTTTACGGGGCGCGCTCGGGCTCGAGGACGGTCGTCCTCGAGGAGATGCAGCCCGGGGGACAGGTGGCGACCACCGAGACCGTCGAGAACTACCCGGGGTTCGTCGAGGCCGTGGGCGGGGCGGATCTTGCGAACGCGATGGCCGAGCAGGCGAAGGTCTACGGCGCCGAGATCCGCGGCGGCGTGAGCGTGAAGTCCCTCGGCCTGGGCGACGACGGCCTGCCGCTCGTCGGCACGACGGCCGGGGATATCCGCGCGCGCTCGTGCATCGTCGCCTCGGGGGCCTCGCCCAGGAAGCTGGGCGTGCCGGGCGAGGAGAAGTTCCGCGGCCGCGGGGTGAGCTACTGCGCCACCTGCGACGCCAACTTCTTCCGCGGCCAGCACGTTGCCGTCGTCGGCGGCGGCGACACGGCGGTCGAGGAGGCCACGTACCTGGCGAAGATCGTCGAGCGCGTCACGATCATCCACCGGCGCGACCGTTTCCGCGCCGACAAGATCGTCCAGGAGCGCGCCCTCGCCAAGGAGAACGTCTCCGTCCGGTGGAACTCCACGGTGAAGTCGATCGAGGGCGAGCAGAAGGTGACCCACCTTGTGCTCGACACGCCCGAGGGGGAGGCGAAGCTCGAGTGCGGCGGGGTCTTCGTCTTCGTCGGCTACATACCCAGGGGCGAGTTTATAGGCGATGCGCTCGAGACGGATGGGCGGGGCTACATCGTCACCGGCGCCGAGATGGCCACCTCCCTAAAGGGCTACTGGGCCGCTGGAGACATAAGGTCGAAGGCGATGCGGCAGATCGTGAGCGCCTGCGGCGAGGGCGCGACCGCAGCCTTCCACTGCATACGCTACGTCGAGGAGCAGCTCGGCACGACCTACCCGGGCCGCCAGGGCTGATACCCATGCCAGAGAGCTCCCCCCCCCTTCCCACGCCCGATGGCGCTCTGCCGAGGGCGACGCTCTGCCGCCACTTCACGGGCTACCGCCCCTGCATGCCCTACGAGACGTGCGAGGGGTGCGAGCGCTTCGAGCCCGTCGGCACGTCGATACTGCTCGTCAACCTCGACGCCATGGGCGACGTGCTGATGACGACCGCGGCGCTGCCCGCCATCAGGCGCCGGTGGCCGGGGTCCTCGGTAACGTGGGTGACGCTGCCGCAGTGCCAGCCGCTGCTCGCGAACAACCCGCTGATCTGGCGGGTGATGCCCTACACGTGGGAGACGACCAACATCCTGCGGGAGATGTCCTTCGACGTCGTCATCAACGTGGACAAGTCGCAGCGCTCGGCCGCCATGGCGATGTCGGCGGAGGCGCCGCTGAAGCTCGGCTTCAGAATGAACGGTCACGGCGCCATCGAGCCGTTCAATCCGGAGTGCGATTACCACTGGCGCCTCGGGACCGACGACGAGCTCAAGTTCCGGCGGAACGACCAGTACGGCACGCGGATACTGGCGGAATCCCTCGGCCTCGAGTGGAAGCGCGACGAGTACGTCCTCGAGCTGACCGACGAGGAACGGTCCTTCGTCGCCCGATACCGCAAGGAGGCCGGCCTCGACGGGCGCTACGTCGTCGGCTTCAACACGGGGTGCTCGGACCTCTACCCGAACAAGAAGATGTCCGTGGAGCAGCTGGCTCAACTGGCGGCGAAGATCGCCGGTCGCACGGGCGGCGCGGCGATACTCCTCCTCGGCGGGAAGGCCGAGACGGAGCGCAACGCCGAGATCACCCGCCGAGCGCGTGCGCTGGGCGTAGACGTCGTCGAGACGCCCACCACCGAGGGCCTCCGCCGCGGCATCCTCTATATCGCGGCCTGCGACGCCGTCGTGACCGGCGACACCTCGGCGATGCACATCGCCATCGCGCTTAAGAAATGGACCGTCGCGCACTTCGGTCTCTCGTGCGCGGTGGAGATCGATCTCTACGAGCGCGGCCGCAAGCTCGTCTCAGGCCTCGAGTGCTCCCCGTGCTGGCGCAAGACGTGCAAGTGGGAAACCGTGCGCTGCATCGAGGAGCTCGATCTCGACGAGATCGCTGCCGCCGTCGAGGCGGGCGCCCCCCTTGCCGGCTGATCGCAGAAGCCCCGTCGGTCCCGCGCGCCGCATCGCCCTCGAGTCGGTGATAGAATCTTCCGAGCGGGGCGTGCCGGTCACCGAGATCCTCTCCCGCAAGTACTCCGAACGCGGCATCGACCCGCGCGACCGCGCGCTCGCCGACGAGATCGCCCTCGGGTCGGTGCGCCACCGCGCGTCGCTGGACGCCGTGCTCGCGAAGTTCTCGAAGAAGCGGCTATGGAAGCTCAACGCCCCCGTGCTGGAGGTCCTCCGCCAGGGGGCGTACCAGCTTCTCTTCCTCGACCGGGTGCCCGCGCACGCGGCCGTCGGCGAGGCGGTGAAGCTGGCGAAGCGCTGGTTCGGCGCCTCGGCCGGCGGCTTCGTCAACGGCGTGCTCCGCGCGGTCGAGCGCTCGAGCGAGGGCAAGGTCGACGCCCCGCCCGGCGAGCGCGGCCGCTCGTCGGTCTACTGGCGGGGCGAAAGGGCGGCGGCGCTGGGCCGCGAAGTCCTGCCGAACCCGGTCAGGGACCTGGGCCGCTTCCTCGGCGAGCGCTACAGCCAGGACAAGGAGTTCGTCAGGAAGCTCGTCAAACTCTTCGGCGAGGAGAGGGCGGAGGGCATCTGCAGGTGGGCGGACGAGCTCCCGCCGCTCACGGTGCGCGTCAACCCGCTCAAGGTGGAGGGCGAGGGCGAGGCGGAGGGCGAGGCGGCGGAGATGTTCCGCGGGGCAGACTCGTGGGAGCGGGCCGAGGAACTCCCGTGCGCCTGGCGCCTCTCGTCGACGGGGAGCCCGGCGCGGCTGGAGGGCCTCTCGGCTGGGCTCTTCTCGGTCCAGGACTGGACGGCGCAGCAGGCCGTGCGCGCGCTGGCCCCCCGGCCCGGAGAGACGGTGCTCGATCTCTGCGCCGCCCCGGGGACCAAGACGTGTCAGGCCGCTGAGCTGATGGGGGACGAGGGCACGATCCTCGCCGTGGACTCCGTCGAGGCGCGGCTCGAGCGCGTCCGGGAGAATGCCGGGCGCCTCGGTGTGACCATCGTCGAAACTCGATGCGCCGACGGGCGCGAGGCGGCGCTCGATCACCCGGGCGAGTTCGACCGCGTGCTGGTCGACGTGCCGTGCTCCAACTCAGGCGTGATGAACCGCCGCGTCGAGGCCCGCTGGCGCAGGCTGGGGCGGGAGGAGATTTCGAGGATCACGGCATTGCAGGCGGAGCTCCTCTCGGCGGCTCTCGTGGCGGCGCGACCCGGCGGCCGGGTCGTCTACTCGACCTGCTCGATCCTGCCCGAGGAGAACTCGGAGCTCGTCGCCCACGTGCTGGCGGGCATTGCCGACTGCGACCTAGCGGGCGAGGAGGCGTTCGCTCCCGAGACCGGCCTGCGCGACGGCGGCTACGTCGCCGTCATCGAGCGGCGCTGAGGGCCGCGGCTACGGTTTCCGCCAGTCGACCCAGTCGAGCTGCGCCCGCGGCTTCGGGCTCCTGCCGTAGACCAGGTCGTCCGCCCACGTTAGGAGCAGCCTGGCGACGGGCGAGTTCCGCGCCGCCAGCGCCCCGAGGCGGTGGACGGAATGCATCGGGTGGCTGTAGGGGCAGTTCCGCATGCAGATGCCGCAGTCCGTGCCCACCTTCTGCCAGAACTCGTGGCAGGCGCGGTCGCCGAGCTGCCACTTGCGCACGCCGCGGACCACCTCCTTCTCGCCGTCCGGGATCGAGCGCGACGGGCACGTGACGGCGCACTTCAGGCAGACGCGACAGAACTCCTGGACGCCTATGTCGACAGGCTTGTCGGCGACGAGCGGCGCCGTCGTCGTCACGGCGGCCAGCCGGCACCCCGGTCCGAACTTCCGCGAGATGAGAAAGCCGTTGCGGCCGAGCTCGCCCAGGCCGGCGTCGACCGCGGGCGGCACCATCAGCATCTCGTAGTGCGAGAAATGGTTCGCAGTCGCGCCGTAGCCCATCGCGGCGAGGAAGCCCGCGATCTGAACGCTGACCGAGGTCCCCTGGGCGTAGCGCGTCATCGTCTCGATGATGATGGGGCTGTGCGGTGCGGCGTCGACCAGGTCCTTCTGCATCTCGAAGGCCATGACGACGGCGCGCGTGTGGCCTCCGCGGACGCCGCTCGGCTCCCCGCCGCCCTCCGGGGCCGCGTAGAAGTACCATGGGCGCAGCTCGGCTACGCCGACGTCGCCCGCGCCGAGGTGCAGGGCCAGGGCCTTCACCTTGCGGGTGAGCTCCTCCGCTGCGATCTCCACGACCTCGCCGGCCGGCTCGGGGCGCGAGAGCTCCGCGAGCGGCCGGCTCGCGCTCATGATCCCCTGCCGCATCGGGCCCTTGGTCACGTTGGCGGCGTCGAACTTCGAGTCCTTCGCGCGCGTCTCGGCGATGCGCCTGCGCGATTCCTCGTCACCGTCCTTGAGCTCCGGGAGGGCCGTGTAGAGGGCCTCGTGCTCTTCCGTGCCGGGCGTCAGCCTGTGGCGGAAGAAGATCGCGTGGCGCCTGTCGAAGCGGCCCGGGCCCTCCGCTTCGCCGCCGAGATAGTAGTCGCTGCCGCGGAGCACCGCGGGGTTGCGCCCCCACGGGGCGAGGAAGACGACCGTCCCGAGAATAACGCTGGCGGCGAAGCCGACGGTGATGGCGTCGGCCGCTGCGCCGCCGATAGCTCCCCGCCAAAGAAGAAAGAAGAAGACCACCCCCGCCGCCACGAAGAGCGCCGTCGCGACGCCGGAGATGACGGCCGCCCGCCGCTCCTTCTCGATGACGCTCGTGACGACGAAGAGCCCTCCCAGGCCCGCAGCGGCGGCGAAGAGGGCTGCTGCTGCTATCCTGACGGCTGTCATCGAGCGTGCCTTTCGAAGCTCCGGCAGATGAGTTCAGGAACTACCTCTTTGTCACGCCGATGCCGCCGATGTCAATCCTGATGTCGCGGCCGGAGGGTTCGGCGAGGGCTATCGTGATGCGCGTGACCCGCCTCAGGTCGAGCAGCAGCGAACTCAAATCGAGAACGTTCTTCCCCCCCTCGGCCTTGCACGCGGCCGAGGACTTCCCGCCGTCCGCGGTGGCGATCTCGACAACAAAAGTCACCTGAGCCGCCACGTACGTGGAGATTACGAGCGAAGTGCGGCCGCTCAGGTCCCACGCCGAGCGCGGGGGCAGCCTGAGGGTGATATCGCGCCCCTTCTCGGCAGCGGCGAAGGTAACGATGAAGGTCTTGTTCTTCCACTCGACCGAAGCACCCGGCCCCGGCCGCCAGAGCAGGAATGACGTGGGGATCTCGCCCGGCCCGTCGCCCCCCATCGCGGGCGCCAGGCGCCTGGCAAGCTCAGCGCCGAGCGGCTTGCGAAGCTCCTCGATCTTGGTTGCCACCGTTGGGGTGCCGATCTTCTGCATGAGTGTCCCTAGCTCGGCGCCAATCGCCAGCAGATCGCCATTGCCGTCGGCAGACTTAAGCCGAGCGCGCATCTCGGTAATTCGCTCCGGCGTGCCCTCGAACACCTTCTCGCACTCGCCCTCCAGCCGCCTGCGCTCGGCCTGGGCCTTCGAGTGGTACTCGGTGTGGCGGTACTTGAAGGGGAATGCGATGTAGACGTCCATCGCCTCGACGAGGCGGCCGGCCTTCTCCAGCTCGCCCGAACGCGCCCTCAGATTCTCGAATTCTGCCCTCGCGAGCGCCCGGACCTCTCCGGGCGTGAGTATGCGGGTGGCCTCGGGCGGGGCCTCGGGCCGCTCGGGGCCCGGCGTCTCGCGGGGCGGCGTCTCAGGCGTCCCGGGACCGGGAGTGGCGGGATGCTCGGCCGGAGCCGGTGCCGCCGGCGGAGCAGGCGGCCCCCCGTTTGACCTGCTGAGCAGGATGTAGAGCGCCGTCGGTATCCCCGCGCCGACGAGTATCACGGCCACCAGCACGAGGAGCGGCCACGCGGAGCCCCGCCGCGCGGGAGCGGCCATCGCGCGCGAGCGGCGGCGGCGCTTCGGCGGCGCGGCCTTGACGGCGACCTCCAGGCCCAGGCCGATCGCGCACGTGTTGCAGTAGACGTCGCCGTTCTCGCCGACGTGCGCCTCGCCGAACTCGATCTCCTCGTCCGGCACGCGCCGTCCGCACTGTTTGCAGTAGGCGAGGTCCATGTAAATTCCCCAGGGGGCGCGGCCCGCCTCACCCCGCCCTGAACTCGGCCGACCTCGGCAGGTCCCTGAGCGAGTTCAGCCCGAAGTGCTCCAGGAACTTCGGCGTCGTCGCATAGAGCAGCGGGCTGCCCAGCTGATCGGCCCTGCCCGCGATCCTGACCAGGCCCTTGTCGAGCAACGTTCTCAGGATCGGCCCGCAGCCGACCCCGCGTATCTTCTCGATCTCCGCGCGTATGATCGGCTGGCGGTAGGCAACGATAGCCAGAGTCTCGAGCGCGGCCGAGGATATCCTGGCCGACGAGCGCTCGCGCTCGAACTCCCCCATGTACGGGGCGTACTCCTCGCGGGTGAGCATCTGGAAGCCCCCGGCGACCGCCACGATCTGGAAGGCCCGGCCCGTGCGGTCGTATTCGTCGGCCAGGTCCTGGATGAGGCGACGCACGGTGGCGGAGTCGGCCGACAGGTTCTTCGCGATCCGCGCCGGCCGCATGGGCTCGGGCGATGCGAAGAGTATCGCCTCGACGACCGCGCGCTGCTGGGCCTCGTCCTCCGGCAGGCGAGAGGCGGGCGGCTCTGGCGCCTCCTCGGCCGCCTCGGGCTCGGCGTCGGCGTTGTCGGCGGGCCCGTCCTCTTCGTCCGAAGGCGAGGGCGCCTCGGGCTCCTCGGCCGCGTCGTCCGCGTCGTCCGCGTCCTTCACAAGGGACACCTTTGCGAGGTCCAGGTCGTCATCCGCTTGGCCCCCGGCGGCCGAGCCGGTTCCCTCGTCCTGGCCAAGCTGCTCGTCCTTGTCGTCGCTCGGCATCTGGTCTCCCGCCGGTCCTACCTGGGCTTCTTCCGCCTGTCCCGCTTCTTCCCTCGAGGCTTCCTCTTCTTGGTGCCGGGCTCCTCGAGCCCTCCGTCGTACTCGCGCAGGGCCCGCTTGATCTGCCGGACCGCCTGCTGCATACGCTTCTCGTTCTCGACGAGGGCCACCCGGACAAAACCCTCGCCGTCCTCGCCGAAGCCCACGCCGGGACTGACGGCCACCTCGGCGTGATCGAGGAGCAGCTTGCAGAACTCCATCGAGCCCATCGCGCGGTACTTCTCCGGGAGGGGCACCCAGCAGAACATGGACGCCTTCGGCTTCTCGGCGGGCCAGCCGATGCGGCTCAGCCCGTCGATCAGCGCGTCGCGCCGCTTCTCGTAGACGCCGGCCTGCCGGGCGACGTCCTCGTGGCACTGGCGCAGCGCTATGATACCCGCAACCTGTATCGGCGTGAAGAGCCCGTAGTCGTAGTAGCCCTTTATCATGCCGAGGCACTTGAGGATGTCCGGGTTGCCCACGCAGAAGCCCATCCGCCAGCCGGCCATCGAATAGGGCTTCGACATCGTGGAGAGCTCCACCCCCACATCCTTGGCGCCCTTCGCCTGCATGAAGCTCGGGGCCCTGTAACCTTCGAAGGTCGTGAGGCCGTACGCGAAGTCGTGAATGACGGCGAAGCCGTATCGCTTCGCGAGCCACACCACCTGCTCGTAGAAATCGAGCTCCACCGTGGCGGTGGTCGGGTTGTGGGGATAGTTGAGGATCAACACCTTGGGCTTCGGGTAGAGGTTCTCGGCCATGTGCGCGATGTTGGCCAGCAGGACCTCCTCGCCCTCGCTCATGGATATCCCGATGACGTTGGCGCCGGCTATCACCGCCGAGTAGACGTGAATCGGGAATGCGGGCGTCGGCACGAGTGCCGTGTCTCCCGGCCCCATCAGGGCGAGGCACAAATGCGAGAAGCCCTCCTTGGAGCCGATGGTGCAGATCACCTCGCTGTCGGCCTCGAGGGACACATCCCAATAGTGACGGTAGTGCTTGGCCACCTCTCGGCGCAGGTTGGGTATCCCGATCGATGCCGAGTAACCGTGCACCGTCAGCTCGCGCGCCGACTCGCAGAGCTTGTCGATCACCTGCTTCGGCGGCGGGTCCGTAGGGTTCCCCATGCCGAGGTCGATGATGTCGAAGCCCTCCTGACGGCGGGCGTGCTTGATGCGGTTGAGCTCGCCGAAGAGGTACGGCGGTAGCCTGCGCATGCGTGCACTGGCTATTTCCGGAACGTTGGCCAATCTTCTTCCTTTCCGTCGCCCTCGTCCTTCTCGTCATCGGGGACGGGCTCGATCCCGGGCTCCGGGTCCCCGGCGCCCGGCTCGGCCCTCTCGTCGGGAACTCGCGGCGCGACGGCCGGCGGCCGGTACTCGCTGCGGGCGGGTATCCTCAGCCTCCGCGAGATCTTCGAGTCGGCGATCAGGCGCCTTATGTAGAGCTTGGCTTCGTCATCGAGCCTGGCCTTGACGTAATCGGTACGGACCCGGTCCACCACCTTCTCGAAGTCGATGCGCCTCCCCGCCATGAACTCCACGACCTGCACGATATGGTAGCCCTCCCGTCCCAGCACCGGCCCGCCCACCTGCCCCGGCCGGAGGGCGAATATCGCGTTCCGCATCTCTTCCGTGATGCGCTCGTCGTTCTTGGCTATCACGCCGAGGAGCCCGCCCTTGCGCCGCGTCTTCTTGTCGTCCGAGCGCAGCCTTATGAGCTTCACGAAGTCGATCCCGCCGGCCGCCTGGCGACGGAAGCGCTCCGCCTTGACCCGGGCCGCCTGCCAGACGCCGCGAGGCGATCCGGGGCTCACGGCGACGAGAAGGTGGCGCACCTTGGCCTGGTCCGGCACGTCGTACTGGCTGCGGTTCTGCGCGAAGAAGATCAGCAGGTCCGTCTCGTCCGGCCGGATGCGGCCGACCATCAGCTTTTTCATGTAGAGCCTGAGCCGCACCACCTCCTCGCGGTAGCTCTCAAAGTCCATGTCGAGCTTGCGCCTGACGACCTGCTCGAGCGTGTGATCCTCCCCGTATATCTGCAGGATGGCTTCGGTGTCCTTCTCGATGGCAGCGTCCACCTCGGCGTCGGTGACCTGGATGCCGCGCTTGGCCATATCCTGCCGAAGTGCGCGCCTGGCGATGACCTTCTCAATCACCTCCATCCCGCGCTGAATCAGCAGCTCGCGAACGACCTCCGACAGCATTATCCGCTCGCCGTTGACGGTGGCGACGACCTCGTCGCGCGCCCCGGTCCCGGGCACAGGAGGGCCATCGCCGCATTCGCCCCGCACCGGAGCGAGCACCGCACAGGCCACCACTGCGCAGACGAAACACCGCCGCATGATCACACCCCCGGGCCCGGCCGCACGGGCCGACCCAAGCGGCTGATTATACGTACCGACAGGCGGCCATTCAAGGGATTTCGCCCGCCCGGCGGGCGGCTCTGCACCAAAAAGCCATGAACCCGAAGTCCCAAATGCGCTATTATTACGGAGGGGGTGAACAGGCGCATGAGTTCCGGCACCAGTGACAGCCCGGATGGCCCGACCGGCGCGGCGAGCGACGCCCGCCAGGGGATCTCGTGGCGGACCCTCCTCTGCGGGCTCCTCGTGGGACTGGCAGTGGCAGGCGTCGTCGGCCTGCCGCTGACGTACTGGGCCTACAGGGCGGGTCGCGGGCGGGGCGCGGCCGCCGAGCGCGAGCGTGGCTTCGCTCGCCAGGAGCTCATCGAAGTGGAGCCGCTCCTCGAGGGCGCCGAGATCGGTATTGACGCCGAGGAGACTGCCGGGAACGCTGCTGGCGCGGACGGACGGGACGGCACGCAGGGCGCTGCTCCCGGGCCCCCGCACCCGCCGGGTCCGCCACAGCGCTGGGTCTTCGGTCCTACTGAGTGCGTCCGCTGCGTCTGGCCCATGGAGGTCGTCCCGAAGAGCACCGAGATCGGTCGCCCGCACTTCCGCATCCGCCAGGGCTCGAACCGGCTGGCGCGCAAGGGTTCGGGGCTGGCGGAGTTCGCCTTCCGTGTCGAGCGCGAGTGCCTGGCGACGGTCTTCCTGCACGTCCGTTACGGAGACGACTGCGGCAACAGCCTCAAGTGCAGGATCAACGGCGGCCCGGTCGCCGTCGTGGCGGGGGCGAGCCAGTTCGGGAAGTGGCTCTGGGATCGCACCTGCCGGCGGTTCCACCTGAAGCCGGGCCTCCAGAGGCTGACCGTCGAGACGAGCGAGGACGGCGTCGAGTTCGACAAGCTGGTGGTCGCGGAACTCCCGCTCCCGAAGGGCTTCGACGCCCTCCGGCCGACACCGACGCCGGCCTTCGGCTCGCTGCCGGTCGCGGCCGAGGACCTGCCGCGCATAGGCCCCGTTGAAGCGCAGGCCTTCGCGACCGGCTCCATGGTGGTGGGCGAGGGGCACAGGAACACGCTTGCGGTGCGGCTCAGGCTGAACGGGCGCGAGCCCGTCTCGGGCCGCGTCGCGGTCCGCTGCCGGGCCTCGAGCGTGTCGCTGTCGAAGGAGTTCGCGCTCACGCCGAAGCGCCGCGGCCTCTACCTGACGTGGGATCTGAAGCTTGCACCGCACAGGCTGTTTCTCTTCCCCGTGGAGGTCGAGGTGACCGCCGAGGGGCGCACGGTCCACAAGCAGGAGATGCTCTTCATCAACCCGCTCCAGTGGGCGTTCCTGGGGCCGGCGCCGGACCCCAAGGGCAAGGGGCTCGACCTCCCCCACCCGTTCGAGAAGGTGCTCGCGAAGGCCGGAACGCTGCCGGAGATAGAGGGCTGGAAGTGGAAGATAGCCGCCGACGGCAGCTGCTACGACGAGTTCGGGCTCGTGGATCTCAACAAGGTCTTCGGCAGGCCGAACCCGGGGTGGCACTACGGCGACAGCGGATGCGAGCCCGTGGTCGCATACGCTGTCACGGCCGTGCCGGGGTGGGGTTCGCCGCACGACAGCTACGCCTACGGCGGAGACGACTGCGTGAGGGTCTGGCAGAACGGCCGCGAGATACTCCGCGTGGGCGCGAACATGCCGCTGGAGGTGGGCCGGCAGGTGGTGGGGACGAAGATCGCCTCTGGCCTCAACGTCTTCGTCTTCAAGGTCCCTCAGACGGGGCACTACTGGCATATCCTTTTCGAGCCCGACCGGAGCTTCCCCTACGGCCGCACCGAGAACTTCTACAGGACGCGCCTTCCGTGGTGGCACATGCTGCGGCGCAACGCCGCCACCGGCAAAAACTGATTTCACCACTCCGGGCGCATCGCTTATACTTGACCGGCGGGGAGTGTTTTGCCCCGCGGATCCTTCTGAAAGGAACGGCCATGAACGCGAAGGCTGGAGCTCTGAGCGCGATGGCGGCTCTGCTGCTGGCGGGCCCCGTCGCCCTGGCGGGCGAGTCCATCTGGATCGAGGGCGAGGCGCCTGCGAGCTCCAACTACATCAAGCACAACTGGTACGACAACATCACCAGGGACGTCCTCTCCGGCAGGAACTGGCTCTCGCACTACGGCAACCGCTCGGGCGAGGCGGCGTGGGTCTTCAACGTCGCCGGCGGCGGCAAGTACGTCCTCTGGCTCCGCTGCAACTACTTCCGCGCCGAGATGCAGTGGCGACTCGACGGCAAGCGCTGGACGGACCTCGACCTCGGCTCGCCGCGGGACAAGATAATGACCTCCCAGAAGCCGGACCACCGCTTCATCGGCTGGGTCAAAGTCGGCAGCGTGGATCTGCCGCGCGGTCGGCACACCATCGAGTTCCGCATCCACAGCAAGCTCTCCAATCACGGCGGCATCGACTGCATGGTCTTCACGAACGAGCCGTTCGTGCCGTCGGGCGCGACCAAGCCCGGCGAGGGCGGCGGCGGCGGCCCCGACGAGTGGTACCCGGTGGTGGTCGACGATGACGAGTTCTCGAAGGACTCGGTCATCGACATGTCGCACCTCGTCCACAAGCCGGCGGGGAAGTTCGGCTTCCTGAAGCGCAGGGGCGACGACCTGAAGTTCGAGCGCTCGCCCGCGCCGGTCAAGTTCTGGGGCTGCGGCGGGAACATCAGCGACTCGCTCACCCGCGAGCAGACTACCCAGCGCATCAGGTACCTGGTCAAGCACGGCGTCAACATGATCCGCCAGCACCCGCTCATCGGCTACCTCGGCCCGCTCAGGAACGGCAAGCTCGACGCCGCGAAGCTCGACAAGTGGGACTGGTGGTTCGCGGAGCTGCGCAAGCACGGCATCTACATGACGTGGTCGGTCTTCTACCCGCACCACGCGCCGATGCTCACGACCGAGGACGGCTATCCGCCGGAGCTCTTCGCGGAGCTGAAGAAGGGCCGCGGCGGCCTCGGCAACGTCGGCGGGCTCATCAACATCGAGCGCGGCATCCAGGACGCCTGCCTCCGCTATATCAGAGAACTCCTGAACCACAAGAACCCCTACACGGGCCTCAAGTACAGGGACGACCCCGCTCTGGCGGTGCTCGAGATCCAGAACGAGGACTGCATCTTCTTCCACGTGCCGCTCAATCAACTCCGCAACCCCAAGGAGTACCCGCTCCACTCGGCCCGTTTCCGGAAGATGTGGTTCGGGTGGATCAAGAAGGCATACGGCTCCGAGGCCGCCGTCAGGAAGGCGTGGGGCGGCCTGCGGCCGAAGGACTCGTGGGCGCGCGGCGAGTTCGAGCTGATGGGCGCCTATCACCTGGGGGCGGACGGGCCTCTGCATGAGTACAAGGGGCAGACCAGGCGCGCGGGCGACTTCATCCGCTTCTGCACCGAGCTCCAGAAGGGCTACTACGACCGGCGCGAGCGCGAGATGCGGACGCTCGGCTTCAAGGGCGTCACCGTCACCACAGCCTGGCGCTCGGGCGGCGCGGCCGCCGACCCCGCCAACATCTACTGCGACACCGCCTGCGACATGATCGACCGGCACAACTACTTCGGCGGCGGAGCGGGCGGCCACGGCATCAGGAAGGGCAAGGTCAACAACGGAACCCACCTCGGCAAGCCGGGCTCTGGCATCGTCTCCGTCGGCTTCTACCAGGTGGAGGACCGGCCCTTCGCCATCACCGAGTGGACGGTGCTGCCGCCCAACGAGTGGAAGGCCGAGATCGCCCCGCTCTTCGCCCTCTACGGGATGGGGCTGCAGGGGTGGGACGCGTCGTACCACTTCCTCAACTCCCACACGCGCCTGGGCGACGGCTGGCCGGGGCTCTCCAGCTACTGCACCGACACGCCCCACTACATCGGCCAGTTCCCCGCGCTGGCCCTTGCGATCCACAAAGGCCACATCAAGGAGGCGCCCGTCGCGGCAGCGAGGCGGCTCAAGACGAGCGACCTCTTCATGGGCGTCGACCCGCTCAACCAGGACTTCACCGGCGGCGGCTGGGACGCCAAGGCCCTCAAGGGCAACCTCGCGACGCCGACCGAGGTCTTCGGCATCGGGCGGGTGACTGTGGCCTTCGACGGCAAGAAGAGCGCGAAGGCCGACTGGGACAGGTACTGGGACAAGGGCGCGAAGGTCGTGCGCTCGATGACGGGCGACCTCACCTGGGACTACGGCCGCAGGATCGTCACCGTGCACTCGAAGAAGACCCAGGGCGTTATCGGCTTCGCGGGCGGCACCCGTCACGACCTGCCCGGCCTGACGGTCACCGTCGACACGCCGTTCGTGTCGATGCTCTTCACCCCGCTCGATGACAAGGATCTGAAGTTCTCGAAGCACATCCTCATCACCGCCCTCGCGCGCGACAAGCAGACCGGGACGACCTACGGCGACGATGGCAAGAGGCTGGACGTGGTCGGCGGCCCGCCGCTCCTGCTGGAGCCCGTGAAGGCGACGATCACCCTCAAGGGCCTGCGGCCGAAACAGGTCAACGTCCTCGACTTCTTCGGCGTGCCGACCGGGAAGAAGGTGAAGCTCTCGGGGGCCACCTTCACGATAGACGGGACCCACCGGACCTACTACTACGAGGTGAAGCGCTGAGGCCGGGGAAAGCGGTGGACGCCTTGGCGCAGCCATGCGATACCCGTGGGCCAGCCCGCCGAAGGGCGCTCGCGGTCTTTGTCGGGACCTTCCTCATCTTCTCGGCGAGCTCCGGCGGGCGGCTGAGCAACGTCGACGCGCGGTGCCGGTATCTATCCGCGGCGGGGCTG
>Ga0272441_10009105_pt1 | contig 15451 bp, 13 predicted proteins | sample SSMProp6N_FD_193582 | JGI IMG/M metagenome (GOLD analysis project Ga0272441, IMG submission 193582) | Marine sediment archaeal communities from Little Sippewissett salt marsh, Falmouth, MA, United States - SSM-Prop-6N | ecosystem: Environmental > Aquatic > Marine > Wetlands > Sediment ... | reverse complement strand
GGTGGCAGCCGATGGTGCTCGCGCTCGTGGTGTCCGCGACGCTGGTGGGGATGTTCGTCCTCTTCGTGGGCTACCTCGTCGATTTCCGTTTCCAGCTGAAGCGGCCGCCGAAGTCGGCCAGCCCTCGCAAGATACTGAAGGGCTGCGCTCCGTTCGTCTTCGGCGACGGTGAAGAGGCGATCATGGCCCTACACGGCCTGGCCGGCTCGCCCGCTCAGCTGCGCGAGTGGTGCAAGAAGCTCGCGGACGAGGGTTACACGGTGTACGGGCTGCGGCTGCCCGGTCACGGCACCTCCCCCGACGACCTCTACGGCATCAAGTGGGAGCACTGGTACGCACACGTGGAGAGCGAGTTCCTGCAAATTCGCCGCAAGCACACCAAGGTCCACGCGCTCGGCTTCTCGGTGGGGGCGGCGGTGGCCCTGCGCCTTGCGTCGGAGTACGACGTGGACTCGGTGACGCTCGTCTCCACGCCCGTCTATCTCTTCAGCGACTGGTTGCCGACGCATTTCATGATTGATCTGGTCGGCTGCTTCGCCAACTGCTCGCGAACGTGGCCTCAGAGGCAGCCCGAGTCCGCCGACGGACCCGACTACATGATCTACCACCGCATCCCGCTGGATGCTTTCCGGGCTGTGGTGAAGCTGGTGGACGAGAACCGCAGGAGGCTCGACCGGGTGACGGCACGCACGGCCGTCTTTCACTCGAAGCGCGACTTCGTCTGCAAGCCCAGGAGCGGGCGCTTCATTTACGACCATATCGCCTCGAACGAAAAGCACCTCCACTGGTACGAGAAGGCTCCTCACAGCATCATGCACGGCACCGAGGAGGAGAAAGAGCGCCTCCACGGCCAGGTCGTCGCCTTCCTCCGCGGCTGAGGGGCCAGATGCCCCTACCGCCTTTTCGGCCCCCTGAATCGAGGAACCCGCCCCGGCCAGCATCGTGATTCGGATTGGAAGGCCCGTCCCGTGCCGATGGACTGGAAGGTCAAGTTCCTCGAGCTCACCATCCGGCTCATCTCATGGCCTATGAAGCGGGAGGTGACCGGCACGGAGAACGTCCCCCGCGACAGGGGGTTCATCGCGGTATCCAATCACAACAGCTTCACAGACGGACTCTTCCTGCCGCAGGTGCTGGTAACGGCGATCGGCAAGCCGTCCCATTTCATCTCATACGCCGAGCTCTTCGACATAAGGGTCATCGGCACGGTCCTCCGGTGGGGGCAGGGCATCTTCCTAGACCGGAAGAACAAGGAGGGCGTCGAGAAGGCCCTCGCAGATGCCAAGCAATGGATCGCCAAGGGCGAGTGCGTCGGCATCTTCCCCGAGGCGCACATCGCCAAGCCCGAGCGCATGGGCATCGCCCGCCCGGGGGCTGCGCTCCTGGCGCTCGAGACGGGCTGCGACGTTCTGCCCTGCGGGATGATAGGCGCCGAGAAAGTCTGGCCGCGAAGGGGCCGATTCCGTCCGAGGTGGAATGCGGTCACCATCCACATCGGCGAGCCGGTGGGGTTCCGCGAGTACTGCGGCGCCTACGCCGAAGGCACCGACGAGGAGAAGAAGGTGATCATCACGGGGGTATCGACCCTCATCATGAGAGAGGTTGCGGAGCTGGCGGGCAAGGAGTATACTTACGGCGACGACTCGGTCGACAGGCTCCCCGGATTCGCGCGCGCCGTGGACACTCGCGGCGCCGACACCGGATGAGCCGGGAGGGGAACTACCATGGCTTTCAACGCGATTAAGAACCTGGCCAAGCTGATGGGGGCCAAGAGCGCGGCGGCGCTGCTGCCGCACATCTCCAAGCACCCGAAGATCTTGGGCAAGTTCTTCGACCTTGTGCGGGACAGCGCGCTCCAGAAGATCCGCGAGAAGTCCGGGCCCATCATGACGCCCGAGAAGCTAGAGGTGAAGATCAACTCCGTCAACATGGTCTTCGAGACGATGAAGCGCAGGCTCCCCGAGCTCGCCCCGAACGTCCAGAGGCGTCTCATCCACAACCTCTGGTATCTCCAGGACACTCGCTCGGACGAGATCCGCACCAAGTGGTACGAGGAGCACGGCGAGTGGCCGCCGCACCTGATCGCCTTCTCGCCCTCGATGAAGTGCAACCTGAGGTGCAAGGGCTGCTACGCTGCCGAGCACGTCGCGGAGAACGAGCTCACGTACGACGAAGTCTCGGACTTCCTGACACAGGGGAAGATGGAGGTGGGGACCCAGTTCTACGTGGTCCTCGGCGGCGAGCCGACCGTGTGGCCGCATCTCGAGCGGATGCTGCGCGAGCACGACGACGTCTGCTTCCACATGTATACCCACGGCCAGACGCTGAAGCGCGAGTTCGTCGAGATGCTGGCCGACTGCGGCAACTGCATCGTCGCCGTCTCCATCGAGGGCGGGCCCGCCGAGACCAATTTCCGCCGCGGGCCAGGCTCCTACGACCGGATCGTCGCCGGCATGGAGCTCCTCCGCGAGATGGGGCTCCTCTACGGCTTCTCCGCGACCCACACGACCAGGAATCACGAGGTGCTGGTCAACGAGGCGTTCTTCAAGGACATGCTCGATCGCGGCTGCGCCTTCGGCTGGGTCTTCCAGTATATCCCCATCGGGCGCAACCCGGACCTCGACCTCATGCCGACGGCCGAGCAGCGCTACGAGCGCATCTGCGCCATCGAGGACTTCCGGCGGAAGAACCCGCTCCTCATTTTCGACTTCTGGAACGACGGTGAGATGACGAACGGCTGCATGGCCTACGGGCGCAAGTACTTCCACATGACCTCGACCGGCCAGGTCGAGCCATGCGTGTTCGTCCAGTACACGAGGCCCGACTTCAACATCCGCAAGACGAAGATCAAGGACATACTCCTGTCGGATGCGTTCGTGTCCGCGCGCAAGCAGGCGCCATTCACGGGCGAGAACGTAGCCCCGTGCAGCCTCATCGACAACACCGAGTTCCTGCCCGAGTTCATCGAGACCTTCGGCATGGTGCCGACTGCCGACGAGGGCGTCGAGGAGATCATGACGCCGAAGTACCGCAAGGAGCTCCAGAAGCGCTCGGACGCGTACCGGGAGCTCATGCGCGAGCGCGAGGCCGTCGACGCCGGGAGCGTCGGCAGCACGGCCGAGGCGTCCGCGGAGTAGCGAGCCGGGCCCCGCTCCTTCGCACGGTCGAGCGAGCGGGGCCTTTCGTTTCAGAACGGCCCGGCCGCAGACTGGAAATCCCGCCCGCAGGCGGTTAGAATCCGCCCAGAATGAGCGATTCCACGGCATCCAAGAGGATACTGGTGCGCTCGACGAACTGGCTCGGCGACGTCGTGATGTCGCTGCCGGCGCTGAGGGCCCTGCGCCGCAGCTTCCCCGATGCGCATCTCGGCGTCATGGTCTACTCCAAGCTCGCCGCCCTCTTCGAGGGCACGGGCGAATGCGACGAGGTTGTCGCCTTCGACCGCCCCAGCCGGCGCCTCCTGGGGGGATGGTCCGAGCGCGGAGCGCTCTACTCACGCCTACGCTCCGGGAGTTGGGACCTCGGCGTCCTGTTCCCCAACTCCTTCTCGAGCGCATGGTATCTGAAGCGCGGGGGCGTCCGGCGCCGCGTGGGCTACGCGCTCCACTGCCGCGGCTGGACGCTCACCGACCGGGTGCCGATGGCGCACGGGCCGCTCGATCGGCACCAGGTCCACTGGTATCTCGAGATCGCCCGGCATCTGGGCGCCGAGGGCGACCCCGGCGACTGCCTCTACGAACCGCCTGCGGCCGGCCTCGAGGCGGCGCGGGCGGTGCTCTCGGGATCTGGCGTGGAGCCCGGCTCCTACGTCGCAGTCGCGCCCGCGGCCGCCTACGGCCCGGCGAAGGAATGGCCGGCCGCTCACTACGCGCGCCTGGCGGAGCTCCTTTCGGCCGAGCGCGGCCTGAGGACCGTGATAATCGGCGCGCCCGCCGAGGCGGCCAAGTGCGAGGAGGTCCGCCGCCTGGCCGCCCGGGAGACGGACGGCGTCGTCTCGACGGCGGGGAAGACCGACGTCGCGGCCCTGGCGGGCGTCTTCAAGCTCTCGGCCGGCTTCGTGGGGAACGACTCCGGGGCAATGCACCTCGCCGGCGTCACGGGAGTGCCGACGGTCGGCATCTTCGGCTCGACGCAGCCGGAAGTTACCGGCCCCCTGGGCCCGAAGGTCAAGGTACTGAAGGCCGAGATGCCCTGTGCCCCGTGCCTCAGGCGCGAGTGCTCGCGCGGCGACTACGAATGCCTCGCCTCGATCACCCCCGAAGCCGCCCTGGCAGCGCTCGCCGAGGCAGATGGCGGGGAGGGCGCGGGATGAGGGCCCACATCGTCCACTTCGGAACGCAGATGACCTGGCGCGGCGGCGAGGCCCAGATGATGCTGCTGGCTGGCGGCACGCGGCTGCACGACTACTCGGTGAGCTTCGTCGCGCGGCCGGGTTCCGAGCTCGCCAGGCGGGCGCGCTCGGCCGGGTTCGAGGTGGACGAGCTCGGCTTCGCGTGGCATTACTCTCCCCTTGCAGCGAGACGGCTCGGCGCGATTCTGCGCGAGCGCCGCGCCCGGATCATCCACCTCCACGACGGCCATTCCGTCTGGCTCGGCAAGACGGCGGCGTGGCTCGCCGGGACGCCGCACGTCGTGGCCACCAGGCGCGTCGACTTCCCCGTCCGCAGCAGCCGCAAGTGGTCGTCGGGCATCGACCGCGTCGTCGCCATATCCGAGTGTATCGCCCGCGTGCTCCGCGAGGCGGGGATACCCGACGAGAAGCTCCGCGTGGTGCACTCCGGGATCGACACGGGCAGGCTGGCCTCGGCGGCGCCGCGCGAGAAGTTCCGAGCCGAGCTCGGACTGGGCGAGTGGGCGCCGCTCGTCGTGACGGTCGGCGCGCTCACCGACCACAAGGGCCAGAGGTACCTGGTCGACGCCATGCCCGCGGTCAGGGAAGCGCATCCGAGCGCACACCTGGTCATCGCAGGCGAGGGGGAGCTCAGGTCCGAGCTCACCGCACAGGTCGAGCGACTGGGCCTCTCAGAGTGGGTGCACCTCGTAGGCTTCCGCCCGGACGTGCCCGGCATCCTCGCCGCCGCCGAAGTCGCCGTCTTCCCGAGCCACCTGGAGGGGCTCTGCACCTCGGCGATGGACGCGATGGCGTGCGGGCTGAGCGTCGTCGCCACCGACGCCGGCGGGCTCCCCGAGGTGGTGGCGGCCGGCGAGACGGGCCTGGTAGTCCCCGCGCGCGACCCGGGCGCTCTCTCGGAGGCGCTCATCGGGCTCCTCGGGGACGAGGACCGGCGGAGGGGCTTCGGCGAGGCCGGCCGCGAGCGCGTGGCCGGCCACTTCACGGCTGAGCGCATGGTAGAGGGCAACCTCGCCGTATACGAGGAGCTTCTCGGCTCCCGCCGCGGCGGCGCGGAGCCGGGCGAGGGGGGTGAGGCGTGAGCGGCCCCCCTCCGCCGAAGAGCGTCCTCATAGTGCGCCTCGGGGCGATGGGCGACGTGGTCCATGTGCTGCCGGCGCTGGGCCTCCTCAAGGGCGCCGGCGTCGAGAAGGTGGGCTGGCTGATAGAGGACCGCTGGTCGGCCCTCGTCGAGGGCACGGCCCACCTCGGCTGCATTCACAGGCTCCCCCGCGGCAGGTGGCGGCGCGAGGGGACGGGCGTCTTCGGCCGGCTCGGCGACCTGCGGCGGCTCAGGCGCGAGATGCGCGCCGAGGGCTACGCCGCCGCGGTCGATTTCCAGGGCCTCACGAAGAGCGCCCTCGGAGCGTGGTTCTCGGGCGCGCGGCGGCGCATCGGCTACGGCGACTCCGACGCGCGCGAGATGAGCCGCTTCTTCTACAGCGAGCGCGTGAAGCCGCCGCCCGAGGCCAGGCATGTCCTCGAGCGCAACATGTCGCTTCTGGCGGGGGTGGGCGTCGAGCGCCCGGAGGGTGAGCTCGAATTCGGCCTGAAGCCGGCGGAGGACGACACCGAGCGCGTCCGCGCGGGGCTGGCGGAGCTCGGCATCCACGCCGGCGACCGGATCGCCCTCGTGCAGCCCGGGGCGGGCTGGCCCACCAAGAGATGGCTGCCGGGCCGCTTCGGCGAGGCCGCCCGCATTCTTCGTGATAAGCACGGCTTCAAACCCGTCATAACGTGGGGCGGGGCCGGGGAGAGGGCGCTCGCGGAGGACGTCCGCACGGGCTCCGGCGACGCAGCCGTCATCGCGCCCGACACCGACATCGCCGGCCTCGTGGCCCTGGTGGCGCAGGCCGGGCTCTTTATCGGCGGCGACACGGGCCCCACGCACATCGCCGCGGCGCTCGGCGTGCCGACGGTCGGCATCTACGCGGCCTCCGACACGCCCCGCAACGGCCCCTACGGGCCACTTGTGGAGACGGTCGTCTCGCCGGTAGAATGCGCGGGCTGCTGGCGAAGGAGGTGCGACCTGCTGCCCAAGTGCATGGAGGCGATCGCGACGGGGCAGGTCATGTACGCGGTGGAGGAGCTCCTGGCGCGCGCCGACGAGCGCGACGCCGTTCTCGGCGGGGGAGGGTGACGGTTGAGGACGCTGCATCGCTACATCCTCGCCGAATACCTGAAGGCGGTGGCCGTCTCGGTCGCCGTCTTCACCGGCTTCGCCGCGGCCGCCAGCCTCTACAAGTTCTCGGAGACTGCCGCGAGGAGCGGCGTCAGCCCCGGCGCGATGGTCTCGCTGGCCGGGTACCTCCTGCCCTACGTACTGCTCTACGCTATGCCGCTCGCGCTCTTCACCGCGGCGATAATCGCATTCGGCAGGCTCTCCGCCGACAACGAGTTCACCGCCGTCAAGGCCTCGGGCATCCACCCGGGAGCGGCCGTCGCCCCGGTCCTGGCGGCGGGCCTTGCGGCGGGTCTCCTCTGCGTGGTGCTGGCCGACGTCGGGCTGGCGGCGGGCTTCTCGGCGATACGCTCCAGGCTGCTGACGGCCGCGCCGGGCGTTTTCGAGGGGGCGCTGGTGCCGGGGCGCTCGGTGAGTTTCGGCGCGGGCGGCGGCAACCGCTACACCATCAACGTGCTCGCGGCCCCGGCCGGCAGGGACGGCGCGGCCGGCGAGCCGCGGATATCCGTGGCGGTCTTCTCCGGCGCTCACCTCGAGAGTCTGCTCACGGCCCGGTCCTTCGACGTCGGCGTCAGGAAGCGCGACAGCTCGGGCGGCACCGTCGCCCACGTGCTCCGCTTCATGCTGAGGGACGGGCAGATGTTGAGCGGCCTTTCCGGACGGGACCTCAAGAGCGGCCGCGCGCCTGGCGGCTTCTACAGGCCCGTCTCCTTCGAGAGCCACCGCCTGGATGTCCCGGTCTCCAGGAGCATGTCCGGCGGCCTCGCCATCGGCTACCGGCGCGAGACGATGGGCCTCTCGCAGAACCTCTCGGCGATCCGCAGGTTCAGGAGGGAGATGGAGAGGTCCGCGACCCGGACCGCCTATCTCGGGAAGAAAACGGCCGGGAACCGCGGAGAAGCCCGGGCGATCCGCGAGGAGCTCGCCCGAGAGAAGTCCGGGCACGCTCGCGCGGCCCACCAGGCGCTCCGGCAGGAGGTCGAGTTCCACCGGAAGCTCTCGATGAGCTTCGCGTGCCTGGCCTTCGTTCTGCTGGGGGTGCCGCTGGGGCTGGCCTCGCGGCAGCGGAGCCGCGCGATGGGCTTCGCGCTCGGCGCCGGCGTGGCCTTCTGCGGATACTACCCGCTGATGCTCGTCGGCAAGTCGCTGGCGGAGGCGGGGACGGTCGAGCCGTGGGCCGGCATGTGGACGCCGGTCATCGTCGTGGGTCTCATCGGGACGGCGTGGACCCTCCGCGCGGTGAGGAGGTAGGGCGTGCGGACCTCCCGACGCGGCGAGGTGACGGGCGGGCCCCCGGTCGGCGGGGTGCTCGACCGGTACGTGCTGCGCAACTTCGCGGGGCCGTTCGTCTACGTGCTGGCGGCGCTCGGCTCGCTGGCGGTGGTGGTCGACATCTTCGAGCGTCTGGAGTGGCTGATCCCGAACGCTGGCAAGCTCGACGTCTCGACCGGCCAGATCGTCCTGGAGGTGGCGGGCTTCTACGCGGCGAGGCTGGCGCTGCTCCTCTTCGACCTGGGGCCTGCGATCCCGCTCATCGCGGCGATGGTGGCGGCCGCCGGGATGCACCGGCGGCACGAGATCACCGCCGCGAAGGCGGCCGGCGTGAGCGCTCAGCGCGTCTTCGGGCCAGTGGTGCTGCTCGGGGCGGCCCTGGGGGCGGGAGCCTTCGGGGCACGCGAGCTCGGCGGCCCGGCGATGGCCAGGTTCGTCTACAAGGAGAAGACGGTTCTCCTCGGTGCCACCGACGTGCCGGTGGCGCTCGTGAGCACGCAGGGACAGACGCCGCTCGGCAACGGGCTCGTCCTCAACGTCGGCGAGCTCGACATCAAGACGGGCCGCGCCAGGGCGATGGCTGCGGTCTACTGGGAGAAAGGGCGCTCGGAGCCGACGTATCTCTGGGCCCGCGAGGCATCGTGGGACGGCGGCGGATGGAGCTTCCGGGGCCTCGGCCAGGTCTTCCGCTATTCGGACGATCCCGGCGAGGGCGTGGCCTCTCCCATCGAGCGCCTCGAGACGAACCTCTCGCCGAGGGTGCTCGAGATGGCCAGGGTGGGCGCCGAGGGCGTCTCGATGGCGGAGCTCTTTGCCGGCAGGGACCGGACCGACATGGCGACCGAGCTCCACCGCAGGCTGTCGGCACCGCTGGGCTGGGTGGCCCTGCTTCTGCTGGGGCTGCCGCTCATCGCGGGCGGTCTGGACAGGAGCCCGCTCGTCGGCTTCGCCCTCAGCCTCGGGATAGTTGTGATCTACGGTCTGGTGCTGGTCGGCGGGTGGGGGCTGGCGCTTTCGGGGGAGCTGCCCGTGGCGGTCGGAACGTGGGGCCCGCAGCTCCTGGCGCTGGGCCTCGGGGTCCTCTCCTACAGGAGAATGCGCTCGTGAGGCCATTCCGGGTCCTCCACCTCAACTCGGCCAGGAAGTTCGTCGGCGAGGCGGCTCACGTGCTCGAGCTCTGCCGGGCGCTCGAGAAAAGGGGCCACCACCCCGGGCTGGCGGTCCGAAGCGGCTACATTCTCGAGGAGAAGGCTGGCCGGGCGGGGCTGGACGTGCTGCCACTTCGGTTCGAGAGCCGCTTCCGGCCGTTCGCCGACATGGCCGACGCGCGGGCGATCGCCCGCTACTGTAGCGAGAACTCCGTCGAGGTCCTCCACGCCCACAGGGGCAAGGACCACTGGGCGGCGGCGGCGGCGAGAGTCCTGGGGCGGCTCGATATCCCGCTCGTGCGGACCAGGCACGTCATCACCATACAGAAGGCGCATTTCGCCAACCGGTGGCTCATGAGGAGGACCCGGGCGCTCGTCTGCGTGAGCGCGGCCGTCGAGCATTGTGTGGGCTCGTCGCACGTCTACGACACGGAGAAGGTGAGGACCATCCCCGTCGGGGTCGACCTGGAGCGCTTCCACCCGGGCACCGACGGCGTCGCCGTCCGCCGGAGGCTCGACATCGAGCCGGGCGTCCCCATCGCCGTGGTCGTCGCCAGGTTCCACTCGAGGAAGGGGCATGTTCACATAGTCGAGGCGGCTGAGCGCGTAGTGGCCGACGTGCCCTCGGTGCGGATCCTCTTCGTGGGGGAGGGCTCGACGCGCGAGGAGGTGGCGGGGCTCGTCCGCGAGAAGGGCTTGGAGAAGTGGGTCCGCTTCCTCGGCTGGCGCGACGACGTCCCGGAGATTCTCCACGCCTCGGACATCGGCATCCTCGCCTCCACCGGGTCCGAGGGCTCGAGCCGCGCGGTCATGGAATACATGGCATCGGGGCTGCCCGTCATCGCCACGCGTGTCGGCGCGGTGCCCGAGCTCGTCGCCGACGGCGAGACGGGAATCCTCGTGGAGGTCGAGGACCCCGTGGCCCTTGCCGAAGCGATGGGGGAGCTCCTGGCCGACCCGGCCAGGGCACGCGCGATGGGGGCCCGCGGCAGGGGGGCCGTCGAGGAGCGCTTCGGCCTCTCGGAGTGGGTCGACCGGATGGAGGAGTTCTACGGCGAAATCCTCGACGGTAGCGCCGGCCAGCGGCCGGGGGGCGGGGGTTAGCCCTTGAAATCCAGCCGCATCCAGACGCCCGACGGCATGCTCCTCCTCCGGTGCGAGGAAGGCTACGAGCAACTGGGCGCCGGGGCCATCCCGTGGGGCGACGCCGAGGCCATCAGGGCGGCGGGGGGCGAGTTCGTGAAGAAGAGCCCCAGCCGTCAGGTGGTCTCCATGGAGACGGGTCCGGGCGGCGAGGGGGGGCGCGTTTTCTGCAAGCGCTACGTCGCCAGGGGGCTGGGGGACACGCTCTCGGTGGCGCTCGCGGGCTCGCGCGCCCGGAGGGAGTTCGCCGTGGGGCGGAAGGCGCTCGAAGCCGGCCTTCCCGTCGCGCGCCCCGTGGCCATGGGCGAGATCCACCGGTGGGGCATCGCCCGCGTGAGCGTGGTCGTCACCGAAGCGGTGCCGCATGACGGGACTCTCGATGCCATGTGGACCGCGTGCGAGTCGAACGCGCGGCGGCGTGAGCTCGTGCGCGCCGCGGGCGCCTTTATCAGGGAGATGCACGACCGGGGCCTTTACCACGACGACCTGGCCGCGCCGCACATACTCACGAGGAAGTCCGAAGACGGGTGGGAGTTCACGCTGATAGACCTCCTCAATTGCCGGGTGGGCAGGCTGGGGCGCTACGCGAAGGCCAAGATGCTCTACCAGCTCTGCCGGAGCCTCTCGAGGGTGGGCCTGGGGCCCGGCGGCAGGCTGCGGCTCCTGAGGGCCTATCTCGGGGCGGGGGGGGGCGGGGGGGCTGGGGGTGAAGAAAGCGGTGACCGCGCCGTCAGAAAGTGGTGGAAGAGGATGGAGTGTGCGCGCGTGCTGAAGCGCGGATACTACGGTCGCTCGAGGCGATACCTTCCGCGCGTCGAGCCGATCACCGGCGGGAGGTGATCCAGGTTGCCTACCTACGTCTACAAGGCTTCGGGCGAGAAGACCTGCGACACATGCGGGGACGGCTTCGAGGTCGAGCAGCCCATGTCGGAGGCGCCTCTCGAGAAGTGCCCTGACTGCGGCGAGCCCGTCCAGAGGGTTATCACCGCCCCCAACGTCAGGACTGGCAGATCCGAGAAGTCGCTCCTCTCCAATAAGAACCTGAAGGAGCACGGCTTCCACAAGCTCGTCCGCGAGGACAAGGGAGTCTACCGCAAGGAGGTCTGATTTCTCCCCGTGAGTGAGCTCGACCTCTCGAGGACGCCCCCATGGGGGCGTCCGGCCCGTCTTCCCGAGTCGCTTCCCGTGAGCATCGCCGAGCCGCCCGTGGCGCTCGCCGGCGAGCCCGGCACGTGGCGGCTGACCTTCCGGCTCGCCGGCCCGGTCCAGCCGGGCGAGGCGGTCAAGCTCCAGATACACGCGCGCAGGAACAACCGGCCCGACTGGAACGGTCTGCAGGCCGACTCGGCCCCGAAGGCGGGTCACGTCACGGCCGAGGGCCCGGCCGGAGAGAGCCTCGACCTGCGTGCCGACGAGCAGGCGGGGCTCTTCATCCTCACGGCCCCCGGGGCGGGGCTGGCCGCGGGCGAGACCGTCACGGTCACTATCGGCGACACCTCGGGGGGCTCCGTCGGCGCAAGCGCCCCCACCATCAGCGCGTACGACAAGTTCTTCGTCCTTTTCCGTCCCGACGGCCCCAAGGACATGGGTGCCGTGTGGAACGCCGAGAGCACGCCGAGGATTCTCGCCGCCTGCATGATGCGCGTCCTCGGCTCCCGCAGCGAGGCCCTCCGCGTCTACGCGCCGTCGGAAGCGCGGCCGCTCGAGGATTTCACGATCCTGGTGAGGCCGGTGGACGCCCATCTCAACCTCGCGAGCGACACGGTGGGCGAGCTGGCCGCCTTCGTGGGCGAGACTCCCCTCGGGATCGAGCGCGAGGATGTGGCCAACTCGACCTGCGTTCGGCTGCGGGCGAAGCTCGCCGGGGAGGGGGTCTTCCGCGTTCGCGTGGCCGACGCCGCATCGGGGCTGGAGGGGGTGAGCAACCCGATCGTCTGCTCCGGGGATGCGGGTGACCGCCTCTACTGGGGCATGATCCACGGGCACACGGAGATGTCGGACGGCACCGGCAGCCTCGACAACTACTTCCGCCAGATGCGCGACGAGGCCCGGCTCGATTTCGCCGGCACGGGCGATCACGACCACGACCACGAGACGCCGGACTGGATGTGGAATCTCACGTGCCGGAAGGTAGAGGAGTGGGACTCGCCTGGGGAGTTCGCGACGCTCCTGGGGTACGAGTGGGCGAAGTGGCGCAGGAACGGCGACGGCGACAGGAACGTCTACTACGCGCAGGGAAGCGGCCGGTTCCTGCGCTCGGGCGAGGAGCACCACCCCCATCCGCCCGACCTTTTCCGCGCCCTCGCCGGCGAGAAGGCCCTCGTCATCCCCCACCACACCGGGCACTCCGGGAACTTCTGCGACTGGAAGGACCACGATCCGCGGCTCGAGCGCCTTGTCGAGATATTCCAGATCCGCGGGAGCTACGAGTGCTCCGCCTCCGACGGCAACCCGGTCCCCGAGCGCGCCGCCGAGCCCCCGTTCGAGGATGGATTCCTTCGCAGGGCGCTCGCGATGGGATGGCGCGTCGGCTTCACCGCGGGCGGCGACGACCACATGGGACACGCGGGCACGGACTTCCTCTGGTCGCAGACCGGCTACGGCGCGGGGCTGATGGCCGTGAGGGCCGGCGAGCTCACGCGCTCCGGCGTCTTCGGGGCCATGTACGACCGCAGGGCCGTCGCCACCACCGGCGCGCGCATCATCCTCGACTACTCCGTCAGCGGCCATGCCATGGGGTCCGAGGTCTCGGCGTCGGATGAGCCGGCGTTGGAGGCGGCTCGGGAGATCGCCGTGCGGTTCCACGGAACTGCTCCCCTCGAAAGGATAGACGTGATCCGCAACGGCGAAGTGGTCCACTCCGACGCCCGGGGCGGGTTGGACGTGGAACTCTCGTGGCGTGACGAGGCCCCGCTGGCGGAGGCGCTGCTCCCGGCGGGCGGGTTCTCTCCGGGGCCGTTCTGCTACTACTACGTCCGCGCGGTCCAGGGCGACGGCGAGGTGGCTTGGGCGAGCCCGACGTGGATCGACCCGGCCGAAGGGCAGTGACGGGGTACGCCCCGGGCCGGCACCCCCCGCCCCTTGCATCCGGGGCCGGATTGGCGTATGATGGCAATTGAGAGACAGGCATGAAGCCCGTGGAGGTGCCATGAGAATCAAGACGCTCGCGGTGATCACGGCGGCCTTCCTCTCCGCTTCGGTCGCCCGCGCCCAGACGGGAAGGACGTGGACCGGCGGCGGAGCCGCCGCTGGATCGGCTATGGTCAAGCACGACGGCAAGATATACGCGCTGACGGGGGCATTGCTCGTCCGACTCGACGCCCAGACCCTCGAGGTCGAGGCGAAGAGGGACCTCACCAAGACAGGCAAGACCGCTGAGGAGAAGGCGGCCGAGCGGAAGGAGCGCGAGGACTACCTCGCCAGATACGACGCCAACGGCAACGGCGAGCTCACCGCCGAGGAGCTCGGCCGCAGGCGGTACCTCCTCTACCGCTACGACAAGAACGGCGACGGCAAGCTCGCTGCTGACGAGATGACCTTTCTCGGCAGGAGCCCCCGGGCCGCGGTGGGCGATGTGACCCTCCTCGTCGACGCGGGCAAGCTCTACATGCTGCGGAGCGGCTCCATCTTCGTCTTCGACCTCGCCACCCTCGAGCTGAAGGGCGCGACCGAAATCGTACCGAAGCCCGTCGCTCGGCCCAGGACTCCGCGGGTGCCCGCCACGGCGCGCGAGCCGGCCACGCCGAAGCCCGTCGAGGAAAAGGGCGCCGACGACGCCTTCTAGAGGCAGCCCGTCCGCCGGCGCGCGAAGCGTGTCCCGTCGCGGGGCTACTCCTCCTCCTTTGCGGCGGCCTTGATCGCGCTCAGCTCGTTCCGCGCGTACTCGTAGACCATCTTCTCCTGTATGGTGACCGGCTCGCGGTCCCTGACGATGAGCTCGAGCGCCGCCACGGCCTTCGCGCGCGGCTCGGGCTTCGGGATCACCGCCCACGTGAGCGCGATATACACCTCCGACTCGATCTCCCTCTTCTTCGGCGAGAGCTCCACCGCCTTCTCGTAGGCCTCGCGCGACCTGGCGTAGTACGCGAGCGACTCCGTGGAGATCTTGCTCGCGTCCTTCGCCTTCCTCGCCGCCTTCTTGATCGCGTCGCGGTCCGAGCGGAAGGCCGCCGCGACGTACTCCTCGCGGGCCTCCTTGTATATCCTCGAGTACTCGGCGCGGAGCTTCGAGGCCAGCAGGAAGTAGGTCGAGCCCAGCCGCTTGGCGAGCCCGGCCAGGGGCTCGGCCTCGAGGGCCTTCGCGTAGGCGGCGGCCGCCTCGTCGAGGTTGCCCGCCTCGCGGAGGCCGTCGCCCTCCTTCGCCAGCTCGTCGACGCGGCTCGTCACCTTGCGCTGCCGGGCGATGACCTTCGCCGCGGCCCGCTGGTACTTCTGGGCCTTGAGCATGGCCGCCTTGGCGCCGTCGGTGCCGCGGAGGCGCTCGGCGGCCTCGAAGAACCTGGCGCAGAGCAGCACCGGCTCGTCGGCCCGGGTCTTCTCGTACTCCCGGAGCTCCTTCCAGAGCCTCGCCGCCTCTTCGCCCGAGATCGGGTCCGGCGGGGGCGGCGGCTCGACCTGTATCGGCGAGGTCTTCCGGGTCCAGTAGATGAGGTGATTGAGCTCCTCGATGAGCCCGCGCTCCTTCTTCGCGCCGCCGTCGAAGGCGAAGGGCTCGAGGAGCTTCCGCGCGGCCTCCAGCTTCTCGATGATCTTCTTCGAGCGCGCGGGGTCCACCTCGTCGGCGTCCATCGCGACGGCCAGCAGCTTCTGGGCCTCGCGCTTGAGCTTGACCGCGTCCTCGTAAGCGCCCGCGAAGGCCGCTCCCGAGGCGAGGACGAGCATCAGCACCAGCCCCGCGGGGGCGAACCCCGCCGGGGCGTACCCCGCCGCAGCCAGATCGCGCGCCGGCCGGTGACGGTCCGGTCTCATGGGAACTCCTTTCGTCGGTCGCCTGGGCCGCCGGGCCCTGCCCGGGGTGCCTCCGAATCCACGGTAGTCTACACCCTCGGGCGCGGCCCCGCAAGGCCCGCGCATGAGGGCTTTCCAGGGGTTCGACGCCCGCGTCCCGTACTCTCTTAGACGCACGGGAGGCTCGGAATGTTCAGTCCTATCGCCCGGTGCCGGAGCCGCTTGTGATCTCAAGGTGACACAACATGCCCCCTTCCCATGCGGGAGCGCGGCTTCGCAAGTCTTCCCGAAATCAACCATCGCTCCCTTCTCCCGAAGCTACTCTCCTGCGGAGGACGGCCCGCCGCCTCTGCGGCCGGCGCCTCCGCC
>Ga0272441_10009103_pt1 | contig 15454 bp, 20 predicted proteins | sample SSMProp6N_FD_193582 | JGI IMG/M metagenome (GOLD analysis project Ga0272441, IMG submission 193582) | Marine sediment archaeal communities from Little Sippewissett salt marsh, Falmouth, MA, United States - SSM-Prop-6N | ecosystem: Environmental > Aquatic > Marine > Wetlands > Sediment ... | reverse complement strand
CATAATAAGATGATGAACAAGATGTTGTCTAAAGAGATAGATAATAAAGATAACATACTGCCAAAAGAGATAGTAGAGACTTTCTTCGGTAAATCCGCCAAATCTGAGCATACACAGATAAAAAAACCATATTTTAAGAACAACACGGCCCCTATAAGGGTATCTTTCCCTCCTTATATGATTGCGCTTTTGAGTATTTTTATGCTCTCCGGCATTTTCTATATATCATATTTAGCGGCTAACCACTATGACGGCAATATTCATAAAGAGCCAGCCGTGGTCGGATCCAGTAATTATTTGAAGATACTTGATAATGGTGTATTCGATAGGTACTATGTGAAAAGTTTCAATTTTGAAGGGGACGCCAAGGACAAGAGCATGATATTGGGCAACGGCATAAAACTTGTTAACAGCGGAAGAATGGGGTGGGCCAGGGCATCCATAGTCCTGAAAGATGGTATATTCCTAAATCAAGGTAAAATGATGGTACTGGCCAGAAGCCTTCCCGGATCAAGAATGGTGCATATCGTCTTAAAAGACTTATATGGGCATAGCTTCAAAATGCCGATAGTGATTTCTCCAAAGTGGGGATGGAAGACAGTAACCGTTAAAAATAGAAGGTCGGTGGATATAAGTAAGGTCAATAGTATAGCCCTGGAATTTGGGACGATGACCACGGGCAACGACAAGGCGACGGAGATATTTATAAAGGAGATCGGTATTAGAAAAATAGGGTTCTAATGTATTCTTTAACAGGAGGCATGGGTTGAAAATATTAGCTATATCAAATCAAAAGGGCGGATGTGGAAAGACTACTACAGCCATAAATCTTTCTTTTGCTTTGGCTGAATATGGGAGGAAAGTATTATTAATAGATATTGACCCACAGGCCCATGCGACTATGGGGTTGGGGTTCAAGACCGTAAGCCTGGAAAACTCGGTATATTCATTATTCATGGCCGGCCAGGGCAAGATGAGGAGTATTCAGGACCTGATATTATATGTTGACGAAAGGGTCGATATGATCCCTTCTCACATAATACTGAGCACTGTTGAGCATGAATTGAAAGACAAAGACAACGGGATAATGATACTGTTCAGGGCGTTAATGTACTCTGACATAAGTTATGATTATGTGATAATTGACTGTCCTCCTAATCTTGGATTTCTCACGTTCAATGCGATAAGGGCCGCGAACCAGGTCATTGTTCCTGTAGAGACAAGCATATTCGCCATTATGGGGGTATCTAAGCTAGTCAGCATGATAGAACTTATAAAATTAAAATTAAACCATTCTCCCACGATCAAAGGTCTTGTTACGATGTATGACCCATACGCGGAATTCTCGCAGAAAATGGTCATTAAGATAAAGAATATGTTCAAGGACAATATCTTAAAATCAGCTGTCTCAATGGATGTCGCTCTTAAAGAGGCGCAGGAACAATTCAAATCTATTATCAAATTCAACAGGAATAGTGAAGGCGCCAGGGATTATATGAACCTGGCGGAAGAAATCGTATCTCAGGAAAGAGAAAATCTGCCGGATTCTATATATAAGGAGTTGCAGAGGATCCTGTACAGCAATGTATATTCCAAGGAAAAGGCCTTCAATTATTTCGCGCCTGATGCGAATACGGTTTACGTGGTCGGGGATTTTAATAACTGGGAGATGAGCGAGTCATCCAAGCTTCTCAAGAAAAGCAACGGGGCATGGGAGCGTACATTCTATCTCGGGCCGGGTCATTACAGGTATAAGTTTATCGTTGATGGGTTGTATTTTATTGATCCGGAGAATCCCAAAAAGGAGATGACACAATACGGCAATTATGATTCCGTCTTTGATGTCTAGAGTTTAAAGAAGGAGCGTTGATACGAAGCCGATATATCATGTGGCGGCATCAATGGGCGCGGGCATCGTCGCATATTTTTACGCAAAATCGATGGCAGCCCTGATAATAATATTTATTTCCGGTGTGTTTATCGATCTGGACCATATATTTGACTATGTCTCGAATCACAGGTTTAAAGACCTGAGGTCTTTTTTTAGAAAACTCTATAACGTCGAGATAAAAAAGGTATATTTGTTATTACACTCATTTGAAATAATGATTATTCTATGGGTGTATATAATCGTATTTTCTCCTCATGAATACTGGACATACTTGGCCATTGGCTTTTCTACCCATATTGTACTTGATAGATTGAGTAATCCGTTGAACCCGGGCGGATATTTTCTGTTATACAGGGTGTTCCACGGCTTTGACCGCGAGAAACTTATCAGGAAGAGTTTTCTTGAGCGTGTAAAAAACGGCAATAACAGATAAAAAAAGATTGATGAAAAAAGGAGGTCTTGATGCCGAAATTCAGGCATGACTTTACTAAAGAAGATCCGTGGAGGATCTTTAGGATAATGAGCGAGTTTGTGGATGGTTTTGATTTTCTTTCCGACATTCACAATGCTGTTAGCATATTTGGATCCGCCCGCACAAAGCCATCGGCTAGATATTATAAATTAGCGGTAAGGACCGCTCATGAATTTGCCAAAGGCGGTTACGCGATTATAACGGGAGCGGGTAATGGCATAATGGAGGCCGCGAACAAGGGGTGCATGAAAGCCAAAGGCGAATCTGTAGGGATGAACATTCTTATACCCATAAAACAGAAGCCTAATAAATATGTCGGAAGATTGATGGAATTTAAATATTTTTTCTGCAGAAAGGTGATGTTTGCGAAATACTCAAAAGCAGCGCTCGTGTTTCCCGGGGGTTTCGGCACACTGGATGAATTTTTTGAGTTGATAGCCCTTGTTCAGACTCATCGCATAGAGGCATTTCCGATAATTCTTGTGGGGTCCTCATACTGGAGCGGGCTGTTAGGTTGGTTGAGGAAGACATGCCTTGAAAATGACGCCATATCGAAAAAGGACATGGATATTTTCAGGGTCATGGATGATCCAAAAGATATGCTGAAGCACATTAAAAAATTCTACAGCGCCTGATAAAAAAAGATGGCAACAGCGCTCTTTTTGGTATTTTAACCTCGGCCCGAGTACGGGTCACTTATGCCGTTGCCACCTGAATATAGTATACCTGAGATACACGGAAAATTCAAATAATAAAATAATTTTTTATGCCGCGCTACGTTATGGCTCGACGGTGATTAAAAAAAGGCTTGACATAATGAGACTGGTATTGTATCATTATGCTCCGTAGGATGTATTTAGGAGGGCCTGTGAAGTTAATTACGCGTGACACGGATTATGCGATAAGGGCTGTGTGCTTTATAGCGAAAGGGCGCAAGGATATGGCATGCGTGAAGGATTTGGTAAGGAGGTTAAGGATACCGCGCCCTTTTTTACGGAAGATCTTACAGAAACTTAATAAAAACAGGCTGTTAAAATCATATAGGGGAAAGGGTGGAGGATTCGCGCTGTCAGAATCAGCGGAGAAAATATCGGTATATGATATGATAAAGATCTTCCAGGGGGATATTAAGCTGAGTGAGCACACTTTTAAAAAGAGGCCTTGCCCTGAAATTAAGAGGTGTTATTTGAAAGCCGAACTTGACAAGATAGAAGCGCGGGTTACCGATGATTTAAAGTCAATTATGCTCTCATCATTGATCCGGGATTAAAGGTAATAAAGATGCCTAAAAGAAAGATAATTAGGATCGGTTAGCAAAAATATAACGGACGCAAGATCGGTGGCCGATACAAGAGGTAAGTAAATTTGCCCAGGGAAATGGGTTAGTGATATGACTGGCTAAGGCAATACAAAGACTGATAATGATAGGGGGGCTAATATGCAGCCGGAATTAAGGCAATGGCCGATTCAATTAATGCTTGTGCCGCCACAGGCACCATACCTGAAAAACTGCGATCTTTTGATCGCGGCTGATTGTGTGCCTTTCGCATATGCTGATTTTCATGAGGGGCTTTTGAAAGATAAGATACTTCTCGTAGGATGCCCTAAGTTTGATGATGTCCGATTGTACAAAGATAAGATAAAGGACATGATAGCGCGAAATAACATTAAGGGCATCACATGCGCGCATATGGAGGTGCCTTGCTGCTTTGGATTGATGAATATCGTTAAACAGGCAATAGATGATTCTCAAAAGAATATAAAATTCACAGAAGTGAACATTGGCATAAAAGGTGACAGAAAATAGTTCGAATATAGGGTACAGGAAACCCTTAGGAAGGTTAAAGATATGCGGGTAGAGACCAAGTGCGAGATCGTCGAAATAATAGATCAAACCTATAATGTGAAAAGCTTCAGGGTACGATGTGATAAATTAGTCTCATATAAGGCCGGACAGTTTATGACCGTATCCTTTGACGGCTCGGAAGATATGACTAGATACCTGTCATTATCCAGTTCCCCTACACAAGAGGGTTTTATCGAGTTTACCAAGAAGCTTACGGACAGCGCGTTCTCAAAAAGGCTGCGGTCGACTAAAAATGGCGATTCTATTTTTATAAAATACCCATATGGGAGATTCACATTTGAAGGCGAGCATGATAAAATAACTTTTCTGTCCGGCGGTATAGGTATAACACCCATTATGGGGATAGCCCGTTATATACGCGATAAAAAACTCAATACTGACGCCGTGCTTTTCTATGGGAACAGGACAGAGAAAGATATCGCTTTTTACGATGAACTTAAGCGGATAGAAAATGATTGTCCAAATTTCAGGACGATACATATTATCAGCCAATCGCGCGGCGCCTTTTTCGGCAGAAAGGGGCATATTGACGTTAATGTGATCAAAGAAGAGACGCCGGATTACGCGGATAGGAGATTTTATATATGCGGGCCGCCGAACATGGTCTCATCTATGAAAGGCATATTACTTGATGAGTTAAAACTCGATAACAGCCTCATATTGACCGAGAACTTTTCGGGGTATCAATAGAAAGGATATTTATGAGACCAATAAAAATTTGCGATAATCTGTACTGGGTGGGGGCGATAGATTGGAATGTCCGCAATTTCCATGGGCATACTTACACTGTTAATAACGGCACTACATATAATGCGTACCTGATAATCGATGAAAAAGTAGCTCTTGTTGATACCGTTTTGGGCGCGTTTAAAGGGGAGATGATTGAAAGGATCAGGGAGATAGTACCTATTGACAGGATAGACTACATTATAGCTAATCATGTCGAGCCAGACCATTCCGGCGCGTTGCCGTCCGTTTTGGGATTGTGCCCTGACGCTAAGGTATATGGGAGCGCCAAATGTAAAGATGGCCTGGAAAAGCATTATCCCGGCAAGCGCGATTTCAATATAGTCAAATCCGGGGATAAACTCTCTCTTGGCAAAAGGGATTTGAGTTTTATTGAGGCGCCTATGCTTCACTGGCCAGACAGCATGTTTACATACATTGAAAAGGACGCGCTTCTTTTGCCGAATGACGCGTTTGGGCAGCATCTTGCCTCCTCCGGCAGGTTTGACGATGAGATCGATAATTACTTACTCATGCAGGAGGCCAGAAAATATTACGCAAACATTCTGTGGCCTTTTAGCGGTCTTGTCGTTAAGAAGATCGAGCAGATTGTCAAAATGGGTATACCTATAAAGATGATAGCCCCGAGCCATGGCGTCATATGGAGAAATAACCCTAAGCAGATTATAGATGCCTATTCAAAATGGGGCAATAACACAGCTTCTTATAGGGTTGTAGTGGCATATGAAACAATGTGGGGTTCTACAGAGAAGATGGCAAAGGCTATCAGCCAGGGTATAATGGACTCTGGCGTTACCGTTAAGTTTTATGATATCAATAAGTCCGATAAAAGCGAGATAATTACTGATATGCTGGAAAGTAAAGGGTATATGTTGGGATCGTCAACACATGACAACTCTGTCTTGCCGAATATCGCGGGGTTTCTTGAGTTCTTCAAGGGGATGAAGCCAAAGAACAGGATTGGCGGGGCTTTTGGATCATATGGATGGGCCGGTGGATCCGTACCGTTTATCGAAAAGGTCATGGGTGAGGCCGGGGTGAAAATGCCGTTGGGTTCGGTAGCTATTAAATATGTGCCCAACATAGAGGAGATAAATCAGTGTTACGAATATGGTGTGAATTTTGCCAAGGCTATAAAGGAGGGTTAAGATATGGACAAGTATCGTTGCACGGTATGTGGTTACATTTACGATCCGGAAAAGGGCGATGAGCCAAACGGAATAAAACCGGGCACATCATTCGATGATCTGCCGGCCGACTGGGTGTGTCCCGAGTGTAACGTCGGAAAAGATAGTTTTGAAAAGGTTTAAAAAAAGGAGGAGGGTGACATGAAAAGCATAAAGGGGACAAAAACAGAAAAAAACCTACTGGCGTCATTTGCCGGTGAATCACAGGCGAGAAATAGGTACACTTATTTCTCCTCTGTGGCTAAGAAGTCGGGATTTGAGCAGATAGCGGCGATATTTCTGGAAACGGCGGACAATGAGAAAGAACACGCCAAGAGGTTTTTTAAATTGCTGGAAGGCAATGAGGTCGAGATAAACGCGTCATATCCAGCTGGCGTTATAGGTGATACCGCGGCAAATTTAAAGGCGGCGGCTGAGGGTGAGAACCTTGAATGGACAAAGCTTTATAGGGAAGCGGCGGAGGTAGCGAAAGAGGAAGGTTTTCCCGATGTGGCGAAACAATTCCTAGATATTGCGGAGGTTGAAAAGAGGCATGAAGCCAGATACCGGAAGCTTTTTAAGAATATTGAAGAAGGAAAGGTGTTTAAGAAAGACAAGAGTGTTCGATGGAAATGTAGAAATTGCGGATATGTACATGAAGGGGACGAGGCGCCCGATAAATGTCCCGCATGCGCTCATCCAAGGGCATATTATGAGTTACTTTGCGAAAATTACTAAAAAAGTGGGGGGATGTTATGAAAGGTATAGTATGTAAAGTATGCGGGTATATATCGATAAATGGCAACGCGCCGGAAAAATGCCCGGTTTGCGGGGCTCCTAAAATTTCTTTCGAAGAGAAAGATGACGCGATAAAGGTGCCAAAGGACATTAAAAATAAGAACGAGTTAGAGAAAAAGCACGTACCTGTAATACTTGTCCTTAAAAAGTGCGGCCTTATCCCTGACGGTTGCGTTGACGTACATGCGAAAATGGGCGATATAATACATCCGATGCTGCCGGAACATTATATCACCAAGGTAGACTTTTATGTTGATAATGAATACATATCCAGGGTTTATCTGTCGCCCGAGAAGAACCAACCTGCGTGCGCGTTGCATTTAAAGGTTAACAGTGGAAAGCTTTCTGTGATAGAGAACTGCAACTTGCATGGAAGTTGGATAAGTGAAACTAACATATAACGGAGGTTTAATATGTCAAGGAAGGTGAAGGTGTATAGCACGTCTACCTGCCCTTACTGTTCGAGGGCAAAGGATTTCTTAAAGCAGAACAATATAGACTTCGAGAACATAGATGTATCGCAGGACCAGGCCAAAGCGCAGGAAATGATAGATCTGTCGGGTCAAATGGGGGTCCCCGTTGTTGTCGTAGGGGATGATGTCATCGTGGGATTTGATAAGGGCAAGCTCTCGAAGTCTTTGGGGATATAGCTTTAGGATTTGGCGTTTAGGGTTTCTTGACTGTAAATGTGGGAGCGTGTAGTATGCATGATGTCGCTATAATCGGAGCGGGGCCTGCCGGGATAACGGCGGCTGTTTATGCGGCCAGGAAAAGGTTGGATGTTGTAATAATAACAAAAGACATAGGCGGACAGACAGCATGGAGCGGCGACATTGAAAACTACACCGGATATCAATTCGTCAGCGGGCCGGAACTTGTTGGAAAGTTTGAGGATCACCTCAAAAACCATAATGTAAAGCTGACTGAGGGACAGGAGGTCCTGTCAATAGACGTTGATGGTAATGTTTTCAATATATATTCTGATAAATCGAAATACACGGCCAGATCCGTTATAATTGCCTCGGGAAAAAGATCAAAAGAGCTGGGCGTGCCTGGCGAAAAAGAATTCAGGAATAAGGGGCTAACTTATTGCGCTACTTGTGACGGCCCATTATTCTCCGGAAAAGACGTCGCAGTGATCGGTGGCGGAAACTCGGCGTTGGATGCGGGCCTGCAAATGGTTAAGATAGCCAGGCATGTATACCTTTTGAATAATTCCAACGATCTGACAGGGGATAAGATTATGCAGGATAGGTTAAAGATGAATAAAAATCTTACGGTAGTGAATGATGCTTCGTGCGGCTCTATTATGGGAGATAAGATGGTCAATGGGTTAACGTATAAAGTAATCGGCGATGAAAATCACAAAAAAATTGACGTCCAGGGGGTCTTTGTGGAGATAGGGTTGATCCCTAATTCAGGGTTTAAAATAGATATCCAAAAAAACAAAAATAAAGAGATAGTTGTTGATGCATATAACAGAACAAATATCAAGGGGATATTTGCCGCGGGTGACGTCACCAATGTTCCTGAAAAGCAAATAATAATAGCGGCCGGGGAAGGCGCTAAGGCTGCAATCCAGGCGTTCAAGTATGTTACATTAAACTAGCGCATTAAATATGTCGGGAGGTTGACGTGGAAATATTGAAGGATTTTTTTGTAGGTCTTATTTCTATAGTTATGGGGTTATTCGCGGTAGGCATTGCGGTATTTCTGTTCCCCTTTATTATCGCGGGTGGGGCAATATTGCTTATAGCTTTGAAGGGTATATTGTTCCTCGCGCTGTGTATAGCTATAGTTATACTGATAGGGTACCTGGTCAGAAAGGCCTTAAAAACTAGGCAATGATCATAAAAGGCCAGAAAACAGGCCATTTTGGGATCGGTATACGGCTTGGAATAGGTATTCGGCTACAGCCCGTAATAAATATAACAAGTAAAACCATTAATATTATAAAAATAACGAACTTGTTTTTCATCAAGGTTAAGTATATCATATCTGAGCGGGCTTTCAAGGGTAATAGTTATGGAAAACATCGATTATCAGACCAAGATATTCGAAAAAGAGAAAGAATTTGAATCTCTCTGCAAAAGATGCGGGGCTTGTTGCGGGGCTTTTGACGGAGATCCCTGTATCCATCTGGTCAAGGAGAAATCCGGCACTTATTATTGTAATATCTATGAAAACAGGCTGGGGCCTCAGCTAACCGTGAAGGGAAACATTTTCACCTGCATCCCGATCAGAGAGGTTAAAAAGGACGGTTATCTTAAGCCCAATTGTTCATACCGCTAGCGTATATCACGTATAGCGCTTCTGTGTATAAGTATCATATCGGATTCTTCATAAAGGCGTGATGATTTGTCGTTTCAAGGCTCACGAATACGCTTCGACCTGACAAAATGGGTATATTATTGACCATGGTGGGATGTCCCGCGATCATTAAGTCTTTTTGCAGTGTATGAATATATTCAGTAAGCCCTTTGTAATGTTCTACTCTTATCAAGCCAATACCATAATGCGCGTCAAAGAAAAGCACTGACATGAGGATCAACGAGGCCGTAGAAAACCTCTTATATATATACTGCCTGGCATCGTCGTTTATTACATATTTGTTTATAAGCGCGTCAGACTGGGAAAGTATACCTATTATAAGGGCTATAATTACAATTATAATTTCGTTTTTTATGGATATTGGGAATTTCATGGCCATATTAACAATATAAGTTTATATAAAACTATTAACTTTAACCCAAGCGAAATATTGGTTGGGCGTCCGGGACACTGGTGTTCGTGAGACGGTTGAGCTGTCCCGGACGCTGGTGTTTGGATTTTCTGCTTGACAGGTGAACGTTCGTTCATTATAATTGAAAAAGTTCCCGTACGCTGGTGTTCGGATGACAAAGGTCCGGGAACAGGTGTTTGGAAGACAAAGGTCCGGGACCCGGGTGTTCGGATGGCTGTTGAGGGTCCCGGACCTGTGAAGGTAAAGAGACAGTACAGTTGGGTGAGCGTCCGGGACACAGGTGTTCGTGAGACAGTTGAGCTGTCCCGGACGCTGGTGTTGGTATAAAGGAGGCAACTGTGACCACAAAATTGCGCTCTTACTTCGAAGAAATAAATAATTTTTATGTCGCACATAAACGCATGCCTTCATATTCCGAAGTATGCGATATGTTCGGTCTAAGGTCGAAAAACGCCGCTTTTAAAAGGATAACCGCGCTTATAAAAGCGGGGTTTCTAGAAAAAGACGCCAAGGGAAAGATATTGCCCAGGAGAAAGACGCGGCCTTTACACATGCTTGGTTTTATACAGGCGGGGTTCCCAAGCCCTGCTGAGGAAGAGCTGCAGGATGTAATGAGCCTTGAAGAATACCTGATACAGGACCCCAAAGCTACATTCATATTAAAGGTTGAGGGGGATTCTATGATCGATGCCGGTATCCATCCCGGTGATCTTGTTATCGTGCAAAAGGGCATAACACCGAAGCCGGGTGACATTGTAGTGGCAAGGGTTGATAATGAGTGGACGTTGAAATATTTTGATAAGACAGGCCGGAGGATAGTGTTAAGGGCCGCTAATAAAAAATATCCCCCGGTCATCCCGGAAAAAGAGTTGATAATCGCAGGGGTCGTTATAGCTGATGTACGAAAATACAAATAATTTCATTACACTGTTCTCTTATCCAAGAGCCATAGTTCATATTGACTGTGATGCCTTTTTCACTTCATGTGAAGAGTCCAGGGAGCCTCAACTTAAAGGCCGGCCCATTATAACCGGGAAAGAACGTGGTATTGTGGCATGCGCCAATTATATAGCAAAGGCCCGTGGTGTCCAGAGAGGAGTTTCATTGCGTGATGCCGTGAAGGCATGCCCTGATCTGGTCGTCCTGCCCAGTGATTATGAATTATACAGCATCTATTCTGAGAGGATGTTCAGCATCATAAGGGATTTCACCCCCGTGGTTGAGGAATACTCTATTGATGAGGCCTTTTGTGACCTTACCGGGTTAAGGCGCCTGTACAGGTGCTCATATAATGAGATCGCAAAGAAGATAAAGAAAGCGATTCAAAAAGAGCTGGATATAACGGTTTCTGTGGGTGTAAGCCTTTCGAAAACACTGGCCAAGATATGTTCAAAACACAGTAAACCCGATGGTTTCACCGCTGTGCCGGGCCATAAACTGCATATTTTCTTAAGGGATGTCCCTCTTGAGCGGGTGTGTGGCTTCGGGCCTAATACTGTCGCGCTTCTTGAGAAACATGGTTTGAAAGCGGTTATTGATTTTGTGAGGAGATCAAGGGCTTTTGCCGGGTCATTGCTTGGAAAAATAGGCGTAGAACTCTGGCAGGAATTAAGGGGAATACCCGTTTATGGAATTTCTGATGAGAAGAAGGAAAAGTATTTGACCATAAGTAAGACGAAGACATTTGTGCCCGCTTCATCTAACAAGGCCTATGTGCGCGGCCAGCTCATCAGAAACATGGAGAGCGCATTTATTAAGTTAAGAAGGCATAAATTGAGCGCCGGAAACATCGCGCTTTACTTAAGGACCTCAGACTATAAGGGATATGCTTTGGAGGCAAGATTGAACAGGCATTCGTCCTCAACTTTAGATTTTGTCGGGATAGTCAGTGTTGTCTTTGACAACCTTTATGTCAAGGGTGTTATGTACAGGGCAACGGGTATTGTACTTTCCGATATAGTTAATGAGGGTTTTGATTCAAGGACATTGTTTGACGACCCTGTTCGGATAGAGAGGCTGGTAAGGGCATCGAGGGCTATTGATGAGATAAATCGTCTCTTTGGCAAGCATACAGTCCATATAGCTTCTTCAAATGTAATCGGCCGTACTAAGGCAAAGCATCCAAGGAGTAATCTGACCTGGAGAAAGCAGGACCTCTTAAAAGGCGAAACTTTCCGCAAACGCCTTAACCTGCCCCTCTTCAAGATCAAGGTATAGCTGAATGTCCGTGACACTGGTGTTCGGATGACACAGGTCCGGGACACAGGTGTTTGGATGACAAAGGTCCGGGACCCGGGTGTTCGGATGGCTGTTGAGGGTCCCGGACCTGTGAAGGTAAGGAGACAGTTTGGTTGAGCGTCCGGGACACAGGTGTTCGGATGACAAAGGTCCGGGACCCAGGTGTTCGGATGACCGTTGAGGGTCCCGGACCTGTAAAGGTAAGGAGAAAATATTTCGAGCTGTCCCGGAGGCTGGTGTTCGGTTGACTGTGAAGGCAAATAGGCCGACCCCTATTTATCCCTTGAATTTCCGTTGCCTTAGCGATACAATTGTCTCGTGCCTAAGGAAAAAGATATAAAAGTCGAATGGTATTTTAAACCCATAACCGTGTACATAGTAATAAGTTTAGTGGGGCCATTGGCATTACCACTATTGTGGAAAAGCCCCGCGTTCAGTAAAAAACTTAAGGTTATTATTACTGTGCTGGTGATCGTATTGACCATTATAATGATAAAGGTATCTATGGATCTCTACCATCTGTTGCTTGATGAGATAAGTGAACTGGCTAAAATGTTGAATATAATAGATTAGAGGCTTTTTTAACCTCGAAGGTTCGTTAATGAACATATTACTTACGAATGATGACGGTATATATGCCGAAGGTATTTACGCTCTGTGGGCTGAACTGAGTAAGATCGGAAATGTTACGGTTGTGGCGCCGGATTCAGAGCGCAGCGCAGTAGGCCATGCTATCACTATGTCTGCCCCTTTAAGGGTAAAAGACGCCTATAGGAGGATGAATTACTTTGGTTATGCGGTATCGGGCACACCGGCTGATTGTGTAAAGATAGCTGTCCTGTCAATTTTAAAAAAGAAGCCCGATATAGTTGTCTCAGGGATTAATCATGGCCCGAATGTCGGACTCAGCGCGTTATATTCAGGAACCGTATCAGGGGCGACAGAAGGGGCTATATTGGGTATGCCGGCTATTGCCGTATCTTTGGCGACTTTTAAAAACCCTGATTTTTCTGTGGCAGCGTCATTCGCGGCAAAAGCGGCGAAAAATGTATATGAAAAAGGTTTACCGAAGGGAACTTTTCTGAATATCAATGTACCTGCCAAATCAGCGAAACAGATCAAAGGCGTCAGGATTACTAAGCAGGGTAAAACCCCGATATTTGAAAAATTTGACAAACGGATAGATCCACACAATAACACCTATTACTGGCTGTCGGGCGAGACAATAAATCTAAAAGCGGATAAGGATAGTGATATAATAGCTATAAAGAATGATTACATATCGGTCACTCCTCTCCAGTATGATCTAACGGATAGGTGTATGATAAACGAACTGTCTAAATGGAAATTATAATAAGTCCGAGACCGGTAAGTTGAGCGTCCGGGACACATGTGTTCGGATGACACAGGTCCGGGACACGGGTGTTCGTGTGACAGTTGGAGTGTCCCGGACCTGTGAAGGTAAGGAGACAGTTATTCGAGCTGTCCCGGACGACGGTGTTGGTTGAGCGTCCGGGATACAGGTGTTCGGATGACAAAGGTCCGGGACCCGGGTGTTCGGATGACCGTTGAGGGTCCCGGACCTGTGAAGGTAAAGAGACAGTACTGTTGAGCTGTCCCGGACGCTGGTGTTCGGATAAAAAGGAGACCTATGAAAAAAATATTAATATCTTTGATGGTTATCGTAACATTTTTTGCCGTTTCGTCAGCCGCTTATGCCGATGACGCGGATAAGCTCATCGATGATTTCTACATGGGATTAGCGCTTGTGATTGAACAGAACACAAATTCACCTGACAGGTGTGTTCAGGCAGTAAATAGTTATTATGATAGGAAAAGGCAGACCGTTCTGAGGATACAGAGATTAACCGAAGAGAGCATCAATAATGCTATGTCGCGAATGAAGGGGCAGGGTGATATTTCGGATATGGATTTCAATAATGAGCAAGCTATGAAAGATCTTGAGGAACATGCCGCTCCGCAAATGCAGAGTGCGCAGCGAATGGCGCCAGGTGTAATGAGATATACAAACGCCGTTAAAGAATTTGCCGCGAAATACCCCATGCAAGCCATGAAGATTTCCATGAAAGCCATGGAACTCCTCCCCAAAGTGGAATAGTAGACCCTGTGTTCAAGCTGCTCAAGCACATTAGTGAGAAAATATTTTCCGTCCGCTCAAAAAATTCCCATGCTATATAACGATACGGATATTTATTCGCATTTTAGGGGGCGCAAATGAACTCACCGACACATAAAGTGTCGGTTCGAACAAATTTGCGCTTTTTGTGTTATGTAATAACACACCAGAAACCCCTAAAATACTCATAAATATCCTAATTTTTTTAATGCGTCCGGAAAACAATTTTCTCACTAATTTATACAGTTAATTCATATATTGGTTAATAGTAGTCGGGGTTTAAAATCCAGATAACTCTACTGTCTATAAAGGATGCACTGGCAGGTGCAATGGAGCGACTTTCAAAAATCACGAACACAAACGCTCCATGCTAGTAGTGAGTGATTTTTGTAACAGCGAGCAAAATGAGCGGTCATTTTGTGAGCGGCAAGCGGAAGTGCGCCTGCCAGGGTATCCTTTATAGCACGACGTCAAAATCGACGAATGGGCTCTTCAAACCCATGTTATGCGCATATAATATGGTGTTTTGATAAAATAGGAGCTACTGTCTGCAAAGCGCGCAAATCGGGCGTACACTTCTTTTACATTATTGTTACATATTTGTGACAATTAATTGGCTATTAGATGGTATATTTCATGTATTATGAAAATAAAAAGATACGTATATATAAAGCTGATTTCTATCATAATATGCGTTACTATGCTATTACAGAACGTAGCATGGGCGGATCCTGAATTATGCGCACGGAAATCAAGCGGTCAAAACCTTCAGATCCCTACAATGTTCCAGAACATAAACGCTAAACAGCCTGAAAAAATACTTGAGCTCTGCATGAAATGCGTACTATCAACAATAGATGATTTAGAGCATTATCACTATCATCTTACGCCTACGGTTAATGGTGTAAAATTAGATCTTGAATTTGACAGGCAATACCCGGAACCCCGCAATGATAATGTATCTATTATTCCCTGTAGTTGCTCTACAGGAAGAAGTACTAGGTTTTTTGAAGCCGTCATAATCAATCAGCGTATGGAATATTTAAGAAGACCCTCGGGCATTGAGAGAGAGAGAATAACATCTCTTGATAAATACAGGAACAAAATAATGCCGTGGTTGACATATGGAAGTGAAAGGGCAATGACATTAGGCGAAGCGTGTATAAAACAGAAAGAATATGATGAATTGCGAAGATTTATGAGGTATTGGGCATCACGCATAAAGCAAGACGGGGATGCAGAATTACCATTGCAAATAATATCGTATGTAGAGAAATTGGATATCAACTTCGAAGATATTGCGCGATCAAATGAACATAACGCTAGATTGCTTTATTTATTATATAAGGCATATGATAACTGTTTTACGCGCTCCCTAAGAACGCTAAAACCTTT
>Ga0272441_10009102_pt1 | contig 15455 bp, 8 predicted proteins | sample SSMProp6N_FD_193582 | JGI IMG/M metagenome (GOLD analysis project Ga0272441, IMG submission 193582) | Marine sediment archaeal communities from Little Sippewissett salt marsh, Falmouth, MA, United States - SSM-Prop-6N | ecosystem: Environmental > Aquatic > Marine > Wetlands > Sediment ... | reverse complement strand
GCCTTCTGCGAGGCGACCGGCAAGGCGTTCCCCGGGAAGAGCGACCAAGGGGACAACCATCCGGTGGTGTATGTGAGTTGGCCCGACGCCAAGGCTTACTGCGACCACTACGGACTGGCGCTGCCCACAGAGGCCCAGTGGGAATACGCCGCCCGCGGGCCAGAAGGGCACAAGTACCCGTGGGGTGATGAATGGGACAGCAAGAAGTGCTGCAATGACAAGAACCAAGGTCGGGGCGGCAGAACGTTCCCGGTAGGCAGCTTCCCCGACGGGGCGAGTTGGTGCGGGGCCCTGGACATGGCGGGGAATGTGTGGGAGTGGTGCAACGATTGGTACGAAAAGTCCTACTACGCGAGCTCGCCCGACACTGATCCCACGGGCCCGGGGACGGGGAAGTCCCGGCTGTTGCGCGGCGGCTCGTGGCGCAACTGCGGCTACTACTGCCGCTCAGCCTACCGCAGCTTCTACTTCCCGGGCTTCACGAGCATCAGCTACGGGGTTCGTTGCGTGAGGACTCCGTAACACTTTGCTCTTTCAGCCTTTTACACTTTGCTCTTTCTGACGGCCTGCGTAAAGCAGGCTGTCAGAACGAAATTCTGGGACAGGGAGGGCATCACAGCACGGCCGCAGACACATCCCTCCCTTTTCTGGATACCGTCACCTTGACGGGCGTCGACGACCACTCCCCGCCCGAATTCCCAGGTCTGCTGGACGTGCGCACCGCGCCATCTCGGTACTGAGAAACCAGGATCCCCAGGCCGGGGAATCTGGGACCCCTGACCCATTCGCTCAGTGCCGGAGCCGGGTAGAATGCCGCCAGAGATCCTGTGCTGGACACCGAGGCAGGACGGCGCATGCGCGAAGACCTGGACAGGAGGGCGAAGGATGAACACACCAGTCCGCGTCGGAGCCGTGATGATTGTCGCTTGGGCACTACTGCTGAGTGGCTGCGGCAAGTCTGGGAAGTCAAAGCTCGTGGGGAAGTGGGTAGCGGAGCGGCCGGTCCTCATCCAGACAATCGAGTTCACTAAGGACGGGCGCATGAACATGAGCGGCATGGCCGGGCACTTCTCCACGTGGTACAAGATCGAGGGTAAACAGATGGTGACCGGTCGGCTGAACGGCCCCACGGACGATAAGGGGTCTTGGCGCTTCGAGGGTGACCGCCTGGTGATCGGGCACGCTCTCGCTTACGGTAGGTACAAACGAGTGAAGTGATCGCGGACCTCTGGGGATCAGCCGGCTCGCGTAGAGACTGTCTCTGGATCACCCAACCGACGCGCACCGAAGGGAAATGGCTTACACATGGATACCACAAGACGGCCCTCGTCGCCGTTCCCGTGCGTACTGATCATCGTCCCTCTGCTATCGGTTATGGCGGCGCCTTGCGTTGTGGCGGACGCGGCTAAGGAAGCCATGGCAGCCAGGCAGTTCACGCCACCTAGGACATATGAGGTCAACTCCTGCCTGACCTTCCGCAGTGGCCCGTCGTACATCACGGATCTCGAGGCATGGCTGCCTGTGCCTCAGCAGACGTGGCTGCAGCAGGCGAGCGATGTGCAGTGCGAGGTCCTTCCCCAAATGCCGGGTGTCTACAAGCATGTGGGCCAAGACCCCGACCATGGGAACCTCATGGCTCGCGTGAAGTTCGTGCGGCCGGGAAGCCTGGACGCCGAGTTGGCGGTGAGCGCCATCCTCGTGACCCGTGGCGTCGTCGTTCGCCCGCTGCCGGGGGTGGAGCCGAAGCTCGATGAGTACGACCGTGCGGAGGAAGCCTATGTGCTCTACACGCAGTCGGAGCCATTTCTGGAGTCTGCTTCGGCGCAGATACGGGCACTTGCTCGGGAGCTGAAGGGAGACGAAGAGCGCGTATGGCAGGTCGCGCACCGGTTCCATGACGGGGTCGTAGAGCATATGTCCTGGCAGGACACGGACCGGCTTCTTGGGGCCAAACATGCCTGCAGCACCGGTACCGGCGAAGCGGGAGAGTATGCCGCGCTCTTCGTCGCCCTGTGTCGCAGTGCGGGCATTCCCGCGCGGCCGATCGCGGGGCGTCGGCATCTGGGCACAGACCACGAGGGGTGGAGCTGCTGGGCCGAGTTCATGCTCCCCGATGGCAGTTGGGTGCCCGTGGACCCCGAGGCCACCGATGCCTCCAGGGGCGCGGCCGATTGCTTTGGTCAACTGGACTCCCGCACGTGCGTGGTGTGTGTGGGCTACAACATCCTGCTCATGCCTGAGCCCCCTCGATGGTTGTTCCGACCGCATGGCAGAGCCGGTCTGCTGCAGGGCTTCGCCTGGGGCTACCACTGGCGCAATGGACCTGGTCACGATGCAACCTGTGAGCAAGAATTCAAGGTCGAGCCCGTCTCCAGGGAGGTAGGCGCAGCGCCTGACGATTGGGATGAGCCGGCTACGACTGGCCCAGGCCATCGGGCTCGCGACGAGATGATCGGCCCGGATGGGGGAGCCTACGTCTGGGTGCCCCCCGGCAAGTTCATGATGGGCTCAGATGACAAGCCCCTCGACGCGGGCCCCGCGCATGAGGTTACCATCACGAAGGGCTTCTGGCTGAGCAAGTATGAGGTGACCGGCGCGCAATACGCGGCGTTCTGTGAGGCGACCGGTCGGGAAGTACCACCAGGCCCGGACACAGATCAGTGGTACCCGGCGGGATCAGTGCCCTGGGAGGACGCGGCGAGCTACTGCGAGCGCTATGGCCTCGCTCTGCCAACGGAGGCCCAGTGGGAGTACGCAGCCAGGGGATCGACGGCTGCCAAGTACCCCTGGGGAGACGAATGGGACAAAGCCCTGTCCTGCCACTGGGAAAATAGAGGCCCGACGGGGCAGGCCTCTGCCGCCGGCAGCTTCCAGGACGGCGCGAGCTGGTGTGGGGCCATGGATATGGCCGGGAACGTGTGGGAATGGTGCGCAGATTGGTACGCGCCAGACTACTACGAGCACTCAGAGGCATCAGACCCAATGGGTCCCAAGTCAGGCAGCGACCGGGCAATCCGCGGAGGGTCCTGGTACAAGACCTACTCCGGGTGCCCGTCAGCGCAACGTGCTCGCAATACACCGACGTCCGCTCCTAAGGTGGCTGCGTACGGCTTCCGGCCTGTGCTCGTGCCAACTGACTAATCTGACTGCCCGCGCGCTCGATGCCCGCCTTGCGCAATGTGTGGTGGAACATGCGCTGGAGGTCCTTGGTGCTCATCGCCGCCCCGGTGCGCGTTGTCGGCAGCCCGTCTCCGAACTCGGAGGCGAGCTTGTTGAGTTTGCGGACCGGACAGCAGGGAGCCCCCTGGCGTTTTTGCCGCCATCCGCCTGGCGATTGTGTCGTGGTCCGCAGACATACAGCCGGCCCGATCTGGCCCTGCCACTGGGCCTCGCCCAGTCCTCCTGGAAGGGCTCGCGTTGCCATGCGATGACGGTGTCCGGCTTGACGGACACGACCGCGTCCTGCCAGCCGGACCAGACTCGGGAAAGCCAACCCCAGAAGATACGGTTCGCAGGCTTGAGACGCGGGCGCACCCCTGACCGTTGACAGACGGTCAAGTGGTGCCGCAGGGCGCAGGGCTTTGACTGCATGCAGAATCATCTGCAAAGGGGAAGGGTGGGCACACCGAGAAGTAGACAAGCAGTCATCTCCGCGGCGGCAAGCACCATCCAAGCGGTGAATAGGTCGCGTCGGATGGTGGTTATTCCGTGGGGCGCAAGCCTTGGCCCGCAAGGCCGCGGAGGGCCACGGCTCCAGGCGTTAGGAGTTTTCAGCAGGCACAGATCTAAGCTGCCGACGGATCGAAGATTCAGTACATCCCCTACTACACCCGCGAGGATCGCCGCGGACAGGAGTACAGGCACCGGTGGTACGACCACGGACGGCCGATCAAAACAGCGTACCGCAGGGATACCGTTTACAGCGCGGCAGAGGGCGGGGGGTGATCGTCGTGGAGTGCTTCGCCCGTGCGCTGATCGTCGTGTCACTGGTCGCGTGTTCGGTGACCGTTCACGCCCGGGCCTTCGAGGTGCGCCTGCTCGAGGGCAATGAGCAGGCCGGCGTGTGGGGGACAGACGAGTTCAGCGTCGCGGTCAACTCTCAGGGCCTGCTGCGGCACGTGAAGGTGAACGGGCGCGAGATCATCTGGCAGGCTGCCGCGCTTTACACGTTTCCGATTCCCCTCGAGGAGAGCAAGGGCGTCCGCACCGTACAAGGAGAAGGGCACGGTGAGCGTGGTCTGACGGTCGAGCCCTCGAGGATGCAGACCCGCGACGAACGGGGCCGGCGTGTCTTCGAGTTCGACCATCTAGTCGCCAGCAAGAAGGTGTTGGGCGGCCGCCCACTGTGCAAAGTCGGTCAGCAGGTCACCATTCTCCCGACCGGCGAGATCAACGTCGCGTACGAGTGCGAGTGGCTGGAGACGTTGCGTTGGCAAACGTTCCAGTTGCTGCTTATGTTCGACAAGGGGAACTGCGAGAGCCGTAAGTTCCTGGCTGCGGCACCCGATGTGCTTCGCGTTGGTAAGCTCGACCCCGGTCCGCGGAGCGGCGACGTTCGGCAGATTCGCGGCGTGCCTTTCGAGCAACTAACCATCCGCCCCGAGGTCGGCCCGGTTCACTTCGTCTGGGATGAGCCGTCCGACTGCTCATTCCATTGGGGGACCGACGTCCAACTACGCATTGCGCCGCAGAGCCTGCCTCGACGAACGCCAATCCTGAAGGGGCGCAAGGCGCGGATATCATACCGGATTCTGTTGCCGGTCTTGCAGGAGTAGCAAGGCCCCGGTACCCAAAAGATCCATCCTTCAGAGGGCACTACAATCCGCCAGTGGGAGAACGACCTCATGAATCACCGCACTGCGGCAGCATTCCTCGGCCTGGTACTGACCGCGTGGCTGCCCTCCAACGCCGCGGCCCAAGCCACCATCACCGAAGAGCAAGTCGACGGTCAACCCGCCGTCGCCATGGAGAACGACTTTGTGCGCCTCGTCGTCCAGCCCGGCAAGGGCGGGCAATGCACCGACTTCGTCTACAAGCCGACGGGTAAGCGCTTCGTTATGCCGCGGGTCGGATCGCTATTGGGCAATCGCGTCTGGAACTACATGGACAGCGACCTGTACAAACAGTGGCAGGAGTGCAGTTGGGCGCACCAGGTCGAGCGAAGGGACGGCGAGGTCGCCCTGATTCTGCGAGCCGCCGGAGACGCCAACTTCACCAAGTCGACGCAGTTTGAAAAGCGCGTTGTGCTTCGCGATGGCGAGTCGATGGCGCGGGTGACCACGACGTTTCATGTGGGGCAGGAGCTGATGCAGCCCTTCAGCATCGGGCTGTGGTTCGCCAACATGACGGGCGTTGTGGGCGAGCAGTCGAACTACTTCTTCCCGCTGGATGACGGCATCCTCAAACTGGACCTCGCCACGGCCACCGGACAGGAATGGCTGTACAACCCGTCGCGCGGCTGGGCTGCCCTCGTCGGCGAAAGCGGCACCGGGCTGTGCTTCGACATGGAGTACCGCCGGCTGATGTGCTTCTACCTGTGGCCGGGCAAGCAGCCGACGGTGGAGTGGGCGTTCCGCACAACGGAAATCGAGAACGGCGGGAGCGTCTCGACCGAGCAGTTGCTTGTCGCGTTCTCTGGAATGAGTGCCGTCCACGGCAGCGGTGGCGGAGTGGTCGCCGAGATAGGGGCGCCGGACACCTGCACGCTGCAGGAAGGCACGCAGGGATTGCCGGTCCGAGCGTTGCTCGCAGCGGGGGCGCCGATCCAGGGGGAGTTGACGCTTGCGCTGAAGTCGCTGCCCGACGGCGACCCACAGGAATTGCACCGTGGAACAGTGTCGCTGCTGCCGGGGAAGCCATCCGAGGTGGAAGTGACTGCCAGGCCTCCGAAGGCGGGGACATACCTGCTCGAGGGTTCTCTATCGCAAGGCGAGCAGGAAGTCATGGACTTCGTGAAGCCGCTGATTGTCGGCGAGCCCAGCGCGCCGGTCCGTATCGCTGCGAAGGAAGAGCGCCTCGGCCGCAAGTCCGAGCGTTTCGAGGATCGCATCGCGCTGTCGGGCGGGGGGCCGCAGGACCTCGAGTTGTCCATGGAAGTCGAGTCGCCGCATGTAAAGTGGGCGCGCCCCTATAGCCAGGGGAAGATGAAGGTGCTGGTGCTGACGTCCTGCATCAGCGGTCGTGAGGCAGTTGAGCTGGCGCAGCGCGTGGATATCGAGCCGATCTGGGTGACGGCGGGAACGCAGTCCGAGTTGGGTGGGTTCTCGTGGGTCTGGGGGCTCGGCCGCAAGTTCACCTACGGCGTCGACAGGATGAACGAGAACATCAAGCAAAAGCTGGCCGGGCCGTGTGACGCCATCATCATTGGCGGCTTGCAGGGCAGTCTGTTCACCGATGGAGTGGTCGAGCTGTTTCGACGCAAGGTGTCCGAAGGCGTCGGGCTCGTTTACGTTGCGCCGAACCGCGGCAGCGACGAGCTGTACTCACTGCTCCCTGTCGAGAGGGAGACGCGTCCCCGCGATCGCAACGGGCGGTGGCAGGCGACGGGAGCGCACTTCATCACGACCGGCGTGCCGCTTAGCGAACTGCCGCCGACAGACTACGCCCGCTACGAAGCGACCGGTGACGTGCTGGCCGAGGTCGGCAAGCACCCGCTGGTCGTGGCCCAGGACGGGCCGGGCAAGGGCCGCGTCGTGGTGCTGTCCTATAACACGAGCTGGCAGGGATCGGGAAACCACTCATCCGGCATGACCCCGTGGGTCGAGCAGTCGGACTGCAACTTCCCATACTGGGAGTACCACTTCTCGCTGCTGGCCAAATCGCTCGTGTGGGCGACGCGCAGGGAGTCGCCGGTAGAACTCACGTACACCTTTCCGCCACCCGAGGCCGGCGCCGAGCCGGCCCTGACGCTGAACAACGCCGGCGCTGCTTTGAAGGCGCAGGTCGAGGTCACGCTCTCAGACCGCTATGGGGTTGTCGAGCAAAGCGAGACGCGCGAGGTGGCCATCGCGGAGGGAACGACTCCAGTCGCCTGGCTGCTCAGACAGGACATCCCGGGCGGCCTGCACCTGGTCGACGCCATCGTGCGAGATGCCGAGGGCAAAGTGATCACGTGGGGATCGGCGGCTCTGCGCATGCCCGAGGGCGTCGACATCGACGAGGTCACCTTCGACAAGCGTGCGTACTACCCCGGCGATACGGCGCAGGCGACCGTCACGTTTGCCAATGGCGACAAGCTCCCGGCGGATGCCGCCGTCCGTGCCGAGTTGACTGATTCCCTTGGCCGCCTACTGGCGCGGCAAGACAAGCCGCTCAGCGACCCGACCTCCTTCGAACTCGCCATTGGCAATCCGTTGACCACGACAGCGACGCTGCGCGTGACCGTGCTCGTCGACGGCCAGCCCAACGCGGTGGTGCAGCAGGATGTTATCACCTTCCCCGAGCGCTTCGCCAAACGGGAGTGGGGCGACTGGGAGAGTTGCATCTGGGGCAGCGCCGGCGGCGCCTACCGGCGCGAGTACCTGCTGCCCGTATACGCGAAACTGTACCGCGACTATGGCGTCTCGACCTGCCTTGCCTCGGGCAACTGGCAGTACGACCGCGAGTTCGAGTGGCCCGTGCGGCAAGGCTTCCGCATCATGCCCATGAACGTGTCGTACGGCGCCATCAGCATCGGCCATCGCGTGCCCAAGGGGAAGATGACCTTCGCCCAGCAGAAGCTCAACTACCAGAAGACCCACGATAAGCAGTACCTGGTGCGTCCAGTCTGCCTTAACAGTGACGAGGACCTCGATCCGTTGGCCGGCAAGCTGCGCCAGGTCGCCGAATACGCCGGCTGGCTGGAGCCCATTGGCTACAACCTCGGGGATGAGATGAGCACGACGCACTACGTCACGCCCTACGACTACGACTTCCACCCCGATGCACTCGATGCGTTTCGCGAATGGCTGCAGGAGCAGTATCTCACGCTTGCCGCACTCAACGCCGAGTGGCAGACGAAGTTCGCCGCGTGGGGCGACGTGATGCCCATGACTGCACATGAGGTGCAGGGCCGTGGTAACTACGCGCCGTGGGCCGACCACCGCGAGTTCATGGACCTGACGTTCTCGAACTTCTTCAAATGGACGCGCGAGCGGCTGCGGGAGAAGGATCCGAAGGCCTCCGTCGGCATGTCGGGCAGTCAGGCCGCGGAAGCGTACGGCGGGTACGACTGGTTCCGCCTCGCGCGCACCTTGGACTTCATCCAGAACTACACCCACAAGAACACGCCCATCATGCAGCAGTCCTTCGCCCCTGACCTGCCCCGCGCCCCATGGTACGGGTACACCATGCGCAACCCGGCCGCGCGACAGAGGCTTTGGTGGAGGTTGTTCAGCGGCAACTACGGCGGCTCGTACTGGTCGGCGACGTTCATGTTCCGGCCGGACCTGCTGCCCTCGCCCATGACCGCCGACATGGCGCCCGTCGTCAAGGAGTTCCAGGGCGGCATCGCCAAGCTGCTGCGCAACCTCGACCGCCAGACAGACATCGGCATCCACTACTCCCACGCCAGCATCCGCGGCGCATTCATCAGCCAGCAGGCGGCGCTCTTCAGCGACAATCGCGAGGGCTGGGTCAAGTGCCTGGAGGATCTCGGCTACCAGTGCGAGTTCCTCGCGACGCCACAGCTCGAAGTCGGCGAACTGGCCAAGCGCAACTACGCTGTGTTCGTGCTGCCGTACTCGGTCGCGCTTTCCGAGAAGGAAGCTGTAGCGCTACGGCAGTACGTCGAGAAGGGCGGTCTACTCATTGCCGACGCGAAGACCGGGATGATGGATGAGCACTGCAAGACGCTGGGGAAGGCCCGCCTCGAAGACGTGTTGGGCATCGCCCGGGACAAGCCTGACCCGCTGTGTGCGTCTCGCGAGGGTGAGCTCCGCTTGACACGGGACTCCGGCGCGTGCAAATTGGCCGGTCTATCGCTGGACGTGAGTGCTGCGGAACCCGACGTCAAGGTCCGCGACGGACAAGCGTCTGGGACACACGGCGAGACGCCGGCCGTAGTTGGGAAGCAACTCGGCAAGGGGCACGCCGTCTTCCTCAACCTCTTCCTGGATACGTACACCCAGCGACGGGGGCTCAACGTCGAGGGCCCGATGCTGGGCCTTTGCGAGAACTTGCTCCGACTGAGCGCTCTGGAGGCGGACGCGGACGTGAACGCCCAGGGAGACCCGACGCCCCACCTGTACACGGCGCGCTACACCCATGGCGAGGCGCTCTACGTCGGCACGGTGATGGAGGCGGGCGACAAGGAGGCGGACTCGTCGACAGACGTGATGGTGCAGTTCCCGAAGGCCGGCTTCCTGTACGACGCGCGCCTGCAAACGCCGCTGGGCAGATCGGATAGGGCGACCACGAAGCTGCTTGCTGGTGGCGCGGCCTTGTTCGCAGTACTGCCCTACGAAGTCACCGGTATGACCGTCGCTCCGGGCAATCCGGCGGTGGCACGCGGAGAACCGGTACAGTACACCGTCACGGTCCAGGCAGCCGGTGGCAAGCCGGGTCAGCACGTTATCCTGGTTGAGGTGCTCGATCCCGAAGGAGAGCCGCGTGTGCATTACAACGCGCAGCTCCTGGCCCAAGATGGGAGCGCGACGGGCCAGTTCGTTCCGGCGCTCAATGATCCGACCGGGCGGTGGACGATCCGCGGGAGAGACTTGGTGAGCGGCAAAGCCGGAGCGGGACTGGTGGATGTACGGGAGTAGGTCGCCGGTCGGCATCTCTCAACATGCACGGTCCACTGCCTACAGGCGTCTGTTGTCGAGCTACACCTAACGCCTTCGACGCCCACGGGCGATCAACGGCACTCAGCACGCGCTCTTCCCGATGGACGGCGTTCGCGCGGCCTTCGCCAGGACTGCGCGCGGACGCAGGACGGGGCATACGCATGGCTGAACAGGTGGCTGAAGCCCTGATCGGTCTCGAGGGCGGGAGACACCACGCTTGGGACTCATTACCTGATGCTGCGAGCCGCCGCGCGATGTCTCCACGCCGTGTTGGGGACACCTCCCAGGCGACGCGCACTACTTCTGCGGCTTGATCGACAGGGCGTCGAGCCCAAGGAAGCTGGCTTTGGGTTTGAAGGGTCGGACGAGATCCGGGTTGCGCACGAGGACCCCGTTGTTGATGCGCAACACGTCCCCGTCGGTGAAGTTGACCTGACCTGTGTAGAGTATCTCGGTCGAGTAGACGATGGGCTCTCTCTTGCCCGACCGGTCCGACAGGACGGCATCCAGGCCAAAGTCTACGCCTCGGTCAGGGATCCCGGCGGGAACAGTGTTGGGCAGCAGGACGCCGTTGCGGGCGATGATCGATCCCGTGGCCGCCAGCAGGTCACCGTCGATGAACTTCGGGGCCTTCACGGTGGGCGCCGTGCCCTCGGTCGAGAACCAGATGTCGATCTTCAGGGCCCGCAGGCGCTCAGCCAGTCCGCTTGGGTTCTCCATCCAGTAGCCATGGCCGCGACTCTTGATCTCGCCAAGGAATCGGCGGATCACATCGGGCCGGCCGATGAAGTGCACGGCGTCGAGACCAAGATCGACCTTCGTCGGCAGGTTGAACGCCGCCAGCAAGGCCGCGTTGGGCAGCACCCCACCATCGGTGGTCAGCAGGTCGCCGGCTGTGAAGCGGCCCTCGGGATCGTCCAGTTCCGTGGAGAAGGCGATCTGCGAGCGTCGCGCGTCCGTGTCCAGCCACACTACGTCGGCAGCGTCGAGGCCGAGATCGTCCCTTAGCCCGAACGCCAGCAGAAGCTCGCTGTTCCGCCGGAAGACCTGGCCCGTTGCCGTAAGTAGATCACCATCCGAGACAATGCGATTGCCGTCCGAGGGTGTGGATCCGCGGGTGATGAAGTCCTCTTCGGTCGAGAAGTAGAGTGCCCGGGGCTGCACTGCAGGCGTTGGGGCCACTGTCAGCACCGGACGCCTGATAGTCGGTGTCACACGGGTTCTCTGCGCCAGAGCCGTCGACAGGAAGGCCATCAAGGAAACTACGGCGACGATCAACACTATTCTCGTCCTGCTCCACATTGTGCTTCCTCCTCGTACCACATATCGGCCCCCGCTTGACGCATTTCGCGTCATAGCGGGTTGCCGGTATCCGCCGCCATCACGCCCGCCGTCCCCCCCCAAAGATGCCACAGCCGGCTTTGAGGCCGCCGGAACAGGCATCTTTGGCCCACCACCATACGTTATTCGCGGGCGGCGTCGAGGCACCTGTCCTCGCCCAATACCTCATGCTGCCGCTGAAGCGTCGTGGCGACCGGTCGAGCAAATCAGTTGCGAGATCCCACGAGGAAGGCCAATCAACTGCCCCTCTCAGAAACCCCATCTGAATCCCACCCATCCTGAAGTCGGAGTCGGCCTCTCTCGCTGTCTGCGTGCACGGCCGCTCGGCGCTGCTCTCAGGGCATAGGCAGGCCCCTGTGGATGGAGACATGACGGCTTTGGGGGCCTGGCGTTCGGTATCCAGAAACGGAGATTGAGTCGAGGAGAGTGGCATCTATATCGGGGGAGCAGCGGCCCTTCGCTGCTTGACGGCTCGGACAAGTGGGTCAGGCGACGTGTACGCTACTATGTTTGGAAGCAATGGAAGACGCTTCGGAAACGTGCACGGGAGTCGATGAAAGCACGGATCGACCGGCACGTAGCGTGGTCAATAGCCCATAGGCCAGGGCGGTGGCCTGTCGCCGGAAGCTCGCCTTTGCACATGGCACTAACCAACAGCAGGCTTGTCCAACTGGGGTACCACAGTCTACGTGAACGCTATGAGGCGCTTGCGGCTGCGTGAACCGCCCGGTACAGACCCGCATGCCGGGTGGTGTGGGGGGCGGGGCCGGCAACGACCCCGCCTACCCGAGCAGTTGATCGACTACGCGGTCAAGATCACGCGCCGCGAAGAAGGCAGGGCCGTGCATCCACGCCCCGTGAATCGCGGCAGCTCCCACCGTGCAATTCCGCTGCGGAACTTCTGGCCTGGGGGGTACAGCCTGCGATGCGACTGCGGCCATCCGTTGTCAAATCGCAGTTCCTCGGCCGGCAACTCCACCGGATCAGACAGGAAGACGGCAGGCGAGGCCGGGTGTGGCGAGATGCGGAGTACGCTCGTCTCACCACTGCCGAGGGCAGCTGCATCGCCCACGGACTGGTGCGGATGGACGACGAGCAGGTTGCCATCGTCTGTTCCTGGGTAACCCGCAAACGGGGCGCCAAACACGAGCAGCCGCTGATGGCGGCGAGCACGGATGGCAGGCTCAGACGCCACGCCGGCGCTCAATCGCCGGGCGCGGGGATCGGGCTGTCGTGCACCGGATCGGTCTGCAGTTCCCTGATGAAGCGTACGGCGTTGGCGACGAGTATGTCCTCGGTTTGTGGCGCGCAGACGCTGACATTGACCTCGTACCCGCCCTCGGGGAACTGCGCCGCGTCAACGATGTAGCCGCCGCCCCAGTGGGTATAGCCGCTGGGCCACACGCGCAGGTCTGGCAACTCTCGCTTGATGCGCAGACCGATCTGGGAGCACAACTCGCACTGGCTGCCGAAGAAGTACGTATCGCCGATGCGCCACGCACCATTGTAGATCTCGTGAAACTTGTTCTGAGGGTCCTTCTTGTCCGGCACGCGAATGAGTCTGGTGATGCCGCCCAGCGCGACCCCTCCCTCGCTGTCAGCAGGCACTTCCTCAGGAGGCACAGTAAGCGCTGTAATCACCGCGCGGCCCAACTCATGCCCCAGTTCCCTCACCGTCTCTTTGGGCGTGATGAGCACGTAGCCGAAGCGGCCGTTGGGCTTACAGTAGCGGGGCTTGATATCGCCACCACAGCCCTGCAGGAAGACAGGCAGCGACCCGGGGTAGGCGGCCGCAATCCACTCTCGCGCGGCTCCCGGATAGTCGGGGCCGATCTCTTGTCCGCCCATGGTCGTGGGGTGGCACGCGTAGCCGAAGATGACTGCACGGACTGTTCCGTTGGGCCTCAGCACCCGGAGAATGGGTACGTCCGGGTCGATCTCCTTGTGGGGTGTCGGCCGCATCCCCACGGCCTCTCCTTTATCGTTAAGCTGGCGACGGTTCACGGCCATCGTGCAAGACCCCACCGTGTAGTCCAGCTTCGCGTCCTGAAGGTCATCGACCGCCTTTCGCAGCAGGCCGCAGACTTTGCTCTCGAAAACCGGCAGGTAGCCGGGGTTCTTATTGCCGATGATGGTCGGCCCGCAATGCGTGTGTGACGCGTTGATCATTACGTGCTGGGGCGGGATCCCGACCTCCCGGGCTACAGCACGGATGCTCTCCATCTGTGGGATGCCAATCTTGCACACGTCGATGGCGATGAAGCCCACCCGTGTGACCCCGTTGTCGAACACGACGCAGGAGGCGTAGATGTCTGCATACGCGCCCTCCGAGGGCTCCTTCCGCGCCGCAAACCCGGCCATGTAGACAGATTCCCGTGGCGTGATATTGACGGTGGCCAGGCCGACCTTCAGCGGACCGGGCCCGGTGGCGTCGGGCTGTGCGCGGACAAGGTCTGCTGTGCCACATATTGAGGTTGTAGCTATCAACACGATGAGTTGCTGTCGGACAGTCATCGCCTTCTGCTCCCATGTGAGCATCTGATGACGCCAGTTCAAAGCGCAAGTTCCTACGGACCTATCCGTGGGGCTTCACCTGTTCACCGCGATGCGGCAGCGCAAGATGTCGCCGAGGAAGTCGCGCGTATTATACTTGGCATCTCGGCGGGCGTCAGCACGAACTCGTTGGTCTGGCGGTCGATCTAGAGACCCGGCCGAGAAGGCACTTCCCGGCGGGTCGCTAGCCGGAGACTACCGAGCACATCACAGACGCACGGGTAGCGGAAAGCTCCGTAACGAGCTTAGCAGGCCCCCGTTACGCTGATTGCTTGCGCGCCCCGATCAATCGCACGTAACCGCGAATGAACTGGTGACAACTGAAGTCGCCAAACCCACTCTCGGTGAGCATTCGGGTGAGGTCGAGCTTCAGGAATTCCCTGGCCAACTCACATTCCAGGCGAGAAAACAGCCATCGCAACGGCCACCACATCTTGTCTAGATCGAACTCGCTGTAGTCGAGTATCCACAGGCTGCCGTCTTGCCTGAGGGCCTCTCGAGCATTGGCGATGATGCGGCGCTTGTCTTCGTCCTCGAAGCCGTGAAGAACGAAAGAGACAAACACTTTATCGAACTCCTCAGCAAACGGCAGAGGGTGCTCGATTCGCTGCTGCAAGAAGCTCACCTGAGGATAGGGCTCGCACCGCCGGCGTGCCCGGTGCAGCATGCCTGGGCTAAGGTCTACCCCCACGATGCGCCCCGTGGAACCAATTGCGTCCAACATCAGACGCGCATTACGGCCTGTCCCTGATCCCAGGTCGAGTATCTCATCTCCGGGTTCTATCTGCATTTTGGCAATCACGTGGCGGATAAAGCGCGGGTAGGAACCCAGGAAGAACAGATTCATGAGCCCGTCGTAGTACGCGGCCCACCGGCCACTGATTTCTACCTTGGTTCGGGGGGGCATTGGGTCTCCTTCATTTTGTGGGAGCCGGCCAGGGCAGGCCGACCGACTTGCGCGGTTGACGTAGCGTCCGTATCCCCGGCCGGCTTCTTCCTGAGCGGCTTCAGCCGCAGGGAGAGCAGCAGGCCAACTATCAAGGCGCCCAGAGTTACCAGAAATGCCGCGTGATATGAGCACACATCGATCAGGGCACCCCCGAGTATTGGCAGGGCGATGGTCAGGCCCAGCGAAGTCCCCTGCAAGGCTATGTAGGTGGGCCGCAGGTGCCCAGGCGCGATCTCCAGTAGGTAATTCATGAAGCCAATCCCACCGCCACTCGTCGAGAAACCGATGAGCATGAATACCACGATCAGTAGTCTCCAGCCCAGGCCGGAAGATAACAGGGCCAAGAGGGGGATCGTTGCGGCGATGGCTGCGGTCAGAATAATCACGATACGATTGCCGACGCGATCACTCAAGTGGGCCCATAACAAGTTGGACACAACGGCGCCAGTCATCTGCGCTCCCACGAGCAGTCCCACCTCCTCGGCAGCCATATGCAGTTGGTTCTTGCCGTACAGCACGTAAAACGGCATGCTGAACGCCGCAAAGCCCATCGCCAGTTGGGTCAGGATAAGCAGGCCGAAGTTGCGATCACGCCACAAGATAGGCACGGCTTTTCGGACGAACACGCCCAGCGGGTGTGAGCGTCCGGTGGTATTGCTTGGCGGCTCACGGAGCGAACTGAGCGCGATGTAAGACACCGCTATAAAGGCAAACGATAGCAGGAATAGAATGGCGTAGTTCCTGGGGAAGGGTATGTCTGCATTGCCCAAGACACGCTTGACCACATAGCCGGCACCAATCGCAAGTAGCCCGCCCCACAGTTGGCGATGACCGAAGAAGCGCCCGCG
>Ga0272441_10009099_pt1 | contig 15456 bp, 10 predicted proteins | sample SSMProp6N_FD_193582 | JGI IMG/M metagenome (GOLD analysis project Ga0272441, IMG submission 193582) | Marine sediment archaeal communities from Little Sippewissett salt marsh, Falmouth, MA, United States - SSM-Prop-6N | ecosystem: Environmental > Aquatic > Marine > Wetlands > Sediment ... | reverse complement strand
TGATTACTGTGATGAACTATCTTACAACTTGTCGTCAGCATTTTGAAGACAAGATAAATGGAATAGAGAAACTGAAGTATACATAGAATACATGCGGGCTTTAAATGCCTCCCAGGAAAGTATTCAGCTTGCAAAAAAAATCAACAATGTACCCCTCATATGTGATTGCATATAAATACGTAATAGTAGCACTGTAAATTATCAGCGAATTTAAGCAGCATATTTTTCCTGAAACTGGATTTAGTAAGACCTTCTCATTTTTTCATAGTACTGTTCTGTTGAAGAATAAATAAGGATAATGTATCAGATTAGTTTGAAGGCAAAAATAATGCTTTTTATGATTGTTTTTGCTGTCGTAATAAATGTGATCGAGTTTGCTGGAATTGACAAGCGAACACGTCATAATTATAAGGCCTTGTATCTATATGAAGATGTTGATTTGTTCAAGATTGCCATAGCAAGGGATAATTCTGCCCGAAGGTATGTGGCTCCATATTATCTGTTTGGCAAAATATTTCCTCATGCAACAGTCATTATTCCCGAAAAGCCTGTACAAAGCTGGTTTGAAGTCGATCTGGCCCTAATGGGTTTAGCCCGGGTAGCGTCCCTTGATACGATAGATTACAATCCGGAAGATCTCCGTTCATACCTACGAGGCAATGAACTCATTGCTTTCCAATTAGGGCAAAATCTTCCGCAAAATGAAAAAATGTACTCCGTTATAAAATCAAGAATCAGGGTATACCGTGCTGATTCGACAGCTAATGTTTTTTTATTATCAACACCAGAAGGACCGCCTGGAAGGGAAAAAGTAATAGATTTTATTGATATGAATTTGCTGAATATGGACATGATTAAAAATTGTCAGTGATTGGATAATACCGGATAAGATCTTGGCGAAACACCGTTTAAAGTAATAATACTCACATGCTTCCTGAATTTCTTTTTCTTGTCTTGCTGTTCATGGCTGGCGGGTTAACCATATACTCACTTGGTCTTAGCGGCTGGGGTGTTGGACCTGTTGGCTTCTTGGTCGGTATTTATCTTTGGATCGTCTTTGGGGTTCTTTATGTGGTGCTTGGTTTTTCGACAAACCCGAAAAATATTCTTATCCCTCTGGTGGTCCTCGTACTAATCAATACAGTTCACCTGATAAGAAAGGGCAATGGTATGCGTGAATTGATTGGACCGTTATCTGTATATGTTACGATAATCTGGCTGGTTGTGTGGTTGACCAACAATTATGGGCTAGTAAAATATCATATAGACAGTTTTCGTTACCTGCTTTCGGCAGGACTTCTTTCAGAGGATAATTTTACCTTTGCCAACGAAAATTTACTGGTAAAAAGAGGGCTGGCTACCCCCCTTCTGCATATGCCATCCTCATTGTACGGTGGTTTTTATGTCGCATCCATAACGCCAATGCTCTCTATCAGTACAGTAGGGGCCATGGCATGGCTTTTGACTCATGGTTTTCATGCCAATGAAAAGAAAGGATTACTTTGGTCAGCAGTTGCACTTGTCGTGATGTTGGCAATCACAAATAACAGGTATGTCTGGAATTCGTTTTATATCAACGGGCATTTGTTCGTCGGTTCAGCACTCCTGATGCTTACGGGCTCAATTTGGTTGATGGATAGACGAAATGATTGCCGTTCATATTATGCCTACCTCCTGAGCGCTTTGTCCGTCGCAGTATTAATCGTTGCTCGTCCCGAAGGATTTATTATTGCGATGCTCGGGATCATTCCCATACTGGCTCTTCCTGAGAAATCGGAGCCGCTCTTTCGATTGCTATTGCTTGTTTTTGGGCTGTTCTGTGCTTCATGGAATGCATATATCATTGTTGAGTTGTTAGGTTCCGGTAAATCCGTTACCAGCTTTCTTGCCATCGCAGTAGTTTTGGGTTCAGGGGGCATAATGGCAAGCATATTCCCGATATATGATCGTCTGCGTCAAAATAGTGTCCTACTTCTTCGTCTCTTTGAGCTGTCTTTGTGGGCCTTCTTATGTGTTGCTTCGTTTTATCAGCCAGAGCTGACACGGGAGAGTCTTTCAGCTACATTTAAAAACCTGATCGGGGGTTCCGGTTCCTGGGGAAGTTCGTTTATCCTTATGGTTCTACTTACTTTCTCAAGCATCTGGATGGCAAGAAGTAAGAATATTCTGATGTTACGGTTCCCATTAACGGCGATGGTGCCGATTTTTTTACTTCTGGCTCATTTGAGAGAAAGCGCTTATCGTGTCGGTAATGGCGATTCATTAAACAGAATGGTTTTTGAATTGTTCCCATTGGCTGTATTTCTTATAGGAGTATTACTGTCGGATATTCTTGCTGAGCATAATGCCACGCGTAACATTTCTAAAAATAAAGGGGATTCTGATGAAACTAATCATACAAATTCCCTGCTACAATGAAGCTGAGACATTGGCAATCGCGTTATCAGCATTACCTAGACAGGTAGATGGGTTCAATGCCGTTGAATGGCTTATTATTGATGACGGGAGCACCGATCGCACGGTTGAAGTAGCCAGGGCCAATGGCGTCGATCATATTGTCCGTCATGCCGGCAACAAAGGTCTGGCCCGCGCATTCATGACGGGTCTTGATGCCTGCCTTACATTGGGAGCTGATATCATTGTCAATACCGATGCTGATAACCAGTATAATGCTGATGATATCCCTGCATTAGTTCAACCGGTATTAGAGCAACGCGCAGAGATTGTTATCGGATCAAGGCCTATCGAAGCAATCAAGCATTTTTCACCGATCAAAAAGCTCTTGCAAAAGCTCGGGAGTTGGGTCGTTCGCGTTGCAAGTAAAACCGATATATCGGACGCGCCAAGCGGTTTCAGAGCAATGAGCCGAATTGCGGCAGAACGCCTGATGGTCTTCAATGATTACACTTATACGCTTGAAACCATCATTCAGGCCGGACAAAAAAATATGACGATCATATCTGTCCCGGTAGGTGTCAACGAGGATTTACGCCCGTCGCGCCTGGTCAAAAATATCTCGTCTTATATCAAGCGCAGTATAGTTACAATCATTCGTATTTTTATTATTTATAGGCCGTTCAGATTTTTTGCCGGGATCGGTTCTGTGGTGTTTATTGCCGGTTTGCTTCTCAGTACCCGCTATCTCTATTTTTGGGTTTCAGGATCCGGAGATGGGCATGTCCAATCGCTCATTCTTGCGGCATTGCTGATGGGTGCCGGTTTCCAGACATTTCTCATCGCATTCGTGGCTGACCTCCTTTCGGCCAATCGGAAACTGCTGGAAGAAATACGCTATATGAACAATCAGCAACGGCACAATAACTAAGGCTGTAATGAATGCTGAACCCATTCATTGATCGTGCCCTGAAAATGACGTCGCGCCTTGCCAGCTGATAAGAATGGGTTTCAAATGCCTATCTCTTCTGACCTTTTCTGGTTGATTTCCACCCCCACATATTCACCTCATCGCGAATTTCCTCACAAACCTTCAGCACATACTCTAACTCCTCCCTTGTAAGTTCACTATGAAGTGAAAAACGCATAAGAGAGCGGTTTTTTGGTGTAGCGGGCGTAAGAAAGACAGAACCAAACACATTTCGCTCTTCAAGAGCATCCCGAAACAGCTCAGTATCGTGTTCCAAGCCACTCTCGATCGCAATAATCTGTGAAGTACTGGCAATATTGTATTCAAGATTCAGCAGACCTTCGCGCAGGAAAGAAGAATGGCTACGAAGCCGCTGGCGCCTGTCGTCGGATGAACGGATAACATTGAGAGTCTCATGAAGACCGGCGATCTCATGAGGCAGAAGAGTTGAACTGAAAATAGCAGGAAAAGCCAGATACGGATAATAGCGGGCAAAATGTTCAGAGCAGAAAATAATGCCAGCACGGCCGGCAAACGCTTTGGCAAGACTTCCCGTGATAAAGTGCACCTTATCAGTCAACCCGAACTCATTGACCAACCCGGCCCCTTTAAAACCATGCGTACCCAGAGAATGAGACTCATCAACCACCGATACACAACCATACCGATCTGCAATATCGACAATATCAGGTAAGGGTGAAATATCGCCGATAGTACTGTAAAGGGAATCGACAAGAATGATACCAGGGCCATGCTCCCTGACAAGACGTTCAAGATGCCCAGGATCGTTATGTCGAAAAGCATATGGAGGAGAACCTGCCGTTTTTATGCCTTCCCACAGAGACATGTGTGTAAAAAAATCAATATAGACTGGCGTTGCTGCATCACCTATCACCTGCATCAGCCCGACATTAGCTGCCCACCCTGACTGGCAGAGCACAGCGCTCTCAAAACCGGTAAACGCAGCTATCTCTTTTTCGAATCGATCCTTATAACTACCTTCATGGAGAAAAACAGCAGACATGACCAAGTCCTTGCCAACATCCTCAAGGACCGAAACCTGGGCACGGATAATATCTGGATGTTTGGAAACATTCAGATAATCGTTACTCTGAAGAATAATAGCATCAGGACCGGGTAACGTATTACCGATAACAAGAGGCTTCTTATTGCGCCGTGGCGCGAACGTTTCATCATCGCATGCCTTGAGTTTTTTTTCAACAAAATCCGGTAAAGGCTTGCCTTTAGAACTCAAACCTTTATCTGATTGTCCAAAAAACACATCTTTCGGCATAACAAATACGCTCCCTATACCTCAATGGCCTTCAAAAAAATAACTTTATTACTTAATATACATCAAAGAAACCTCTCAGAGTAATATTCTCCATTTTGCAAACTAATAATTAACTTAAAGTTTAATCCTGAAGCTCATTGATTTATAGTAAATTGTCATAAGTTCGGTTACATACATGTACAGGTTTTCTAACAGGTTTGAGTAGCCGTGTTGTCCTCTGCGCTTCCCCATTCTAACACAAATGAAAGCATTGCCTCCTCCTGTAACACGCTGTTCAGGAACTTTTGCAACAGCCGGAAAGCATGGGTCTGAAAAAACGACCGCCGGCTTGTCATTAAATGATTCGAGATGATGCGATGACCAAACAGTCACTCCAGGATATGCTCTGGGCTAAAACCAGGAATACCCTTGAACATGCTGAGCCAAACATTCCGGTTATGGGAATATTTGGTCTGATAGGCTTCCCCCTGTTCTTTTATGTCTGGGCATATGTTTTCCCGCAGCCATATGAAAACCTGGGATTCCGCCTGATCATCGCCTTGCTGAGTATCCCCTGGGTTCTTTACCACCGTCTGCCCTCGCACTTCAAAGCAATTTTTCCGGTCTACATGATTCTCTCCTGCTGGATCATGATTCCGTTTTTTTTCAGCTTTATGCTCCTCAAAAACGACTGGAATATGGTCTGGGCAATATCGACGATGGCCGGCCTTTCCCTGCTGATTCTTCTCTTGAATGACTGGGTGCTTCTGACCGTGCTTATTGTATCGGCATATGCTGCCGCAGAGATATCTGTCTCTTTTCTTTACGGCAGCACGACAGGGTATGCTGATTTTCAACTTGAATACATCCCGCTTTTCCTTTTCGGTATCGTTGGAAGTATCATCTTCAGTCATAAGCGCCAGATAGCCCAGCAGTCCAAAATATCACTGCTGCACAGCCTGAGCGGCAGCATCGCTCATGAAATGCGAAATCCTTTGAGTACCATCACCAATGCAATGGGCTCAATCCAGACCATTCTTCCCGACAAACCCAAAGCAGGAGAGCACAACTCGCACTACAATCTCAGTCGTTCCGGACTGATCAGCTTGCACAGCGTAATCGATGAAAGCAGCGAAATCGTCACCAGGGCAAATAAAATAATCGATTCCATACTGGCAAGCATGCAGGGAAAGTCTATCGACTCTGCCAACTTCAAGCGACTCTCGATCAAAACAACAACGAGCTATGCAATTAACAGCTACAGTTATGCATCGAGAGACGAGAAAGAACTGATTCACGATTCCACAATAGCTGATTTTGAGTTTTTCGGAGACAAGGACCTCTTCAGCTATGTCATATTCAATCTCCTGAAAAACGCCCTGCACTACAAAAACTCACCGGGCTTCAGAATTGATATTTTTTCCATCAAAGGCCCCGTTGATAACATTATCAAAATCAGGGATACGGGTCCGGGTATTGCCTCAGGCAAGCTCCACATGATTTTTGACAGTTTTTATACATCCGGCAAAAAAGGAGGTATCGGTCTTGGCCTGTCATTCTGTAAACGAGTCATTGAAGCATTTGGCGGAACCATCGTATGCGATTCGAAGGAAAAAGAATGGACAGAATTCACCATTACACTTCCGGATTACACCAGCAAGGAAACTGAAAAACTGAAAAAAAATGCACTATCAGAAAAAAAGATTCTCGTTGTCGATGATAATGCAACAACGAGAACATTCCACTCCAAACTGCTCACGGAATGGAAATGCCGGGTTGATCAGGCAATCAATGGCGTTGCAGCAATCCAGAACATAACGGACAAAGAGTATGATCTGGTACTCATGGACATTGAAATGCCGGTTTTAGATGGTGACGAAGCAACTCAACAGATACGTTCAGAAATAGACACTAACGCATCGCTCGAATACTACTTGAAAAACGTACCAATTATCGGGATTTCATCACTCCCACAAGAGACCGGCCGCAAAAGATCCATTAATTCCGGTATGAATGATTTCATACCCAAGCCGCTCACAAAAACCGACATCATCAACCTGTTCGAAAAATACTTTTTCTCCGAAAAAAATCCCGTCATCTATGAAACCAGCCCATGTCTGGAAGAATCGATAATCCTGCTTGTCGATGATAATACAACAAGCAGAAAATTCATGAGCATCATGCTTGAGCGTATGGGAGCTCATGTCATCCAGGCCGAAAACGGACAAGAAGCAATTGAGTGTCTTGAGCAAAAAACAGTCGACCTGGTCTTCATGGACATGGAAATGCCGGTCCTCAACGGCGTAGAGGCAACAAAAATAATTCGATCGGGCAAACCCTTTACTCGCTTCAGCAAATTCCGGGAGCTTCCGATTATCGCCCTTACCGGCAATACCGACAGTAAAAACATAGCGATCGTCAAACAAAGCGGCATGAATGCGCACCTTGGAAAGCCCGTATCAAAGGACGATCTTGTTTCCGTGTTCTGTCACTGGCTAAAGGACAAAACATCTGAATCATCCCTTCCAAACAACCATTCAACAGCAAACACGACAGCCATGGATACTCTTCTCAAAGACGTCGAAAAAGAACAGATCCTCAATTCCGAAACGATTGAGATGCTCCGTGAAACAGGCGGAAACGAGTTGCTGGAAGAACTCATCCGCATCTATATCGACGACGCTCAAAAGCTCATCGACGGGATTGTCGAAGCCGAGAAAAACAACGACAACCACGCATTGAATCAGTTGAGCCATACCCTGAAAGGCTCTTCCGGCAGCGTAGGCGCCCAGAAAATGCATATTTTTGCAACCCATCTCAACCATCTTTCAAAAATCGGGGACCAGAAAGACTATAGCCAATGGGTGTCGTCTCTTCACCGGATCTTTGAAGAGACCATTGTTGAATTCGAAAACCTCAAGACAAGCAACTGAACGAAATACATGCAGCAGCATCTGCTCATTCCGCAACATTTCGATCATGAAAGGCCCGGACTTCTTCTGCAACTACTGGAAGAACATTCCATTCCTGTCGACATTGTCAATCTCGCCCAGGATTCGATCAGTAAAGCTGATATCAGTAAATCAAGCGCTGTTGTGGCACTCGGTGGACCCCGGCTAACGATACCGATAGAGCCATGGGAAGGGAACTTGAAAACCTGAACGCTATTGTCGACCAGGAAATCCCTTACCTTGGCATCTGCCTCGGGATGCAGACGCTGGTAAAAGCAGCGGGAGGAAACGTCATCATGTGCCCGATAAAAGAAACCGGCTTTTTGACCCTGATGGCAATCGCTATGCTGTCAAACTCTCCCAACAAGGCCTGAATGACCCGCTCTTGAGTAGCATCCCCGCTACGGTTCCGGTTTTTCAGCTGCATGGTCAAACCGTTGAGCTCAATGAACGAATCATTCTTCTCGGAAGCGGAGCTGGTTCACAGTGCAGAAACCAGATTGTTAAAGTCGGCCCCAAGGCCTATGGGCTGCAATGCCATTTTGAAATGACCCCTGCTCTGTTTTCTTCCTGGCTTGATCTGGATAACGATCTCAGAAACATGAATCATGACTGTCTTGAATCCGAATTCGCTGAGATCAGTGAACGCTACCTCTCAATCGGTCTGACGCTTTTCAGAAACTTCCTCAGACTTGCCGAACTCATCTGCGACCCATTGTTGAACACTGAAACGAAGCCTTTTTCTGAACTGATCTAGTGTTCTCTCATCACGATATCGGTCTCAGCAATGATGAAGACATATCGTTTTTGGCAAAAAACCTGACATAAAGTATACTTGGTGTGCAGAGCAACCCTGCGTCCTGAAATCAGGTATTGCATTAATAAGCGCACGCTGCCTGCAAGCGTTCCCTGAGACCTTAAAACATGTATCATTGGTGACTAATTTTGTATTCACAGATATCGCCCTTGTCGTCATCGCTGCGACACTGCTTGGCTGGCTCTCTCTGTTGACCAGACAGCCGATTATCATCGCCTATATTCTTGCAGGGGTTCTGCTCGGTCCCTGGGGATTCAAAGTGATCACAGAAATCCAGTTTATCAATGAAGTGTCCGATATCGGCATCACACTGCTCCTGTTTCTTGCCGGTCTGTCTCTTCATCCTGGAAAACTGTTTGAGTTGTTCGGAAAAACCTTCTTCCTCACTCTTTTCACCAGCACTGTTTTTGCCGGTGTAACAGGCGCTATTCTTTACGGTTTCGGTGCAACGGCCACCGAAGCCATCATCACCGGCGTAGCCATGATGTTTTCGAGCACCATTCTTGTGGTCAAACTCATGCCGACAAACACACTCCATCAGAAACATATGGGTGCTGTAGCTATCGCCGTACTCATCATGCAGGATATTTTAGCCGTTCTTGCTATCGCTTTTATCAAGGGAGGCAGCGGTTCGACTCTTCTCGGGTGGATCACCAGTATGGCCGCAGGCATTCTGCTCGCTTTTGCGGCAATTGTCGCTGAACGATACGCCATCAGAAAAATCATTTCGCAAGTCCAGCGCTATAATGAACTTCTGAACCTGGTCACTCTGGCATGGTGCTTCGCACTTGCCCTGCTTGCCGAAAAAATCGGTTTAAGCCACGAAATAGGAGCCTTTATTGCAGGAGTCTCTCTGGCCAACGGACCCATCTCGAATTTTCTTGCCGAAGGCCTGAAGTTTTTCAGGGATTTTTTTCTTGTCCTTTTCTTCTTCACTCTCGGCGCGAAACTTGACTTTTCATTGCTGATTACTGTCCTCAAACCGGCCCTCCTGTTAACGACGGCACTGCTGTTTCTCAAGCCCTTGATCTACTGGTCGGGATTCCGCCTGACTGGTGAGACAATGAAATTCAGCCGTGAAATGGGGTTCAGGCTCGGGCAGAACAGCGAATTCGCCCTGATCATCGCCGTTATCGCCGCCGAATCGGGAGTGCTCAGCCAGGCAAACTCTCAACTCATCCAGCTGGTTACCATCCTTACGATGACAATCTCGTCCTACATTCTGGTCTTTTTCTTTCCCACGCCACTGGGAACGAGCAAGCCGCTCAAAATCGACTGATAAAAAAAGCCCGGTTACGCTCTTGGCTAACCGGGCTTATCACGAAAAAAAGGTCAGGTGCTTGTCACAAAAAGTCTATTCAAGAACAAGATCAATGGTCCTGCGCTGCATATCAACCTTGAAAATTTTAATCTTGATACGCTGACCGATCTGAAAACGACGTTTACGCCTCTTTCCTACCAGCGAGTAGCTTGACGCATCAAACTCGTAATAGTCGTCGGTAAGGTTTTTCATGTGCACCAGTCCCTCAATAGCAAGATCTTCTATACGAACATAGATACCGTACTCTGTCGCCCCGGAGATAATCCCCTGGTAGGCGTTGCCTATATGAGCAGACATAAACTCTACCTGCTTCAGCTTGATAGACTCACGCTCAGCCTCAACAGCGCTCTTCTCGCGCTCATTGGCAATTTTACATATTTCGACAATCTTGCTCTCAATTTCCTTCAACCGCCTTAAAGGTTCTTTTTTGCGGCTTTTGCGCAACGATTCGTATTCAAACAACAGACGGTGCACGACCAGATCAGGATAACGCCTGATAGGAGAGGTAAAATGCGTGTAATGCTCAAAACCCAGCCCGAAATGCCCATCGCTCGTACCGGTATACTGTGCCTTGGCCATCGAGCGCAGAACAAGTTCATTCACCAGAAACTCAACGTTGGTACCATGTACCTGCTTGAGCAGATCGCGAAGCGCTTTGGCTTTCACCACAGGAGCGCCATTTTTTCCCTTGCCTGTCAACTGAAGAGTATAGCCGATTTTTTTTACGAAATTGGCAAGGATAGCAACCTTTTCCTCCTGTGGAGAGCCATGCTCCCTGTAAATAGACGGATAGGCCATTTTGCCCTTTTCTGCAAACCGGGTACTGATATATTCAGCAACCTTTCTGTTGGCCAGAAGCATAAACTCTTCGATCAGTCTGTGACTGGCAAGACGTTCTTTTTTAATAACTTCTACAGGCTCACCCTTACTTCCGAGTTTAAAGCGAACCTCCTGGGTTTCAAATTCAAGACCGCCTTCGTCAAGTCGCTTCTCGCGCAATATTCTGCTTATCTGATCGAGATTTTTGAGTTCATCATGATATTCCCCTTTACCGGCGTTTAAAATGGCATCGACCTCTTCATAGGTAAAGCGCCGTTTTGAATTGATCACCGTTTTCTGAAACTCATGCTGAAGCACTTCGCCCTGAGGGCTCATTTTGAAAAAGATGGAAAATGCCAGCCTGTCAACCTTTGGATTAAGACTGCAGATCTCTTCAGAAAGCTTTGAGGGCAGCATTGGAATAACCCTGTCGACAAGGTAGACCGACGTTGATCGCTTCTGGGCCTCGATATCAAGCAGGTTTCCCTCTTTGACATAGTGAGAGACATCGGCAATATGGACCCCGATCCGGAAATGACCTTTCGGAAGCGGTTCAAGAGAAAGCGCATCATCGAAATCCTTCGCATCAACAGGGTCAATGGTAAAGACAACTTTATCACGAATATCGAGACGGTCCCTGAAATCCTCCTCGGTGTAGGAATCACTGATCGAAGCGACCTCTTTGAGCAGAGGATCATCGAAGGTCTCATCGATACCGAGTCCCCGCGCAATCGCACTAACTTCAACCGCTGAAGAACCAGCATCACCAAGCACCTCGACAACAACTGCCCTGATCGAACCGTTTTTAAGAAACTCGAGATTTCCCGCCATCACCTTCTGCCCGTCAAGAGCACCGGCGGAGTCCTTAATGCGAATGGATATCTCGGGAAGTATCTTCTTAAGATCCGGCAGCAAAACAAATTTTCTGTTTGTTCGCTTCAGCGTACCGACCACGGAACGAAGCTTGCGGGAAACAACCTTGACAATCAACCCCTCGCAGCGCTGATGAGGACTCTGCTGGGTCTGATAGGTCTGAGGAACCTTTGTCACCAGCACCTCGACATCGTCACCGTGTATCGCGTCGCTCAGTGAGTTGGCATTGATGAAAATGTCATCATCAAATCCCTCGACCTTGACGAAACCATACCCGTTCGGATGCGTTGTAATCGTCCCGGTGTATGTAGTATCGACACTGTAGTGCTTTTTATCGGGGCGGGGAAACTGTTTTGTCTGGACAAGAACATCTTCGTATGTCGGGAATTCTTCCCCGGCAAGACCATAGCTTCGTTTGGAATCCTTGTCAATGACACCCTCTTCCTGAAGCTTGTGGAGCACATACCAGAATCCCGGCAGATGCCTCGACTCTTCATACCCCATTTGTTTGGCCAGGTCGACGGACCTGAAACGCTCGCCCTCATGATCGGATAAATAACTGATTATTTCCGATGTCAGTGAGCTTTCGCCTTTGCGGACAAGAAACTCATTGATCAGAATATGATCATTTGGCTTCACGCGTTTTTCGCGAGGCGGCTGAGACCCACCCTGTTTTTTCTTTCGTTTCAGACTCTTTGTCGTCTTCTGATGAGAAACTTTTCTTCCCACTCAATAACCTTTTTAAATAATTGAAAACACAACCGGTGAATCGATACCAATTTCTATCATACCATCAGCCTCTGGTTTGCGCTCGGAACCCATCCGTTTATACTTTACTGAAAGAGTATATCACGGAAAACTGATTGATATCGCACTGTTTATTGCGCATTGCACCGGGATCATATGCTGGAATAAGCATCAATGGATTGATAGCTAATATCGCAAAGATACCGATGGATACCAATTATTTCACCACGATTTCACACAAATCACAAGCAATACACGCACAGTAACGCATCGAAAAATTTACCGAAAAAGCTCTGATTACAAGCGCACAATCGCTGATATGAACCCTATCGGAACTCTGCACGAAGCCTTTCTGCAAGGTTTGTCAACCGTCCCCCGGCAGAACCGTTCCGCACAGCTTTCAATACCGCATTGGACTCGGCAATAACCATAACAAGCCGCCGCCCCCTGGTTACAGCGGTATAGAGCAGGTTTCGCTGAAGCAGCATCAGATGCTGCATGGAAAGAGGAATGATAACGGCGGGATACTCGGACCCCTGACTTTTATGAATCGTTGTCGCATAGGCCAGGCTCAATTCATCAAGCTCGCCGAACTCATAATCAATGGTGTTGCTGCCAAACAACACCGTCAGTTTTTTCTCATCGGCATCGAGTGAGGAGATCATTCCTATATCTCCGTTAAAAACCTCTTTATCATAATTATTAACCTGCTGGATAACCTTATCGCCCTGAGCGAACATGGTCCCGAAGCGGCTGATGCCGTCTTTGCTTGAAGGGTTCAGCGCCTTCTGAAGAGCGCTGTTGAGAGCAAGAGTTCCCAGCCCGCCCTTGTTCATAGGGGTAAGCACCTGTATATCCCTGACCGGGTCCATTGCAAACTTCGCAGGAATTCTCTCGAGCACAAGCTGCATCACTTTCGAAAAGATATCTGCGGGACCTGACGCAGGCACCAGATAGAAATCCGATGTCTCTGTACTCTCAGGATTGACCGGCAGTTCTCCCCGATTAATACGATGCGCGTTGACAATGATGCGGGAAGCCTCAGCCTGCCGGAAGATCTCCGTCAGGCGAACAACGGGAACCGCACCGGAGGTAATGATATCGGAAAGAACAGAGCCGGGTCCGACTGACGGTAGCTGATCGACATCCCCTACAATAATCAGTGCCGCATCATCCGGCACAGCGAGCAGAAGCTTCTGCATGAGGACAATATCGATCATCGACGCCTCGTCAACAACCACCAGATCAGCCCTGACCGGATTGGTCCGGTTATGCTTGAAATCAAAAGAACAAGGATCAAACTCAAGAAGCCTGTGAATGGTGCTGGCGTCCATACCTGTAGACTCACTCAGCCGCTTAGCGGCTCTGCCCGTTGGGGCGCATAAAGCAACTTTGATGTCTTCGCGTTTAAGAATGCTCAGAATCGAATTGACAAGCGTGGTTTTTCCGACACCGGGACCGCCGGTAATGACCAGAACCTTACTCGCAACAGCAGTCTGCACCGCACTGGCCTGGGAAGGCGATAACTCAAGCCCCGTAGACGTTCCCACCCATGCAATGGCATCGTCTGCGTCGACATCACCCCACGGCAGTTTCCCGCCACACAATGAGGCAATCCGCGATGCAACTGTGCTTTCTGCACGAAAAAGATTCGCCGGAAAACAGCATTCGGAGCCATCTATCTCCTCCTGAACAATCGCACCACGAATAATCTCCTCCTTAAGAGCCTCCGAAATGATCTCTTCACCTATGCCCAGCAATCTGAGGGCTGCCGATAACAGTTCCGGACGACGAATGGCACAGTGACCATCTCCTGACAACTCCACCAGCACATGACGTATACCTGCCTGCGCCCTCACAAGAGAATTCGGCTCGATACCAAGGGTCGATGCGATTGCATCAGCCGTTCTGAAGCCGATGCCCTGAATATCGAGCACAAGCCGATATGGATTACGGCTCACGATCTGAATAGCCTGGTCGCCATAGGTTTTATATATCCTCACGGCACGAGCCGTTCCGACACCATGAGACTGAAGAAACACCATGATATCTCGCACTGCTTTCTGCTCATCCCAGGCTTCGACCACCATCTGCATCCGCTTTTTACCAATACCGGGCAGTTCAAGCATCCGCTCAGGATCCTTTTCGATAACCGAAAAAACCTCTGGCCCGAATGCCCGCACCAGAGTCCTTGCGAAATGCGATCCGATACCCCGCACCATACCTGAAGCCAGGTAACGCTCGATCCCCTCTTCGGTAGCCGGAGGAACGACGGCAAGCTCAACAGTCTGGAACTGAAGCCCATAGCGCCGGTCGTGAACCCAGGACCCGCGACCATCGACCGATTCCCCTTCGGAAACAACAGGAAGCACGCCAGTAACAGTTACAGGATCACTACACTCGTCAATCCTCACACGAAGCACCGTAAACCCCGACTCTTGGCTGTGAAACACCACCCGTTCCACAACCCCCGTACACCGCTCATCCATCCCTCCACCTGTACCGCTGCTCATATCAGTTCCCATAGAGTCGTTTGAGCATTCTGCCCAGTTGATCGAGATTGACCTCCCGCTTCCCGCTTTTCCCGGAAGCACCGGAGGACTCCCCGCCAGGGAAATACTGCTCATCATCAAAGCGGAACGGGTTATGGGATGCAACAGAAAAAAATGTCGATCGACGAACCGTGCTCCCGTCGCAGGCAATAACCACCTCGGCTTCGTAGGTTCCTGAAGAAGCCTGTTCGGGAACCGCAATCCGGAAAGACGTGTTTGAAAAACCCTCCTCCCGCATAACCTCCCTCACTTCAGGCGTCATCACCACCAGCCCGTTTCTTCTGACAACGCACTGTTCGCTCACAGGAACAGCCGAACCGGACCCTGAGGCAGAAAAATAGTATTCCACATCAAGACTCAGCATATCCCCCGGATACACGTTTCGCGACAGAACGTGAAGATCGCTCAGCTTCAGAACCGCCGGCTCGACGACACTGAACCGGGTATTGCCCAGAAGCCTGTCACCATGCATCAGCTGAATCTCATAAAAACCGGGAACGAATGCATAGCGCAGTGAATCGAGCAGCTCGCCACCTCCCTCTTGAAGCCCAACAGATCGGGAACTGATCATGACATTATCTTTCAGCCAGCGAAGCACATAGGAGCCTTCACCCAGGTCGTTTCCTCTGTAGTTGAGATAGAAAAAAAGGATGCGCTCTCCCGTAAGAAAGCGGTCACGATGGGAAGAAAGTGCCCGCTCACGAAGACTGTTCGAAACAAAAGCCCCCCTGACCTGAAA
>Ga0272441_10009097_pt1 | contig 15457 bp, 14 predicted proteins | sample SSMProp6N_FD_193582 | JGI IMG/M metagenome (GOLD analysis project Ga0272441, IMG submission 193582) | Marine sediment archaeal communities from Little Sippewissett salt marsh, Falmouth, MA, United States - SSM-Prop-6N | ecosystem: Environmental > Aquatic > Marine > Wetlands > Sediment ... | reverse complement strand
TGTCTCCTCTGACTTATGTCTGCATATATCTTTCATGAACTCATAGAACTCACCTTCTGGTTTTTCATTTCCAGTGAATTCATAATTGAAGTCAATATCAATAACGTCTGACTTGAATACATGACCTTCTAAATCTTCATACCTGATTCTTCGGACTTCCTCAGCAGTTATCTCCAGGACAATATTACTAAAGAAGAGATATGATTTATCATCAGTGTCACGCACTTCATTAAGGTCAATCTCTTGTAGGAGACTCATATTCCTCCTATTGAATAAGGATGTATTCCTGAATAGTTGATCCAGGACCTGTCGCCTTTCGTCATCTTCGAGGCCATCCATATTTTTAACATAGTTCCAGCAATATTCTCTGATCTTGTCAGGACTAACTTGGCGCACTATGTTATTCTCAACCTTTACAAGGATGTATGTCTTTACCTTCGGTGGTACATATTTATATATACCCTCCTCGTTAAGGAAGGAAAGGAGCCGCTCAGGGTCTACCCTAAGCGGTCCTTCGCTATAGTTCCAGAACTTACTCATCATCATCTGAATTTAAGTTCTCAGGATCTGAATAAAGTAGGTGAAAGAGCTTGTGTAGTTCCCAAGCGTTAAATAGAATCTCATCACCTTCTTTTTTAAGAGGTATATTCCTGCACTTACTATAATATATAAGCTCCTCCTCTGAGACCTTTAACATATTACTTGCAGACTCAATGTGTAACCAGACTTTCTTGAGCTTTTTCTTCAGTGATTTTTCACGTTCTTTACTTTGTTTATTATACCCTTTCATGACTCTCCATTTTTTGAATGTTAGACTTAATATAATTTCTCTCTAAATGCTCCTGAATGTCAGAAGCCTTGTAATAGATCTTTCTGCCGAATTGGCTGAAACTTATGATACCCTTGTCTCTGTATGACTGTAAAGTCCTATTAGAGACACGTAATAAATGGCAGACAGCCTTCCCATCCAGCCATTCTGAATTTGTTTGAAATGTACTTTTAAACATTTTTGTTTAGTTTTGGTTTGTACACTTCAGACGCAACAGAAATTCGTACAATTACTTATTGATTAGCCACTTAGAAAGAAATCAAATAAACCTTTCTGCAATTGGATGCAAAAAAAATAAATAAAGATTGAGAAATACGAAGATTTGATTTCGTAACTACGAATACTACGAACTAATAATGTCTAATATTAAATTGAGATTTAGGAGTGTCTTTACATTCTTGGGTTTTTTCTGCCTAGCTAGTACTTCAGGTTTTATTGGCTCTCCATCTGCATAAGTGAAGCAATTACACGCAACTTGCCATTTTCCCCTTATTTTCTTCACTATATTCCGTCTCACTAGCTCATTAATAAAATAGAAAAGAGTTCCTTTATATCTTTCTTTTGGACCAATCCATTTTATTTTAGGATCTGCTTCTTTATTTGAAAAGATTCTTTTAAAATGTCTTATATCGTCACAATCAATATAGCTGTCCTCAACAAGAAGTTCATAAAAATTAGCGAATGCTTCTGAATGGATATCTACACTAATAATGCTAAAGGATTTATATCTCTGTTGGTGATTAAACTCTTTTGTATTATTATCATTCTTATTATTATTGATATCTTCAGTTTTAATAAGAGATTCCAATCTTTGAATCTCGTTCTTGAGGCCTGATTTAAATGATTTTAAAAATTTATAATATTGTTCTTTGTCAAAAGACTTCAATCTCGTAAATGAGGTAAATCTTTTTGTTGAATAACCAATGATTGGCCTTCTATTAAAACTATACCAGCCAGGTCGAATAAAAACAATATCAATGTATAGATTGTTATAAATTTCTTTAATACTTTCAATTAAATCATTCCAATCACTAAGTGGTAATTCATCATTGTTAGAAATCATCAAATCATGGTATATCTGATTAAATATCGTTGTGAATGAAAAAGAATATAATGCTTCGCCATTGATGCCTAGTGTTTTAATTAGTTGCCAGTCTGGTTCAAAATCTCCAGGACTATACATAATATCATAAGGTGATGGATCACGAAATAAATCAGGATCAATGCGTACTTTTTGCCTTTTAATTTCAAATGATTCTAATTTATTTATGTTAGGAACTAAGTTAGGTATATCTAACTCTAGTTTATTGATCAAATATGCTATTGAGTGTCTCATCTACAGCTTTTTCATCAAAGGTGGCCAAGTATGCTTCTGTAACTTTAATGCTACTGTGACCTAAAGTCTTTGACAAGTTATAAATATTATCTATTTTTTTCCTTGCAAAATCAGCAAAACTATGCCTGGCAGTATGTGTAGTGATATTTTTTTCAATCTCTGCCTTCTTTGCTATTTCCTTTAGATACTTATTTATCAATGCTGTCTTGGATCCAATTTGATTATGCAGGAATAATGGATCTGAATAATCAATGTTATTCTTAAAGAAGGGGAATATGTAGTCTTCCTTCTTTGTATCATCAGTTTGGTATTGCCTAAGGATAGCTAGTGGTTTCTCTTTCAATAGTAGTGAATGTATTCTATTGGTTTTATACATTTTATACACCAATCTCCCATTCTGAATATTACCCCAGATTAGCATAAGTAAATCACTGATACGTATACCTGCATTATAGAAGGAGAAGAGAAATTCATTACGGACATGTGATATTAAGGTCCCTGGTGTTAGCTCAAGTTCTTCAATCTTTATTATCTCCTCTAGGGTAAGTCTGTCTTTTAGTGATTTTCCTTGCTTCAGCTTATAAATAAGAAATGGATTTTGACCCGGATCAATTCTCCCTTGTTGTATTGACTTATTTATTAGTGCACGTATCTTATTAATGTATCCATGTACAGATATTTGCTTAAGCCCTTGTTTTAATAAATATGATTCATACTTCCTTAAAAACTCAGGGCTTATTTGGTCGAATCCAAGAATATCAGTCTTTGCATAATCCTTGATTGTATTAAGTACTACACTGTATTTTTTACTACTTCCTATCCTATTCGTGTTTTTCAACTCTTCTATTTCTCGCTCAGTAAATTTTACAAAATCAACTGTTACAGGTTTTAACATTAACTGTTTGACCAATCCTGCTGTGTATGGTTTGCTTTTCTTTTCCAAATCAGATATAATATCCTTAGCTTGTTGAATTTTATCTTCAATTTTGTTATTCAGGACTTTATGATTTGGATGGTTTGCACGAATGTAATTTGACCTTTTCCCATTTGGATTGAATTGAGTTGGCAGGACAGACCACATCAACGTCACACGAGCTTTTTCTCTATCAACTGTGATACGAAGTTGCAATTTGTGTTCTTGTGAGCCCTTGACAGGTTTGTTGTTAAGTTCTATATTTACTGTTGCCATAGGGTATAAATTTAATAAATTACTGGAACATTACTGGAACATTACTGGAACATTTTCTTCATTTTATTGCATTTTGTTACATATGCCTGCACACTTATTAAATATAAAGTGCAGTAAATATGGCAAATAGAAGAAGCGAAAAGAAATGAGATGCAGATATTCGAGCCCTGGCGAAGCAACAGAAAAGCCGCACAAGCGGCTTTTTTGTTGCAAGGCAGGGCGAGAAGTTTATCCTGAGCGAGCGGAGCGAGTCGAAGGAAGCCCTGGCGAAGCAACACTTTCATGGCCTTGGTCTGAAGACCAACACCAACATATGAGAGGAGAGCCACGCCGGCGAAGTTACCCGTTAGCATACATGCTGCCAGCACTGGTTATATGCTATGTCGTGAACAGTTAGTAATCTGTCATTTACCTAAAAACCAGGAAATATGGGTACATTCGGAGCATACAAAACATCTTGCTACCCTATTAGCCCAATCTAAATTGAAGAAAGTAGCAATTGATGTATTTAACTGAGCTCGCCTTATATAAAAAGTTCTGTTATTACATACAGGACATCTCAATTCATGCCCTTTTACCCAAACAGTTTGAGCTTCTGCTTTCTGAAAAATTTTCATTTTAAAATAATGATTTAAATTATTTGCTTCAGGTACGACTTAAAATAGCTAACAGCTTGTTTTGATGGTCAATACTTTATTTTAAACCTTTAAATATTTGGCATATGATGCAATTTCGTCATTTCATAGTATTTAACAAAATCATTATTAATGTTTTACACTAACTTATGCCAAAACCCGTTATTAGAGATCTCCGGCCTCTTTAAATCCTTCAGAAAATTGTATTTTGTCCTTCAGATATTAATGATCAAATTTTATAAAGCAATGCCTGAAAAAATGCGCTATATTATCAGGGTCTACGGAAGAGTCCAGGGAGTAGGTTTCAGATACAGCGCCGTAAGGGTAGCTCAAAGTCATGGTATCAAAGGTTTTGTAAAGAATCTACCCGATGGTAGTGTCTTTATAGAAGCTGAAGGATCAGAAAAGCAACTGAACACTTTTTTAGTATGGTGCAGAAAAGGACCGTCACACAGTTACGTGGAATCAGTTACCTTTGATTCACTGCCTCCTTTCGGTCATAAGGAATTTAGGATTGAATGATAAGTAGAGCCCTTGCATGCAAAGTCTCTACTTTGAATAAAAACCATTCGTGTCTTGTCTAATATAAAAACAAAACCATAGGGATATGAAAATACAAAAACGTCGCACAGCAAACTGCATATTTGTTGTCATCTTATTGCTGGTTCCTCTGAGCATTTTCTCCCAGGATCTTATCGAAAACCCTGAGCTCGACAGAAAGGTCAAGGAATTTCTAACGGAAAACAGGTACGGATGGCGCGACATGAATGTTCCTGCCACCGACGGACAGCTGCTATATGATATCATAGTGCAAAACGGTTATACCAGGGCTCTTGAGATAGGTACTTCAACAGGGCATTCAGGTGTATGGATAGCATGGGCACTGAGCAAAACCGGAGGGAAACTGATTACCATTGAAATAAATGAAAGCAGATACAGGGAAGCCCTTGAAAATTTTGATGAAGCAGGCCTGTCAGATTATATTGATGCCCGGCTTGCCGATGCTCATAAGCTCGTTCCTGATCTTAAAGGTCCGTTCGACTTTGTTTTCAGCGATGCAGACAAGAACTGGTATAAGAATTACTTTATTGATGTTGATCCAAAACTCGTTGTCGGAGGATGCTTTACTGCACATAATATTTCCGGACGAAGCTCAAGATACAGGAGCGGTCAGGCTGATTTCCTTGAATATGTCAGGAGCCTGGATAATTATAAAACAACCGTTAACACATCAGGTGGAGGAGTGTCAATAAGCTATAAACAATCAAAATAATAAAAGCCAGAGCTGTCTATGTCACTGAACGGACTCAGAAGAAGTCTTGGTCTTTTCCCGGCCACCAATATTGTAATTGCCAATATCATAGGGGCGGGAATTTTTACTACCTCCGGACTGCTTATGGCCGACCTGGGTTCACCTGTTCTACTGATTATACTCTGGGTAGTGGGAGGTATAATTGCGATTTGCGGTGCACTTTCATATGGTGAGCTTGGTGCTAATATACCCGAGGCAGGAGGAGAATATTTGTTCCTCTCAAGGATTTTTCATCCTTCACTTGGTTTTCTCAGTGGCTGGGTTTCATTCATTGTTGGATTTTCTGCAGCAATATCTGCTTCAGCACTCGGTTCAGCAGAATACATGATCAGAGGATTCCCTCAACTGGCAAGCTGGTTATCAGAAAACACAGTCATAAGTATTTCCCTTGTATCAAAAATCATTGCTGTTTTGATTGTCCTGATTTTTACTATAATCCATTCAAGGGGTATTGAGTCAGGCTCAAAAGTTCAGAATCTGCTGACAACAGTAAAAGTGATTCTTATAGCCCTTATTATAATTGCAGGACTTGGTTCAGGCAGGGGAGATGTAAATAACTTCACCAGATCGGAGCCACTCACAGGCGGTCTGAGCAGCCTGAGAATAATAGGTCTGTCAGTTATGTGGATCATGTTTGCATATAGTGGATGGAATGCTTCAACATACATAGGATCGGAAATTAAGAACCCCGGTCGTAACCTGCCGGCTTCACTATTAATAGGTACAGGAATAGTGATATTGCTTTTCTTGCTGGTAAATATCGTATATATATACGCCATACCACCTGATGAAATGAAAGGAGTGATATCAATAGGTGGTCTCGCTATGGGTAAGCTGTTCGGCAAGGGCGCAGAAATATTCTTTTCATTGATAATCTCCTTTGCTCTCTTTTCATCATTGAGCGCGTACATTATCATTGGTCCAAGAGTATATTACGCAATGGCAAAAGATGGCCTTTTCTTTAAATCTATTTCAAAGACACATCCCAGGTTTAATGTCCCTTCCTACGCAATATATTTGCAATCCTTAATATCGATAATTATTATAATTACTGGCACCTTTGATCAGATAATAACCTATCTGGGATTTTCACTTGGGATCTTTCCAATAATTGTGATTGCAGGATCTTTTAAGCTGAGGTGGGAGAAAAAGATAAAAATCAGGATCCCGGGTTATCCCCTGCCCCAGATAATATACATGTCAGCCGGGATAATGATCCTCGTGCTTTCATTCATGGAGAGACCTGTGGAATCGTCTATAGCACTGGCTACTATTGCTGCTGGTATACCGGCATATATTCTTTTCAGAAGGTATAATCAATGATCATTCCTGTCCAGCCCCAACAGGGCTTTTATCACCACCGATGCGCATGCACAGCCAAAGGCAGCCGGCATATAAGATATCGTTCCTACATTGGAAGCTTTATTTTCTTCTCCTTCCGTAAGTTCAATACTCTCTTCCGGTACTTCCTCGGGTGAGAACACGGCTGTAAATCCCTCACTTACTCCCAGCTTATGAAGCCTCTTTCTCAGTATGCGTGCCAGCTTGCAATTATATGTACCGGATATATCAGTTATCTTAATCAAAGTTGTATCGACTTTCCCTCCTGAACCCATGGAACTTACTACCGGTATCCCTTTTTGCAATGAATGATAGATGAGAAATACTTTGGGCGACAGGGTATCTATGGCATCCACCACATAGTCATACCTTCTTTCGAGAATTTGAATCATTCGTTCATCCCGGATAAATTCATTGACTATTACCAGTTCCAGACCCGGGTTGATATCCAGGAGGCGTTCAGCCATTATCTCAGCCTTATATTTCCCAACTGAGCTGTTAAGGGCATGCAGCTGCCGGTTGATGTTGCTCTCAGTGATCTTATCACCGTCTGCTATGGTCATCTTTCCGACTCCTGCCCTGCATATCATCTCCGCCGCATATGAACCTACTCCGCCGAGGCCAACAACAAGGACACTGGCTGATGCCAGCTTTTCAAGTTTTTCTTTTCCTATTAGTAGTTCTGTTCTATCTCGCCAGGTCATAATGCTATTAATTAACAAAAATCTCATTTACTACATGCACGTCATTCCTGCGAAAGCAGGAATCTCCTATTGCCTACCTGAATGACCCTTCATGAAACACATCATCTACCAGCTCAAAATATCCTTATAAAGATCCCTCCATTCAGGGTTAAAATTATTAATTAATTCTTCCTTCCATGATCTTTTCCATTTTTTTAACCTCTTCTCTCTGAGAATTGCATTTCTAATATTCTTAAAGTCCTCGAAATATACCAGTTTGTCAACATTATATCTCCATGTGAATCCTTTTGACAATCTGGTTTTGTGCTCACATACCCTTCTTTTGAGGTTGTTGGTTACTCCTATGTACAATACTGTATTATACCTGTTTGTAAGGATGTATACGTAATACACTTTTTGCAGCGGTTTCTATTCCTTAGTTAAAGATAGGAAAAAATTGGAGAGATCCCTGCTTTCGCAGGGAAGACTTTCTGGTAGTAGTTAAAGACAGTGTAAGATAAATGGTCGTGCCAGGGAGGATTTTTAGAAAACATTGTAAAAGTTGTCGTAAATACTCTTCTTAAGTGTCTCCAGCTCAATCTGTAAGTGTTCTGCCACAACCCGGTACACAGGTTCTATCTCAATATCAAATCCATCTGTCTCCAGGAATAGCCTGTTCAGCGGAATTGATTTAATAGTCGCAGTAGACTCAGGTCTTATAGCCCATTCGACCCATGGAGAAATGTAGAGACCTTTACCGAGCAGCTGTTCTGCCAGATCAGTCTTACCCCTGAAGCCATGTATTATCCACTTCATTTCGGGCTGAATCTTCTTATATGATCCCAGTAATTCATCCCATGCTTTAACGCAATGGATAAAGAGAGGTTTTCTCAATTCTTCTGATATCTCCACCTGCTCAATAAATGCTTTTTCCTGCAGCATTTTATCAGGACCCTTTAAACGGTCAAAACCTGCTTCACCGATTGCAATCACATGGGGAAGTGAAGCATATTCCTTCACCTTGCCTATCATTATATCTATATTATCCTCAGTAATATACCAGGGATGTGCTCCACAGCTATATGCAATACCTGGTATTTCAGCAGGGTATCGGGTCTCATGCACCATTATATTATCAATGGTAAATACCCCATCAAAGGGATGAGCCCCATGGTCATGTATATTTATAAAGTCATATTTATCCGGTCCTTTCATTCAAATGCCCAGTAATTTCAGTCCTTTGTCTATTCTAGTTATTGTTTCTTCCTTCCCGATAAATGCTATGATATCAAACAGATGGGGGCCACGAAGTTCACCTACGATAAGCAATCTGAAAGCATTCATCACGACTCCCATGCCATAATCATTTTCCTGTATCCATTTTTTAACTGCCTTTTCGGTTTCGGCAGAAGTAAATGTGCCGACACCCTCGAGTACTCCTTTCAGCTCCTTCATCTGTTCAGGAGAGTCATCTTTCCATCTTTTCTTAACCGCAGCCTCGTCATACATTTCAGGGGTCTTAAAAAAGAAATCCGTCTGGAACCATAACTCGGAAATAAAATCCACTCTTCCCCTGACCATCTCAACCAGCTCTGATGCACGCTGAATATCAATGCTATACCCCTTTCTTTCTACAATCTTTTTGTACTCAGCAGCTATTACCTCCACCGGTATAATTTGCATGTACTGGTGATTGAACCACCTGGCCTTTTCAGGATCGAATCGCGCTCCTGATTTCCCCACTCTTTCAATACTGAACTCCTGAATAAGTTCATCCATTGAAAAAAGTTCTTTATCTGTACCGGGATTCCAACCCAGAAGTGCCAGCATATTAACAAAAGCCTCGGGTAAATAACCCTCTTCCCTGTAACCACTTGCCTTTTCTCCATAGGGCCAGAATAGCGGAAAAACAGGAAATCCAAGCTTATCGCCATCACGTTTACTTAGCTTGCCTTTACCCGTTGGTTTAAGCAGAAGGGGTAGATGAGCAAATGCAGGCATATCCCATCCGAAAGCCTGATAAAGCATCACATGCAGCGGCATTGATGGCAGCCATTCCTCTCCCCTGATTATATGTGATATCTCCATCAGGTGGTCATCCACCACGTTGGCTAGGTGATAGGTGGGCATGCCATCTGATTTAAAGAGTATTTTGTCATCAAGGGTTCCTGAATTTACAATAATTTTTCCCCTGATGAGGTCGTTCAGTTCAATATCCTCATTCAAGGGCATTTTATACCTGACAACGTACGGTACTTCATTGCTAAGCATATATGATACCTCGGCAGCGGAAAGGGCAAGGGAATTCTTTAGTCTCTCTCGTATTTTTGCATTATATACAAAGGTATTACCCTGTTCTTCATAGTCTTTTCTCCGTGTTTCGAGCTCTTCGGGGGTATCAAAGGCCATGTATGCCCATCCTGAGTCCAGAAGTTCACCGGCATATTTACTGTAAATGGCTTTTCGTTCGCTCTGCCTGTAAGGCCCGTAACCACCACCTTCATTGACACCTTCATCAACCCGTATTCCACACCACTCAAGCGATTCCATTATATACTCCTCGGCTCCTTTAATATACCTTGAACGGTCGGTATCTTCTATCCTCAGGATAAAATCCCCCTTATGCTTCTTTGCAAAAAGATAGTTATACAATGCTGTGCGCACCCCTCCTATATGCAAAGGCCCTGTAGGGCTCGGGGCAAATCTGACTCTGATTCTTCCTGTCATGCCTGGGAATATATTTTAATTTTATTATAAAGATAAAGAATCTGAATCAAGTATTAATGCCTGCAATAAATCATCTTTTTTGAGTTACATTTGTAGTAGTATTGATATCCAGGACCAAAAACCTAATTGAAGCACGAACCGAACATAAAAAATATCAATCCCATGGATAAAATGAAAGCTCTTGTTAAAGCTAAACCGGGTAAGGGAATATGGATGGACCATGTTCCTGTGCCTGAACCAGGACTGAATGATGTAATAATCAAAATAAAGAAAACTGCGATATGCGGTACTGATCTGCATATTTACATGTGGGATGAATGGGCACAGAATACAATAAAGACACCCATGACCATTGGCCATGAATATGTTGGTCATATTGAATCTATTGGAGAAGGTGTGAAGAATCTCCAACCGGGTGACAGGGTTACCGGGGAGGGGCACCTGGCCTGCGGTCATTGCCGTAACTGTCGAAGGGGGAAAAAGCATGTGTGTGAAAATTCTGTTGGTATAGGGGTTCATATTAATGGCGCCTTTGCTGAATATTTAAAACTGCCTGCTGAGAATGTAATACTGCTTGATGATCGCATACCTGACGACTGGGCCTCCATCATGGATCCCTTTGGCAATGCCACACATACAGCTCTTTCATTCCCGCTGATCGGAGAAGATGTGCTTATAACAGGTGCAGGTCTTATAGGCAGCATGGCAATAGCTATAGCAAGGTTTGCTGGGGCACGTTACGTGGTTGCCAGCGACCTGAGTGAGTACAGGCTTGATATAGCAAGGAAAATGGGTGCGACCATGGTTATTAATCCTTCAAAAGGAGAAAAAATATCCGACGCGGTGAAGGCTCTTGGTATGAGGGGATTTGATGTTGGTCTTGAGATGTCAGGATCACCGGCAGCATTCAACGAGATGGTAGAAAATATGTATAATGGATCATCTATATCACTGCTTGGTATACTTCCCTCTGAATTCAAAGTGCCCTGGAGCGATATTATCTTCAAGGCCATAACCATGAAAGGAATCTATGGACGGGAAATGTGGGAAACATGGTACAAAATGGAACAGATGATAATCGGTGGAATAGATCTGAGCCCTGTAATAACCCATCATTTCCCGATTGACGATTTCCAGAAAGGATTTGATGCAATGGAAGAAGGGAATTGCGGTAAAGTGATCCTCGACTGGTAATGCCCGGATGAAAAATCTCTGACGATAAACGGGATAAAACAATTCTTTTCTTACTGTTGTTTATATAGAAATAGTTATATCAAAATATATATACCTAACTACTTAACCATGGAAAAAAACAAGCTTCTTTCAATCGGATCGCTAACCAAAAAAGACTGGATTATTCTTAATGACCGTATAGATGATAAATCAGCCCTGGTATTCATATCAGAATATCCGTATTCAGGATATTACGGCACTACGGTACCGGATAAGAAGGAACCACAATCAATGTATCTTGTAACTTATCAGGACTACACTGATGACCAAATAATCAGATCCATACAGGCTGTTAAAACTCATTTCGAATACGCATTTGATGCTGTGCCTGGAACAATCAGTTTCCTCAACAAAAATTTTGGGATAATAAGAGTCAGATGTGTCTCATATGAGCATGTTCCTCTATTGATTGATGCTTTCAGGAAGGAAGGAATTGTATTTATGCAACATCGAAACTTACCTCATTTCGAGGGTATAATAAAGGTTACGAAGTATTTTAAAACTGTGGAAGAGGAAGAGGGGATTTTCATTGACCAGGAAAACCGTTACCTGGCTTACCTGCATATTGATAAACACCTTAGCTGGGATACCTTCGAGAAAATATACAGAGATGTAAGTAACAACATAACCGAATTCTCATTTGATGCAGCACTTGCAACAATGTATAATGAATATGGTATACTCGATTTTGTTCGTATCTACGATGAGAAAAGATCCCTCGATAATCTCAAAATAATATATAAGAAGTTTAAGGATAGAATTAGCAGGGTATAGATATGCTTTAGGCTAAGGGGAAGGCTAAGGCTGAGGCTATGGCGGACATTGTAAGTCCCTGCTCCGATGGCGTGGATTTGCAATCCACGTCCATCTTCAGCGGATAATGTATTAATTCACCCTGCTATCAAACAGGACAAAATTGATAGTGTCATTCTATTATTCTTTCAAAAATAACATTAACTTAAGGGCCATTAATTAAATCAGTATTAATCTATGAGTAATATCGGTTCTTACGATGAAAGGGTAAAAAAATTCGACTGGTCAATATCTGAAAAAGAACTTGGCTACAAAGAGGGTGATGTATTAAATATCGGATGGTACTGCTCGGACAGGATATGCGAGCAGGGAAAATCTGATAAAATAGCATTATACCATGAAGGATTCACAGGCGAAGAACGAAAGTACACCTTCAACGAAATCAGGCTTGCCAGTAACACGATAGGTACTTTTCTTCGTAATCTGGGTATAAAAGAGGAGGACAGGGTATGTCTTTTCATGGATAAGATCCCCGAACTCTATCTCTCTTTCCTGGGGGTGCTCAAAATAGGAGCCATAGTACAGCCCCTCTTTTCAGCCTTCGGTGATGAATCACTGTTCGTGAGGCTTGAAAATGCAGGTACCAGGGCAATTATCACACAGAGGAAACACGCTGGTAAAGTAAGAAAGATTATCGATAAGCTGCCTGGGCTGGAATATATAATTATTGTCGATCACAACGTAGCCAGGCCCCTGAAGGAAAGGGAAATATCTTTTAACCTGGTAAAGGAAAAACCGGTGGAAAACATGGAGATTTTTCCAACCAGGGCTGATTCGCCCTCTGTGCTTCATTATACCTCGGGGACAACAGGTCAGCCCAAAGGTGTCAGGCATGTGCATTATTCTTTGATTTCACAGTACCTTACTACAAAATGGGTGCTCGACCTCAGGGATGATGATATATACTGGTGTACAGCTGACCCCGGGTGGGTAACAGGTACTTCGTATGGCATAATAGGACCATGGAGCATGGGCATAACCCAGTGTGTGCTAGACAAGGGTTTCTCAGCTGAATCCTGGTATAAGTTCATTGAAAAGTACAGGATTACAATGTGGTACTCCGCTCCCACAGCTATCAGGTCTCTGATGAAAGCAGGAGATGAACTTGTTGCAAAGCATGACCTTTCGACCCTGCGTCACCTTGCCAGTGTAGGCGAACCATTGAATGCCGAGGCGGTGATCTGGTCTGAAAAAGTATTTGGTTTGCCCTTCCTTGATACATACTGGCAAACCGAAACAGGATGCATGATGATAAGTAATTATCCTGGTATGAAAGTAAAACCCGGGTCGATGGGTAAACCTTTTCCGGGTATAACAGGAGTAGTACTCGATCCAAACACCCACAGACCCTTTGAGGATAATGGCAGGGTGGGTCTTATAGCATTTAAACCCGGATGGCCATCAATGATGACCGCCTACTGGAATAATGAGGATAAGTACAAGGAGAAATTCACAAACGGGTGGTACCTGGCAGGCGACCGGGCTTCAATAGATAATGAAGGATATTTCTGGTTTATTGGTCGCGATGATGATGTCATTAATACAGGCGGACACCTGGTCAGCCCGTTTGAAGTGGAATCAGCATTGATAGAACATGAAGCGGTGGCCGAGTCAGCAGTTGTTTCCAAACCTGATGAAGTGAATATGGAAGTTGTCAAAGCTTTTATTACGCTCAAACCGGGTTATGAAACCAGTGACGACCTGGAGTTATCAATAATGAATTTTATCAGGAAAAAACTGTCACCCCTGGCCATGCCTCAGGAAATAGAGTATGTCGACAGCCTGCCTAAAACCAGAAGTGGCAAGATCATGAGAAGAATATTGCATGCCAGAGAATGGGGGGAGGATATAGGTGATACTTCGACACTGGAAGATGATTAGAAAAGACATGAAAATTAAGAACCTGTAACATTATATATATAGGGTTTGATAGGTTTGATTGTCCGCCTTGCGGCAGGCTGGTTTGAATGTTTGAAAGTCCACAAAAGTATAATAGACATTCAAACTCTCAAATGTTCAAACGCTCAAACAGTTGATTTATAAAGAACGGATAAAAATTACTAACTAAAATAATATGTAATATGGAAGATATGAAAGATCTGGTACTCAATTACGTGATAAATGAATACCAGGAAGACGAAGATGATGTGATAACTTATGACACACCACTTATTTCCAGTGGATTTGTGGATTCTTTTTCAATGGTATCACTAAAGGTATTCCTTGAAAAGAAATTCAATATAAGCATACCTGACGACGAAGCCACTCCCGAGGCTTTTGACTCTGTGGATAAGATCGTTGATCTGGTTAACGGATATCTTGAAAGAAAATAAATCAGTTTCATTATGAGTTACAGCAACAAGGTAAAAGACCTGTATTTAAACCAGCTCAAGGAAATACAGTCGGCAGGAATATACAAGGAGGAGCGTTTTATTCATTCCTCACAGGCAGCAGATATTGAGGTTGAGTTTCCAGTGGGATCTGACCTCAAGAACGTAATTAACATGTGCGCTAATAACTATCTTGGACTGTCAAGTCATCCAGATGTTTTGATGGCAGCCCATGAAGGACTTGATACAAGGGGTTATGGCATGTCATCGGTCAGGTTTATATGCGGAACACAGGACATACACAGGGAACTGGAGAATAAGGTAACGGAATTCCTGGGCACTGAAGATACCATACTTTTCCCTTCATGTATGGATGCCAACGCAGGTGTTTTTGAGGCTCTGCTTACAAGCGAGGATATAATGATATCCGACAGGCTCGTTCACGCTTCCATAATCGATGGAATGAGATTATGCAGTGCCGAACACGATACTTTCAAGCATTCAAATATGCAACACCTGGAACAGAAGTTACAGCTTCATGCCGACAAAAGGATAAAAATGGTAATTACTGATGGCGTGTTCTCAATGGACGGTGACCTGGCGAAGCTGGATGAAATGGCCGATCTGTGTCATAAATACGATGCCCTGCTTTTTGTCGATGATTCACATGCCTCGGGTTTCATAGGAAAAACAGGTCGCGGCACTCATGAGCATTGTGGTGTCATGGGTAAGATCGATATTATTACAACCACCTTCGGCAAAGCTCTTGGTGGTGCTTCCGGCGGATGTGTGTCGGGGCGAAAGGAAATAGTTGAAATGTGTCGCCAGAAAGCCAGGCCTTATCTTTTTTCCAATACCATTTCTCCTGTTGTGGTGTCAGGTGTTCTGAAAGTATTTGATATCCTCTCGGGAAGCACTGAAAGAAGGGATAAACTGGAAAATAACACAAAATTCTGGAGAAAGGGACTGACTGATGCAGGTTTTGTCCTGAAAGAGGGAGACAGCCCGATTGTACCGGTCATGCTTTTC
>Ga0272441_10009096_pt1 | contig 15457 bp, 16 predicted proteins | sample SSMProp6N_FD_193582 | JGI IMG/M metagenome (GOLD analysis project Ga0272441, IMG submission 193582) | Marine sediment archaeal communities from Little Sippewissett salt marsh, Falmouth, MA, United States - SSM-Prop-6N | ecosystem: Environmental > Aquatic > Marine > Wetlands > Sediment ... | reverse complement strand
GTTCCTCGTTGTCCTGGAGGACGAAGCCGAGAATCGTGGTGGCCGCGAGCAGCAGCGGGAATATCGACACGAAGCCGAAGAACGCGACGACGGAGGCGTTTCGCCCGGAGATGTGCCGTCGCCATCCGTCGAGCGTGTCGACGCCGATCTCGATCGACGGGTGCTTGGATCGGAGGTCGATCATCCGGTCACTGGTGGTCCACGGCATGGGTCACATCCTGTCCGATCCTGTGAGATTCCAATCGATCGGGTCCCGACCTGCTGCCACCAACGCCGCATTCGCACGGCTGAAGGGCTTGCTCCCGAGGAATCCGTTGTTGGCCGACAGTGGCGATGGATGAGCCGACTCGATGATCGTGTGCCGGCTCGTGTCGATCAGCTCGCGCTTGCGGCGCGCCGAGTTGCCCCACAGGATGAACACGACCGGGTCGACCTTTGCGTTCACCACGCGGATCACCTCGTCGGTGAAGGTCTCCCAACCCCGCTTCTGGTGCGAGCCCGCCTCGCCGGCGCGAACGGTCAGGGTCGCGTTGAGCAGCAACACGCCCGACTGCGCCCACGGCTCGAGACTGCCGTGGTCGGGGATCGGCAACCCGAGATCGTCGTGGAGTTCGGTGTGGATGTTCCGCAGCGAGGGTGGCACCCGCACGCCGGGGCGGACCGAGAAGCAGAGCCCGTGGGCCTGTCCCGGCCCGTGGTACGGGTCCTGGCCGAGGATCATCACCCGGGTGTCGGCGCACGAGGTGAGGTGGAGCGCGGCGTAGACGTCGGCACGCGGGGGATACACGACGTGAGCGGCGCGCTCGGCCTCGACGAACGTCTGCAGGTCGGTCCAGTAGGGCAGTTCGAACTGATCTCGCAGGAGCGGGTTCCAGTCGGTCTTCGGCATCGACACCAGTGCCTAGCATGGTGGTCGTGTTCGATCACCTCGAACGAGCCCGTCTCGCCACCCTCCCGACGCCGTTGGAGGCCGGTCCGCGGTTGCGCGGCAACTCCGGTGACGGCCCGCGGTTGTGGGTGAAACGTGACGATCTCACCGGGCTCGGCGGTGGAGGCAACAAGGCCCGCAAGCTCGAGTTCCTCTGCGGTGACGCGGTCGCATCCGGGGCGCGGGCGCTCGTGACGGTCGGCGCCGCACAGTCCAACCACTGTCGAATGACGGCGGCCGCCGGTGCTCGCCTGGGCCTGGAGGTGCACCTGGTGCTGTCGGGCGACCGGCCCGACGAGGTGACCGGCAACCAGTTGCTGTCGATGCTGTTCGGCGCCCAACTGCACTTCACCGGCACCGAGGAGAGCCACTGGGGCGAACTGGAGATGGCCCGAGAGGCGCTGACGGAGCAGCTGGCCGACGACGGCCTGCGCCCGTATGCGATCCCGATCGGCGGAAGCACTGCGGTCGGAGCGCTCGGCTACGCGGCGGGATTCGTCGAGTTGCTCGACCAGCTCGACGAGGTCGGGCTCGCACCGAGCCACATCGTGTTCACGTCGTCGAGCGGCGGCACGCATGCAGGACTGCTCGCGGGTCGGGCCGCCGCCGCGCACGGTGGACGTCGAGTTCCCGACGTCGTTGCGATCGGGGTGGCCAAGGGGGTCAACCTCGGCCTGCCCGACGTCGCGGAACTCGCCAATCACACCTTGACGCTGATGGGGTCGACGGCGATCGTGGCCCACGAGGACGTCGAGGTCGACACCCGCTGGATCGGATCCGACTACGCCGTGCCGACCGACGCCGGTGACGACGCCATCCGCTGGGCGGCGACCCACGGCGGGTGGCTCCTCGACCGCACGTACTCCGGCAAGGGGTGTTCCGGACTGCTCGGGCTCGCCGCCGAGGGGCGCTTCGGTGACGACGTGGTGTTCGTCCACACCGGCGGTTGGCCCGCACTCTTCGCCCCCGGCGGCCGTCCTCCGCTGCCCGGGTAGCGTGGCGCGCCATGAGTGACCAGATCCTCGACGTCGATCTCCTGGCGTTCGAACGCACGACCGGCCCGCAGCGACGAGCGGTCGTCGACGGGGTCCGTCGCAGCCTGGCGACCGGTTTCGTGTACACGAGCCACGACCTGTCCGACGATCTGCTCGACACCACCTACGGCATGCTCCGGGAGTTCTTCGAGCTGCCGGCCGAGGTGAAGCAGCAGTACGTCGTGCCCGGCGCCAACGGACAGACCGGCTACACCGGTCTGCTCGTCGAAACCGCCGCATCGAGCGACAAGCCGGACTGGAAGGAGATGCTCAACTGGTCGGCCCCGATCGCCACCGGGCATCCCCTGAAGCGCAAGTTCTCCACCGCCTACCCCGATCAGCTCGTACCCGAGGCGGCGGTGCCGGGCATCACGGACGTGCTCTACCGGTTCCACGCCTCGATCGCCGATCTCCAGCGTCGATTCCTCCGGATCATCGCCGAGGGGATCGGGTGCCACGAGTCGTTCTTCGACGACATGGTCCAGGACGGGCCCACGCTCACACGGGCGATCCGCTATCCGGCGATGACCGAGCTGGACGCCGAGGGCCACGTGTGGGCCGCGGAGCACGGCGACATCAACCTGATCACGGCGTTGCCGCGGGCGACTGCACCCGGCCTCCAGGTGAAGGTCGACGACGGTTGGATCGACGCGACCCCGCCCGACGACTCGGTGATCATCAACACCGGCATCATGTTGGAGCGCCTGACCAACGGTGTCATCCCGATCGGCCGGCACCGCGTGGTGGCCGCCCCGGGCTACGAGGGCGAGCGCTACAGCGTCGTGCAGTTCTGCCACCCGCGGCCGTGGACCGTGCTCGCTCCGGTGCCGTCGTGCTGCACCGAGAACAACCCGCAACGTTTCGCTGCGATCAGCGCCGAGGACGCGCTCGACGAGGTGCTCTACGAGATCAACCTGGTCGAGACCGCCCGTCGCGTCGAGTGAGCCGCTGACCCCGGCTCAACGCTGCGGCATCAGGGCCGCAGCACCGGGACGGTCAGACGGTCGTCGTCGCGCTCGGCCAGGTCGATCCAGATCGTCGTCGGGAGATCGATCGGGGTCAGCCAGGTGGGTGGCACGGTGGAGACGCCCCCGGCGCCGGGCCCTCGTGCATCGGCCGGCGCGTAGTCACAGCTCTCGCTCGGATAGATCATTGCCGCCCAACCGGCTGCCGTGACCTGCCCGGTCGACGTGATCACCCATTCGGAGTCGATCTCGCGGTCGTCGTCCGTGGTCTCGATCGTGACCGGTTCGTGCGTCTCGCCGCTCGGCACGCTCGCCCACGGGCCGGTTCCGACCGAACAGACCTGCCGGAACAGTGCATCGATGACCGGTCCGTAGGCGTCGACCGGCGTCGTGTCGAGGTCGTCGATCGTCAGCCTGATGTGTGGTGCCACCGCGTCGGTCGGGATGTCGACCGTGGCGTCGGTGGGTACGTCGGATCGGATCCCGAGCGGCAACGGGCTCGAGTTGCCCATGAACCCGAGCACCTGGCCGGCGCGAACGCTCGTGCCGACGCGTGCCAGCGGGGTCAGACGCAGGTGCGGCGGTGCGGCACCGTCGTCGGTGCCGGGGCTGTCGTCGTTGAAACCGGCGAGCCGGTAGCTCCTGCCCGTCGGGTCGGTGACGGTGACCGAGATCGTGTCGCCCAGTTCGTTCTGCACATCGGTGACCACGCCGTCGATCACCGAGAGCACGGGTTGCAGCTTCACCCCGAAGACGATGCCCGGCGCTTCCTCGGCGCAGAGCCCGGCCGCTTCGATCTCCTCGGGCGTCGCGCCCGCACCGACGCCGGCGTTCTGGGCGACGTCCTGGGCATCACCGCAGTCGGGCGCGGCGAGACGCGTCGGGCCGAGCACCGGGAATGCGATCGTCGCCTTGCGCTCGATCGCCGGCGCTTCGGGATCAACGGCCTGCGCAGCGGGGAGTTGCGGCGGCACGCCCAAGCGGGCGACCGCCTGGTCGAGCGTCAGTTGTTGCGGGACGGGTTGGCCCGACAGGAACGCCCACACCCCGAGCCAACGCTGCTGGTATTCGCGGATCGTGAGTACGTTTCCCGCCGAGGGAACCGGCACGACGTCCATCAGTTCCGGCTCGCGTGCGGCGCGCGGGTAATACCACATCACCGGGATCATCGACACGTCGTTGTCCCACTGGGCGAGGAAGCGAGTGACGTCGGCGGCTGCCCGCTCGTCCTGCACCTGCGGTGGGGCGAGATAGGCGTGGTCGTACCCGCCGTAGCCGTCCCACGTCGAGGCGATGAACTGGTACGCGCCCGACGCATTGCCGCGGTTGGGTGGTGCGCTGTAGTTGCCCCGCGATTCGACGTAGCGGATCGTGGCGAGGATGTTGGCGATCTGGCTCGGATACACCGTGATGTTCTGCGGCGCAGGAACGACGGCGGTCGGCGGCTCCGGGGCGATCGTGGTCGTCGTTGCCGGTGGGGCCGTCGTCGTCGTCGTCGCTGGTGTGGGCGCCGACGTGGTGGTCGGTGCGGTGGCCGACGGAGCGGTCGTCGCCGGGATCGCGGTGGGGGTGGTCGGCGTGGGCGTGGGAGGTGTCGCACTGGTCGGTGGTGCCGAGGTCGTCACCTCGGTTGGATCGCCCGCCGGTGTGTCGGCCGGTCCCTCGACCGCGGAGCCGGGGCTTGCCGCTCCGACCGTCAGCGCCACCGCCAGTGCCGCAGCCGACGTCGTCATCGCCGCGACGCGCGTCAACGAAGGGCGTTCGGGGCGGCGGGTACGGGTGGGCGGCATGGTGCTTCGGATTCGCTTGCGGTCGGCATCGATCAATGGCGACAAATGGGTATCGGCACGCTACGGCGCAAGGTTCACTGAATTCTCACGAATTCCTCACAGGCTAGACGTGCTCGCTCGGCCGGAACGTCGGCTCCGGATACCTTGTGCCCTGCGATGGTCAACGATCCCACCCGAGCAGGCGACGTCCGGCCACCTGAGGCGTCGCCCGCCGTCCCGACGGACGTCGTCCTGGCGGTCGACATCGGCGCCGCCGGGTTCCAGGCCGGTCTGGTGACCGCTCGCGGGGTGCTGATCGATCGACGACGAGCCGCCATCGAGCCCGACGTCGGCCCGGAGTCGCAGTACACGGCGCTGGCCGGGGCGGTGGTCGACCTCGCCGGGCAGATTCCCGAGCGTCACCGGGCGAGGGTCGTCGGGTTGGGCGTCAGCAGCGGCGGCCTCGTCACCCGTGGGCTCGACCTCGTCACCCCGATCAGCGTTCCGTCGTGGCGGGACTTCCCGCTTCGCAGCCGGCTCGAGGAACTCACCGGCCTGGCTGTCTACGGCGATCTCGACGCGAAGGCACTCGCCCTCGCCGAGGGGTGGCTCGGCGCCGCCCAGGGGCATCCGAACTTCCTGGCGATCACGGTGTCGGCCAGCGTGTCGGGGGCGATCGTGATCGACGGCGATCTGCTCGACGGTGAATCGGGCAACGCCGGCCAGATCGGCCACGTCGTGGTCGAACCCGGCGGTCGTCGCTGCCACTGCGGTACGCAGGGCTGTCTCGACGCGGAGACCTCCGGCGAGGCGATCGACGCGATCACCGGGCGACCAGCCACCGAACCGTCCTTCCAGATCATGCAACGCACCGGCCGGCTCGTGGGCCGCGCCGCCGCGTCGATGTGCAATGCCTTCGACCTGGCGTTGGTGGTGGTCGGTGGCAGCGTCGCTCTCGGCTTCGGGTCGACGTTCTTCCACGCTGCTCAGGTGGCGCTCGACGAGCACGCACGCGTGACCTACAGCCGGGGTGCGCGCATCACCCCGTCGCGCCTCGGCGAGCAGGGTCCGCTGATCGGCGCAGGGGCGGTCGGCTGGCGAGGAGTTCGTCGCACCGCCCGTCGGGGTCGCATCGCAGGCGATCAGCCGCCGACCGCTCGATAGACCCGTTCGAGCGGACCCATCCCGAACCGCCGCTGCCAGGCGACTGCAGCGATGATGCCGACGACCCAGAAGGCGAGCGCGAAGCTGACAGCGAGGTCGACGCCCGCGGGATCGATCCAGCCGATCCAGTCGACGAGCAGCTCGAAGACCAGCACGTGTGCGATGTACAGCGTGAGGGTCATCTGGCCCGCCCGGCGCAACGGGTCGGTCGCGACCGGGAACCGGACGGCCAGCCAGTCGACGACGCCGTAGGCGACCAGCGCCGTGCCGAGCGCGCTCGCCGAGTAGAGCAGCCCACGGTCGTACGGTGCCGTCGACCACAGCACCAGCTGGAACGGGGTCGTGGCCTCCGATGACGCCACCTCGGCGACGAAGAAGAGCGCGATGCCGGATCCGATCGCGGCGGGTCGCCACCAGCTGCTGCGCAGGGCGCGCCCGAGCAACATCCCCGCACAGAAGAACGCGAGCCACGGCAGCAGGGGATGGGTGCCGTTGACGGCGACGCCGAAGAGGTGATCGGCGGGCGACCCGGCGTCGGGGTCGGTGAGCCATCGTGTGCTGGCGCCGGCCGTGTTTCGTTCGTACGTCCACATCCGGATCCCCCATCCGGCGGCGGCGGCGAGCGCGCCGATCACCACCAGCCATCGGGAGCGCAACGTGAACAGCGCTGCAGCCAGCACGAACATCGCCCCGTAGTAGGGCAGGATCGTGCCGCTCCAGATCTCGTCGAGCGCGAGCCCGACCACGTACAGCAGCAGCCCGCGCCGAACGAGGCGCAGGCGAAGTGCGCCGACCCGGTCGGTGCCGATGCTGCTCGACGTCATCAGTGTCACCCCGACGCCGGCGACCAGCACGAACGTGGCGGCGAATCGGGTCGACAACGGTCCTGTCCACGGGTCGAACAGATCGGCCGCCCAGCCGGTCCCGGTCGCTCCGATTCGGCCACCGTCCTGGAGGAGGAGGTAGCCGTGGTAGTTCATCACGACGACGCCGATGAGCGCCACGGCTCGGACGACGTCGGGCCCAGCGAGACGAGCGGCCGTCGCGCGTTCCGGCAGCGTGACCGTGTCGGCGTTCACTGCCAGACGTACTCGTCGACGAGCGTGGTGGTGAGCGGTCGCTGGAGGTCGACGAGCGACCCGATCGCAGGGACCGTCTCGCCGAGCGGAACGAAGGCCATCGACGTGTGCATGTGTGGTGCCTCGTGCAACGCCAGCCGTCGACGTTCGAAGTGGAAGGGACTCCGGCCGTCGGCGAGGGTCGAGACGCCGTTCGCCGATCCCGCACCGATCATCACGAGGTGGCCGTCTCCCGGTACCGGTGTCTGTCGGTAGCCGGCGAGCGAGCCCGCTGCGACCGGGCGGACGTCGATGACATCGGCCTGCATCCGGAAGAAGGACTTGTCGCCGTGCCACAGCGCGGTGCCGAGGCGCAGCCGATAGGAGTGTGTGGCGGGCAGCGACGCCGCCGCCTGCGGGTCGAGATGGCTGAGCCACACGGTGGAGCTCGGTTCGATCCCGTCGAGCAGCGCGAGGACTTCGAGGCGATGGTCCTCGATCGTGCCCGCCAGCGGCGGATGGATGCTGACACCCACCACGTCGAGGCCGCGGCGTCGCGACGATTCGACCAGGTCGGGGCCACGTCCGTAGCGTTGCATCGACGACGCGAGCTTCACGAGGACCCGGCCGCTCCAGCCCGCGAGGGCGTCGACGTGGGTGTCGTTGCCGACGGTGAGGATCGGCTTCGTCGACGACGGTGGTGTGAGTGTCGGCGTCAGGACCACCGGGTTGAGGCCGTCGGGGAGATCCTCCAGTTCGTGCACCGTGCCGACGGCGACCGTGTCGGCGAACTCGGACGCGAGTTGCGCGAGCGCCATCCGTCCGAAGCCGTACCCGTTGCCCTTCACCACCGGAACCAGCCCGTCGACCTCGTTGACGATCCGGGCCACGTGACTGCGCCACAGCGCCGTGCGGATCGTCAGACGGATCGTCATCCCCACGACGGTACCCCTCGGATCGCCGGCCCCGCTCCGGAAATCATGACTGTTCTGATCGGAATTATCACCTATAACATGACGCGGTGCGAGAACTCTTCCGGTTTCCCGACCCGGTGAACGAGACGTCGGCCCGCCTCGTGGCCGCATTCGTCGTCGCCGAGGCCGTCGTGTTCCTCGTCACGCGCGAGGCGTGGATCCTGGTGCCGCTCACGTACGGCTTCCTCGCCCGGGTGGCCACGGGGCCAACCCTGTCGCCCGTGGGCCAGTTCGTCACCCGCATCGCCACCCCCCACGCCGAGGGATGGATCCGGGGCAGGAACGCGGACTTCCGATCCCGCCAGGTGCCGGGACGGCCGAAGCGCTTCGCGCAGGCGATCGGTCTCTCGTTCACCGCGTCGGCGTCGATCGCCTGGTTGCTCGACGCTCACGCCGCTGCGTTCGCGCTGATCGGGCTGCTCGCCGTGGCAGCCACCCTGGAGGCGGCGTTCGCGATCTGCCTCGGATGCATCGCCTACAGCGCGATCTGGGGATGTGCCGATTGCGACGACATCAGCGAACGCCTTCGCCAGGCGCTGATCGAAGCTCGCCAGGAAACGGCCGCTCAGGAGACCCGGGTCGCGGCGCCGACCGCGATGGCACGGACCGAAGCGGTCACGTCGGCCGAGGCTTCCCCGGCCATGCGCTGAGGCGCGGCACGACCGGCGCCCAGGTCCGATGGCGCCGCATGCCGCGCCACACGCCCCAGCCGTACGCGACGTCGGTGGGCATCGCGCTGACGTCTGCCAACACCGACATCGCAGCGATCCAGCGCATCCGGCGCGACACCAACGCTCCGACCACCACCACCGGCCACCAGGCTCGACGCACCGCCGTGGCGAGTTGTCGTCCGGCCGACAGGTGCCCGCGCAGGGCGAGGCCAACGGCTGCTCGTGGCGGCACGTCGGGGAGTCGGCGCGCCAACGCAAGCGAGCTGCCGATCGCCGCGGCGACGGCGACCAGCGGGTGGCCGGTGACGGCTGCCGACCAGACGAACGCGGTCCAGCCGTTGAACTGGACCGGTGACAGCGACGACGGGTGGCGCAACGCCAGGGGGGCCGCCGACGACCCGTACCCGGCGTGCTGGCGCAGACGGGCCGCAACCTCCGAGCGGGGCTCGTGCCACACCCTGCTCGCCGGCTCGTACCGGCATCGCCATCCGGCTTCGTCGAGCCGCCACACGAAGTCGACGTCCTCACCGAAACGCAGTGTCGGGTCGAAGCCGCCCACCGCATCGAACGCCGCGGTCCGCACCACCATCGCCGCCCCGGGCACGTAGCTGACCCGCGTCCCGGCGCGTATCCGCGCCGGTTCGTCGCCGAGATCGAGTGGCGATCCCGGTTCGCCATCGACTCTCGGTGCCACGAGTGCGACGTCCGGATCGTCGAAGTGCCACAACAAGCGGTCGAGCCAACCGGGTGGCACGATCACGTCGGCGTCGACGAACGCGACGAGCGGGGTGTCGACGACGGGGCGGGCTGCGTTCCGAGCCGCCGCCGGCCCCTGGTTGACATCGAGGCGGACCGTCGCGCGGTCGAGTGGCGGTCGGCTCCCGTCGTCGACCGTGATGCGACCGTCGCCGATCGTCGCCGAGGACTCGTCGACGCGCAGCTGCGGCGTCACCACCACGACGTCGCTGATCCCGAACCTCTTCGCCGTGGGGTCGGGCGCAACCGGATGGATCGCGCCGGCGTCGAGAAGTCGGTCGATCAGCACCGACGGGGCGACCGCATCGCCGCGTTCGATCCGTTCCGCCACGGTCGCACCGGCAGGGCCGAGGCGGAACAATCGCAGCGGCGAACCGGCCATCACGACGCGTCCGAAACGTCTCCACGAACCATCCGGGCGGTACCGCACGGAGTTCACCCCGGGGGCGTCGCATCGATCGGACGCCACCGTTCGATCTGATGCACCAGGTCCTCGACGAACGAGGTGATGAACCGTTCGCCCTCGCGGCCCGATGCGCCGTCGGGATCGCCGAGCACGCCGGTGGGACTGATCGCGCGGACGCCGCGAGCTCGAAGGTCGTCGATCGACGCGTCCGGCCCGGCGACCGCCAGTTCGAGGCGGACCAGCCCCGGATCGATCGCAAGCATCAGCGACGTCTCGATGCGTCCGGCGTGGAGGTCGGCCGGCCCACCGTCGCGGCGCCGGGGCCACTTCGGCCACCAGGCGAGCGTGTGGCGACCCTCGGTGGTCAGCTCGTCGACTGCGGTGCTGATCGCGCCGTGGTTGCCGCCGTGACCGTTCACGAGGACGACGCCGGCCGCCCAATCGGCGCTGCGCACCAACTCGACCACCATCGCCGTCGTCGTGGCGGTGCCGATCGACAGCGTGCCGGGAAAGTCGGCGTGCTCGCCCGAGGCGCTGACGGCGATCGTCGGGCCGACCACCAGGCCGTCGGTGTGGTGGACGGCGCGGCCGGCGATCTCCTCGGCGATCAGCGTGTCGGTGCGGATCGGGAGGTGTGGGCCGTGCTGTTCGGTGGATCCGATCGGGATCAGGACGATCGGTGCCTGCGTGCCGTCGTCGGACGGTCGCCGGGAACGGTCGATCTCGACCCAGGTGGCGTCACCGAGGCGCATCGCAACTCATCGACCCTTCACCGCGACGAACCGTCGAGGTAGCCCCATTCGCCCAACTGGTCGAGCAGACGGCGGGCCGCGGCGGCCGGTTCGAGGGTGACCGTCTCGGCATGCGAATCACCGCCGCCGACGTTGAGGATGTCGCGCACCCTCGACAGCGAGTCGCCGCTCGGTGCAGGCAGGGTCCGCGGTCGCGGCCGGTAGGGATGGACCTCGGTGTCGGGAAGGCGGCCGTGGGGGCCGGGAACCGACGGGACCGTCGTCGACCGGGTCGCCAGCGACGCCGCCAGCGGGGCGCGTCGGAGATTCGCCACCGACCCCTCGACGGACAGCACGGCGGGCAAGGAGACGTCGAGGAGCTCGCGGCGGCCGCCGTCGAGGCGTCGCACGACACGCAGCGGCACGCTTCCCGCCTCGATCTCCACGAGACCGAGCGCCTGCGCGATCCTGAGTTCGGCGGCGATGAACGCCGGCACCGAACCGGTGCCGCGGTCGAGGGAGTAGTCGCCGCACACGACGAGGTCGACGTCGCGGAGTCGTTCCGCCAGCGCCGCTGCCACCGTCCTGCTCTCGAGTTCGGTCGACGCGTCGATCCGCATCGCCGCGGTGGCACCGGCCGCGAGCGCGTCGCGCAGCACATCGTCGGCCTCGCGCGGACCGAGACAGAAGACGGTGACGTCGTCGGCGAGCGTGAGAGCGATCTCCAGTGCCGCTTCGTCGGCCGGGGACACGCCGGCCCATCGCTCGTCGAGTTCGTGCTCGCGGTCGAGCGACACCCATTTCCAGCAGACGGCGGTCTTCATGTGCGTTTGAAGACGACGCCGTGGCCGCCTTCCGGGTAGGTCCAGGTGATCGCGCCCTCTTCGTTGCAGACGAGGTAGCAGGTGCCGCACTCGAAGCACTGTTCGTAGTTGAACAGGATCCCGCCATCGCTCGTGGGAACGAACAGGTTGGCCGGACACGCCACGACGCACCCTCGGGTGGAGCAATCGGCGCAGATCGCGTCGTCGACGGTGATGTGGGCTCGTTCATGGACGTCGAAGCGGGTCGACCCGATCAGGTCCTCGAACGACACCTCGGGCCAGCGCTCGGTCATCCGTAACTCCTCAGCCCGTCGAGGGCATCGCGGGCGAGATCCTTCAACTTCACACCGGCCCGCTTGCGTTCCTCGTCGAGGATCCGCCGCAACCCCGGCTTGGGTGCGGGGTTGTCGACGCGGAACATACGCTCCACCGTATTGGCGATCATGCCGGGGTAGAGGTGCTGGACGCGGTCGGACAGCACGAGCGACGGAGCCCGGCGCAGCTTGCGGTGGTCGCGCAGCACGAACGTGTCGTCGAGACGCCGCTGGTAGCCGGCGAGGCCGATCGCGCTCGTGTCGCCGGCGGTCAGCGCTTCGACCGCAGCCTCTCCGGCGTACATGCCACTCGCCATGGCGAAGTTGACGCCTTCGAGCCAGATGCCCGCGGCGAGGCACATCGCCGCAGCGTCGCCGGCGACGAGCATGCCGTCGCCCGTCATCTTCGGCATCATCGACAGCCCGGCCTCGGGGATCACGTGGGCCGAGTACTCCTTGACCTCGCCGCCGTCGACGAGCGGTGCGATGCCCGGATGGGCCTTCAGTTCCGAGATGATCGCCTCGGGCCGGAGCTGCTGGGCGGCGAGCTTCGGGAGCTTGAGGACCACGCCGACGGCGAGCGTGTCGAGGTTGGTGTAGACGAAGCCCCCACCGTTGACGCCCGACGTGCCGCCGAGGATCTCGATGTCGACGCCGTCGCGGTCGCGCACGCCGAAGCGCTCGTCGATCACCTCCTTCGGCAGGGCGATCGTCTCCTTCACCCCGACGGTGTAGTTCGCGGCATCGACCTCGCCGTAGAGGCCGGCCTCCTTGGCGAGGAAGCTGTTGACGCCGTCGCAGGCGATCACGACGCGCGCATGGAGATCGCCGTCGGGGCGATCGGTGGTCACGCCGGTCACATGGCCGCGGTCGTCTCGCAGCAGGCCGGTCGCCGTGGTCGAACACACGAGCACGGCGCCGTCGGCTTCGGCCTTGCCGGCGAGCCAGTGGTCCCAGTCGGGCCGGTAGGCGGTGGCCCCGTTGTACGGCGGCGCTCCCCAGGCTGCCGACCGGAAGTCGACCGTGAGCGCCTGGGTGTCGGTGAGGATCATCGTGGAACGCCGGGTCACCCAGCGTTGGATCGGCGCCTCCAGCCACCATTCCGGGTGCAACTGGTCGAGGATCCGCGGGTACACGACCCCGCCGTACATGTTCTTCGACCCGGGGAAGCTGCCGCGTTCGAGCAGGATCACTGACTTCCCGGCGCGTGCGAGCACGGTCGCTGCAGCCGCACCCGCGGGGCCGGCGCCGACCACGATCGCATCGACTGCCGTCGCCGAGTGGGGCTCACCCATGGGCAACCCGGTCGGCGGTCAGGAGATGGAGCAGCTCGTCGAGCGTCTCGTTGGCATCGGCGACGATCGCCAGGTCGGACATCGCCATCATCGGGCAGTGCGGGTCGGTGTTGACGCTGATGATGTGGTCGGGGGCACCCAGCCCGCTCGTGTGCTGCACGGCGCCGCTGACGCCGAACGAGACGTACACGACCGGATCGACCACGACGCCGGTGGTGCCGATCTGGCGATCGTGATGCACCCAACTGCGGTCGGTGATCACGCGGGTGGCGCCCATGACGCCCCCGATCATCGCGGCGAACTGGTCGAGTTGTTCGAAGCGCTCCGCGGTCTGCAGGCCGGCGCCGCCGCCGACGATCCGTCGGGCCTCGGCAAGGTCCATCGTGCGCACGTCGGGTGGCAGGACCTCGACGACGTGTGCATCGTGGGACGGGGCATCCCCGTCGTCGACGGTGCCGTCGAGCCGTTCGACGATCGGCGGCGTCGCGAACGCAACGGCGCCGCGGGCCCCCGGGAGCAGCGTGGCGACGAACGGCCCGGTCGGTCGTTGCTCGTGCAGTTCGCGTCCGCCGCGTCGAGCGACGCGCACGCGGTGCTCGCCGACCTCGGTGGCGCCGGCCAGGAGGGCTCGATCGAGTGCGAGTGCGAGATGCGGGGCGAGGTCGCGCCCGTCCGGCGAGTGGGGGAGCACGACGATGTCGCCGTCGTCGAGATCGCGCAGCACCGGGGCGAGCATCGCCGTCCAGCGAGCGGGCTCGACCGGGCCGAGCTCGACGAGGCGGACGTCGGCGGCGAGCCCGTCGAGCTCGACATCGCCCGTGCCCGAGCCGGCGACGATCACCCGGCCGGCGCACTCGGCGATCGCCTCCGACGCGCCGGCGGGCAACACGCCGTCACGTACCGGTACCAGGGCGATCATGGGTCCAGCGTACGGTCGGGCTCGCTGGCGTGCGCAATCACAGCGCCCTCCGATGCATCACCGCGGTCGCGGATCCAGCGGATGATCTCGATCAATGCGGTGATCCCGAGCGCCGTGCCGAATGCAAGCCAGAACGCGATGGCGTGGTCGTCCTCGAACGCCTGGCCGAACAGGTAGCCGAGACCTGCCGCATAGGTCGCCCAGACCAGGCCGGCGATCGCCACCCATTTCGCGAACCAGCCGCGCGGTTGTTGGGTGATCCCGGACGACACGGTCAGCACGGTGCGCCCACCGGGGATGAACCGTGCCGTGATCAGGAGCATCCCACCACGCTTGCGGATCTGATACCCGGCCTGGTCGAGCCGCTCGGCCCGATTCGGCTTGCGGGCCGCCCAGGCGTTCACCCTCGGCTCGAACCGGTCGCCGATCGTGTAGGCGAGGTTGTCACCGAGGAAGGCTCCGAGCGCACCGGCGAGGATGACGAGGGCGAGGGTCTGGTTGCCGGCGCCGGCCGCCACGCCGCCCGCGATCACGGTGGTCTCACCCGGCACGATCGGGAGCACGGAGTCGAGCAGGGCGACGCTGAAGATGATCAGCAGGAACCACCAGTTCGACGAGAACTCGCTGAGCCAGTCCGAGACGTCGGTGACGATGTTCGCGACGATCACGGCCATGCCGACGTGACGCTAGCGGCGACGGTCACCGCGGAGCCCCCGGTCGGGCGTCGATGCGGTCAGCTCGGTGGCGAATCGAAGGTGACCGCCAGGCCGTCTCGCATCCGGACCCAGTCCGTTGGCGACGACGGCGGGAGTGGCAGACGCATGCTCAGCGCCTCGACGAGCTCCACCGCATCGCCGTTCAGTTCGAGTTCGGTGGCGGTTGCGGAGCGGTCGACCGTCTGGACCTCGACGCGGTCGTCGACGACGACGTCGAACCTCACGGCAGGATCGGTGGCGCTCACCGTCAGTCGATCACGTCGGTGCTCACCGCGGGTGAGTGCGAGGGCTGGTCCGAGGGCGGCGGCGTAGCGCAACGATGCGGCGACTTCGTCCGGCTCGAGGACGGGCTCCCTTCCGAGCGGCAGCAGGATGTCGCGCTCATGGATCCATGCATCCCAGAGCGCGTGATGGAGGACGCCGCTCACCGAGATGTGGCCGGGCGGCGCCTCGGCGATCGCGTCGGCGACGTCCTCGGGGGTGAGCGACTCGGCGATCGCGGCGAACGCCTCGGTCGACTCGGCGAAGCGTTCGAATACCTCGGTTCGGTGACGATCGCCTGCAGCCGCGACGTGCTGTGCGGGGGAAGCCACGGGGTCGAAGTCGGTGAGGAATCGAGTGGGCTGGCCCTGCGTGCCCGCGCTGATCGAGGCGGCCCAGAAGCTGTTGGTGGTGTCGAGGTGCACGACGACGTCGCGGGTCGTCCAGCCGGCGCACCGGCTCGGGTGGTCCCACTCGGAGTCGTCGAACGACGCGAGGGTCGCGACGAGGCGGCGCCGCTGACGCACGGTCGGTCCGACGACCGCGAACGGGTCGCCGTCGAGTCCGAGCAGTGGCTCGGGTCCGTATCTCGGCGTCAGCTTCACGCGGTGTCCGCTCCTGTCACGGTGACCCGCAGGCGAGCGTGCTCTGCGGTCGCCGACGACGCGATCA
>Ga0272441_10009095_pt1 | contig 15458 bp, 10 predicted proteins | sample SSMProp6N_FD_193582 | JGI IMG/M metagenome (GOLD analysis project Ga0272441, IMG submission 193582) | Marine sediment archaeal communities from Little Sippewissett salt marsh, Falmouth, MA, United States - SSM-Prop-6N | ecosystem: Environmental > Aquatic > Marine > Wetlands > Sediment ... | reverse complement strand
GCTCCTTCAGGCGCTCTCCATCGAACCGATCGAGTGGCTTAGCGCCGACCAAATGTTCTACGCGATCATCAGCGCAGGGGTATGGGCGGGCGTCGGATCGCAAATGATCCTCCTGGTGGCGGGCATGCAGCGGATTCCACCTACCTACTTCGAAGCCGCACGCGTCGACGGCGCCACCGAGCGGCATGTCTTCCTCCACATCACGCTGCCCATGATCAAGGAAGTGATCATGATCACCCTGACGCTGTGGGTCATCGGCAGCCTGAAGGTGTTCGGCCTGGTGCAGGCCTTTGCCATTACCCACGACGAGAAGAGCAGCGTCATCAGCGTCAGACAGTACGAGTTGGCCTTCAGCAACCGCGACAACATTTACCAGATGGGCTTTGCCACTGCGATGGCGGTGGTCCTGCTGTTGTTGATCGTCATTCTGGCGATGGCCCTGCGCAACCTGCGCGGACGCGACGAGTTGGAGTTCTAGCGCGAATCGAGCGGCAATGGCGGCGACCGAGCAACTCATCCTGGCAGCGACCAAAACGATCGAAGCCCCCTTCATGATCCTGGTGTGGTTCACGTTGGGTGTGGTGATCCTGGCCGCGGCCGAGTGGACCCGCCTCGCCGTCCTCTATGTGGTCAAGACGCTGTGGGTGAGCTTCTCGGTCCTGGCGTTTCTGTGGGTGGTCATCTCCAGCATGGGCACCAGCGCCGACTTCGTCCAGCACCCCGGTCGGGCGCTGACGCAGTTCGTCGATCCGAACTGCCCGTTGGCGATCGCGGCCGCCGTCGTCGCCCTGCTGCTGGTCGGCGGGATCATCGCTCTGAGCTGCTGGACCGGCCGACTGAGCGAACAGGCCCTAGTCGCACGTCGAATCAGCCTGATTGCTTCCATCGCTATGGGCACAGCCGCCGTCGTCGTCATTCTGGCCGCTGCCCACGCCAACGGGTTCGACCGATGGGCGGTCAACTACTCGCGCGCCTGGTCGATCGCACGCATGGGCGATTACATGGTCAACAGCGCGCTTATCAGCGTCGGCGCGGTCGGGTTGATCATGTTGGTCGCATCGATGGCAGCCTACGCCCTGACGCGCCTGGTGTTTCCCGGCCGAGAGGCTGTGCTCTACAGCTTCATCGCCGCCCTGGCGATTCCCGGGCAGCTAACCCTCGTGCCGCTCTATCTGATGCTGCGTACCTGGCGAATTGACGCCATCGATTTCGTCTTCATGGACTCGCGCTTTGGGCTGACGATCATCTACGCGGCTGGATCGCTGCCCTTCACCATCTTCCTGCTGACCGGCTTCTTCCGCTCGCTGCCCGGCGAACTGTCCGAGTCGGCCGCCATCGACGGCTGCGGTGAAATGGCCACGTTCCGCAAAATCTACTTTCCGTTGGCGGCGCCGGGACTGACCACCGCCGCCATCTTCAACTTCATCGGCATCTGGAACGAGTATAACTTCGCCCTCGTCTTCATCACCAATCCGGAATTAAAGACCCTGCCGGTGGGTCTGTACTATCTGACGGTGACCCAGCAATACGCCGCCGAATGGCCCGCGCTGTTCGCCGGAATCGTGATTCTGTTTGCTCCAACCTTCAGCATCTTCCTGGTGCTCCAGAAGCAGATCATTGCCGGGCTCACGCTCGGCAGTGTGAAAGGTTGATGAACAGCCCGGCAGGACCGCCCAGCCGAGAGATCCGCAATGGTCACGCGACAATTCCAACGGCCCGACTGGCTCAAGCGCGGACAGGTCTTCTGGGGAGGACACCTCCACGAACCCATCTATTTCTATCGCCTGCTCGCTGATACGCAGACGCGAGGCGAGTGGACGCGAGGTCGCAAGCTGGCGGGCGTCGATCCCAGTGCTCCCTGGCTGGTGCAATGGTACGACCTCTGTCGCAGCCCCGCACTGCTGGACCAACTGGCGGAGTTGGGTGTCAACTGCCTCTACCTGAATTTCTTCAAGGGCTTTGGCATGGAATATGAGGCGGCCGAGATGCATCGCACCGCCAGTCTCGTCGCCCAGTGCGCCCAACGCGGAATTCGCACCGTACTCTACATCCAGCCCTCCAATTTCTTCGAGCAGACACTACTAGCCGAAGCGCCTCAAGCCCGCGACTGGCTGGCCCGCGATGCGGCCGGCAACGTAATCCACTACGGGGCCGGCGACTTCAGACCCGTCGCGTGCCTGCACCATCCGAAGTGGCTCGAGTACGTGCGCCAAACCGCCCAAGCCGCCGCCGAGACCGGGGCCGACGGTGTCCTGCTCGACAACATCAACCACAACCAGTGCTGTTGCGATGTGTCGCAGCAGGCCTATCGAACGTTCGCCGGCGACCCATCCGCCGATCTGGCCGCCGACGCGGCAAGCTCGTTGACCACCCGGTTTCGCGTCGAGACGACAATGCATCTCGTCGAAGCGGTGGCCAACTCGGTCAAGGCCGTCAACCCTCAGTGCGCGGTCATGACGAACCCAGCCTGGCCGCGGGCGCAGAACGTCCAGGCGGCGGGCATCGACATCATGCGACTCGCCTCGGTCACCGACGCGTTCTTCATCGAGAACAAGTGCTTCCCGCGCATGGAGGGTGCGACGCTGATCGGGTCTTCCTACGCCTACCGGATGGCCGACGCGACCGGCACCCTTGCGGTGCTGTCGGCCTGGATGCCCGATATGTCGCTGCCCGAGCAGCCTTATCCGCTCCGCCGATACCTGCTCGAACCGCTCGCGTTCGGCGGCCACGTCATGTGCCCGCCGTGGGCGCTCCGCCCTCTGGATGAACGCGCGAGCGGCCGGCATGGTCCCCAGGACGTTTACCTGCGGCACGCGCCCGTCGGCGAGGCGCTGGCGGCGTGCTATCGTTTAGGCCACTCGGTCGGCCCCCTGCTGACAGACGCCACACCCTGGGCGCGCGTCGCCGTGGTGCACCCAACCGAATGGTTCACGCAGGATTTCGACACAGCGATGGCGTGCATGCTGAGCATCGACGCCGTTCTGACAGCCGAACATATACCGTACCGGCTTGTGGCGGGCGATGCGTTGGACGCAGACCGGTTCGACGTGGCCGTTGTGCCTCGAGCGGCCGAGCTTGCCTCCTCGACCCGAAACGCGATCGATCGCTTCGCCGCCGCCAAAGCGGTGTTTGCATTCCCCCGCGAGCTGCAAGGCCCTTTGCATGGCGCGCCGGCTGCGACCGTATCGGCCGATGCCCGCGCGTGGGCGGCAAAGCTGCGAAACGCCCATCCCTCCGTCGCGCCGTACCGCCTGGCGGCACCGCCCTGGGTGGTCAGTTTCCCCCTCACCTGCCGGGAAGGACGGCTGCTGTCGCTGCTGAATTACTCCGATGTCCCCACGACGGTCACCATCCTCAGTGTGCAGCAAGCGCTCTGGCCGATCAAAAAGTTGTCCTTCCGCACGCTGGAGGGCGAGTGGCAGGAAATCACGGGCCAGACCCACGCCGACTCGATCCGGTTTGAACTGCCCGACTGGCTGGTCTATGCTCTATGCTGGTTTGATCTTTCCACGGCCTGACCGGCCAGGCCGGTTCATCGGGAGCAGCGTATGAAAGCAGCAGTCCAGGTAGCGGATCGAAACGTTCAGTTCCTCGACGTCGACGAGCCTTCGCCCGGCAGGGGGCAGGTCCTGGTCCGATCGCTGGGAACCAGCATCTGCGGCTCCGATCAGCACGTGTTCAAAGGGGAGTTCGCCGGACGCGTCCGGTATCCGCACATCGGCGGGCACGAGTTTTTCGGACGTATCGAGAAAGTCGGTGACGGCGTCGAGTCGCTGGCGGTGGGCGATCGCGTAGTCGTCGATCCGCTGATCTGGTGTAATCGTTGCCGAGCTTGTCTGGAGGGGTGTTACTCAGCCTGCTCCACGCTCAAGCTGCTGGGAATCGATCTTGCCGGCGGGTACGCAGAACTGGTCTGTGCCGACCAGGAGAAGTGCTTCAAGCTGCCCGACTCCATCCCGGACGAGCACGGACCGCTGGTCGAGCTGTACTCGGTAGCCGTCCATGTTACCCGTCGGGCGAACGTCGACCCCGCCGATTGTGTCGTCATCCTCGGCTCGGGCAAGGTCGGTATGGCCATCCTGGATGTGATCAAGGAAACCGCCGCCTCGACCGTCGCCATCGTGGACATCATCGACGCCAGGCTGGAACGAGCACGCAAGATCCACGATCAGGTCGAGCTGATCAACGCGCGGGATGTCGATCCCGTAGAGCGGGTCCTGGAACTCACCGACGGACGGGGGGCTGAGCGGGTCATCGAGGTCGTCGGCCACTACGATCCCGTGCCCGGGCGCGACGAACCCATGGTCCAGGCGGTCAAGATGCTTCGTTCAGCCGGTCGTCTGGTGGCGGTCGGTCAGCCCAACGAGCCGGCGCAGTTGATGAGCAAATTGTTCGTCTGGAAGGAGGCCGAACTGATTGCCAGCCGCGTCAACCGAGGCGAGTTTCCCCGCGCCATCGATCTGATGCAGCGAGGGCGCGTCAACCCCGACCTGTTGGTCACCGACCGCATACCGATCTCCGAGGCGCAACAGGCATACGAGATGCTCGAGCGCCACCGCGATCGACATGTCAAAATCGTGATGGAGCCGGGACGGTAATCGCCCGGCCACGCAGCGCTTGCGTCACTCCGCGGTCGCACCCGCCAGTTCAGCTTGGCCCGCCGGTTCGGCGTCCTCGTCGCCGTCGTTGCTCCGCTCCTGACGCCACCAGCGGTCGAGCACCTGATTGACCTGGCACGGAGGCGTATCGCGCGACCAGCGTGCGAAGAAGTCGACGTCGCCGCTGCTGGGCTGCCGCAGCGGCAGGTCGATCAGCGTCCGTAGCGGCATCAAAACGCTGTCGCCCACGACAAAGCCCTCGCCCGGCCGCAGAATCGGCAGCATCCGCATGAGGCTCGAGAACTGATCGCTCACCACACGCAGGATGTAGTCCTGGTCGTCGGGGTTGTTCATGCGCATGACGACCATGTTGTTGCACTGACTCAGCACCGTCTCGGACAGCTCCGAAGGCCTCTGCGAAACCACTACCGCGCTGACGCCGTACTTACGACCTTCCTTCGCCACGCGCTCCACCGCCTCGCAGGCAAAATGTGACGAGTCGGGAACCCGCGGAATGTAGTTGTGGGCCTCTTCGTACGCCAGCACCACCGGATGCCGCTGCGCGTCGCTGCACCAGAAGTTGAAGTCGAAGACCATCCGCGTCAGGACGGCCACACAAATATCGACAACCTCGAACGGAATGCCCGACAGATCGACAATGACCAGATTCGCCTGAGGCTCGGTACGGCCCGTCATCAGTTCGATCAAACGTCCGACCACGTGCGACAGCTCGGCCGGCGATCGCTCCTTGTTGATCAGGTCCCAGAAGTAAGGCGACTGCTTGGCCTGCTCCATCGGCCTGAGCATGAAGTCGAACCGTCGATCGTTCAAGCGCGTTTCGATCTGCGTGATCAAGCCTTGGATCTTGTTGTTGAAGTGCTGGTGTGGCACCTCGCCTTCTGCATTGCCCTGGTTGAAGCGACACCGCTTCGACCACATCAATTGATCCTGCTCGGCCGGTTCGAGGGAGCGCTCCGCCAGCTTGACGAAGGCCAGCCGCTCGGTGTTGATCACGTATCGGGCTTCGTTGAAGTTGCGGGCCACGTCCAGTAGCCGTTCGAGCGAGAAGTAGATCGGCGTGTCGATGCTGAAGACGTCCGAGAGCCCCAACTCTTCTGCGGCTTCCGCCTTCAAGCGTTGCAGCGCCATCTTCAGAAACGCCACCTGACTGCTGGCCGCCTTTTCATCGGAATGGTCGACGAAGATCCGCTCCAGTTCCGCGTAGCGCAACATCCAGTACGGCAGCACCAGATCGTGTTCGCCCAGGTAGACGACGTTGCGATCCATCTCGCCGTCCTCATCGCTGAACGCCGCCGCATACTCGCCGTGCAGATCGAACAGAATGACTTGAGCGTTGTTCAGCTGCATCGTCTCCTGGAGGATTTTGGCGATCGTGCAACTCTTGCCCGAGCCACTGTTACCGAGAATGGCGGCGTGCTTGCTGAAGAACTCCTTGCCCAGGACACGAACCTCAAAATCCGGGTTGAGCGCAAAGCGTCCCAGCGGAAAGGAGGCCGGATGGTCCGAGCCGGAAAGCAGTTGATCGAAGCTGCCGAAAATCAACTCGAAATCCTTCTGTATCGCCAGCCACACGTCGTCGCCGATCACCGGATACTCATTCACACCACGCGTGAACCGCCGGTTCTGAATCGTGCCCAAGAGCATGACCGACATGATCATCTCGGGCTCCACGTCCGTCGTGGTGGTATCCTGGCGACCGACGCGCGTGACAAAACCGATCAGCGTCTTGTCGTCCATGGGGATCGTGATGTACGACCCGATTCGACCCAGGCGGTACGTCTGCCCCTCGTGTTCGATCGACGTCTCGTTTGCCGTCAGCAGCACGTCAATGCCGTCACCATCGACGGCGATCACGTTTCCAATCTTAAGCGGATGCATAGTGCAGGCGCCTCCTTTATCGGACCGGCTGCGGATGGCCGGCTCTTGGCTGTCGTTGCTGTGTTCTATCGAACTGACGGGCCCGCGAAAGCAGTTAGAAGTGAAGCTGCAAACGACAAAGGCCGGTTATGGGGCTTGACCCACACCGGCGACCTCCCATCGACAACAGACCCGCACCGCGCCCGGGTCCGCACCGCGATCAGGCTGCCTTCGCGTTCAAGACCGCCGACGTGCAGTCACCGCTCCCCGACGCCCCCCAAGCGTTCGCGCGTCGGCCCACCGCAGCAGTTGCAGAGGTCCGGCAAAACGCGATTCGACGAATTCCTGCGCCTGCTCCGGCCCGTATGTCCGCGTCAGTAAGGCCGTCAGCCGTTTCGATAAGCCCGCGCTCGCCTCGATGATGCCTTCGAACCGTCGGGCGCTATGCGGCTCATGGTGAGTCGGGCCGGCGCTCAGGTACGGCCAGCGAGCCCCCACCAATTCAGCCGCCCAGGAGGCCTGCCTCAGCCACGCGTTCAGCTCGGCCGCAGCGGCGTGATATGACAGGACTCGCCGGCCCCACGCGTCCTTCGTCTGCCGGGCAAAGGTGGACAAATCCTCGATCACATCCGGCGCCGGGTCGCTACACACCGCCGTCATGCGTGCGACCACGGCCTGCGGGTCCTCGTCCAACCCGAGCTCCAGCCGGCTGAAACTACGGTCAAACTGCTCCCGGCTGCTGCCCGGCCCGGCCCAGGCGCGTTCCGCGGCATAGCAGCAGCTCAGCCATGCCCCCTCCCACGGGTCACACATCGGCATCAGCGACGCATAGCGCGACCAAGCCGTCGCAATCACGCCCTCCAGGTCATACTTGCGGGCGGCCTCGGCCCAGAAGTCCACGTTGCCGCACCGCCGGACGTAGTCAGTCGCGTTGGTGTGGCTCGACCGCCCCGCACCCTTGATGGCCGACGCACCGATCACCTGGATGCCCGCGTCGCGGTAGCGGGCCAGCATCGGCGCCTGCTCGGCCACGCGACGCGGATCGTCGTACCCGTACAGCCAGCAGACCAGCGCCCCCAACTCGCGGACGCGACGCAGATCGGAACGGCTCTGCCGACGAAACATGTCATCCCATATCAGGGGCCGACGGTCGTGGTTCCGCACGTGCCCGCTGATGGTCTCAATGTGCCGCAGAAGCAGTTCGTCCTTGCCGTGCCGGGCGATGAACCGCCGGCCCCGCTTCCCACTGCCCAGACCCCACGCCTCGTCGGCGCCGATGTGGAAATCGCGGTCCGGATGCAGCGCGACCATCTCGTCGAGCAGGTCGGTGATCAGCGCTACAGCACGTGGGTCCAGCGGATCGATCTCATTGACCAACCCCGCCTCGCGAAGCCGAGCGTACCGCGAGTGCTTCAGCACGTACTCCAGGTGTCCCAGCGTCTGCTGGAGCGGAATTACACGGACGTAACGATCCGCCGCGTACCGCACCAGCGACCGAACCTGCCGCTTGCTCAGCGCCAGCCGCGACGCGATTGCCGGGTGCGCGTCAAAGGCGATCTTGTCCTCCCACTCGGCTACCACGGCGTTGACCTTCAAATCCGCCAGACGATCGATCAGCCGTCGCAGGTTGGGCAGAGTGGGCATCAGACCTTTCAGATCGAGGTGGACCGCCCGCAGTCGCGTCGCGGGCCAATCGTCGATCCGAAGCAGCGGCAGCCTGCCCTGCCGCCTGACCAGTTGCAGAAGCGTGCGGCTGCCGTAGAACAGACCCGCCTCGTCGGCGCCGCAAACGGTCACGCCGCCCCTGGCGATCTGCAAACTGTAACCCTCGGGTCTACGGACGAGGCGTTCGGGCCTCACCGTTCGTTTCGTGCCCGCCGGCCCCCACACCACAGAGAAAGCCCCCGGACCAGGCCCCGCGACCGCGATCAGCCTCACGCCGAGTTCCTTGGCCAGCGAGGCAGCGACGCGTCGAGTCGCGTGATCCGCGTCGTTCGGAATCCGCAAGGCCCACCCGGCTTTTCGTTGCACGTAGCCCCGCCCCGGGCGAATACGTTGCGGGCTTGGCAGTAATGACAGATCACCGACGGACATATAACCAACCCCCTTTCGCATGGGATCATCTGACGAGCCCTATTATAGGAGTCTTCTGGGCGTCCACCAGCCATGTCGACCGAGCCACTCGGCGACGTGCACTGCGCTTGGCGAAGACGCCTCCACGCGGTATCCTGGAGACGTTATTAGATGCCCCGGGTCCCGGCGTCGGGCAGCCTGAACATGCCGAACCGGTATCCTAGGGGCCAGATCAGATTGCCTTCGTCATCATAGTGTCGTAAGGAGTCATCCATGCTGCTGCACATCTTGCGTACCGTCTTTATCCTGCTCGTACTGGCGGTCGCCATGATCTATATCACCGGGGGCACCGACCAGCCGTCTGAATCAAAGCTGCTCTTCTACCACCGTGATGCCGTGCTTCTGGGCGCCATGGGGCTGGCCCTGGCGGTCCTGGCCGTAGACATTCTGATTCCACGCAAGTCCCTTATGGCCATCTCGGGCCTGTTCTTCGGCCTGATTGTCGGGCTCGTGGTTACCTACGCCCTCTGCCTGATCGTCAACCTCACGATCGACTCGTTTGCCCCGGGGCTCAGACAGCCCATCGTCCAGGAAGTCGTCACCCAGGTGGAAGGGCCCTTCGGGAAGGTAACCAAGGAACTCCAGGACGAAATCGTTGGCTATCGAGATACGTCCTTTATCGCCGCATTGAAGCTTCTATTGGGTGTGGTCGTCTGCTACCTGGTTGTCAGCTTCATCCTCCAGACCAAGGACGACGTGCGTTTCGTTATCCCCTACGTCGAATTCAGCAAGCAGGTCAAAGGCACCAGGCCACTGGTGCTCGACACCTCGGTCATCATCGACGGCCGGATCGCAGACATCTGTGAGACGCACATCATCGACTCACCCTTGATCGTCCCACGTTTTGTCCTCCAGGAGTTGCATACCATCGCCGATTCGGCCGACCGACTGAAGCGCAACCGCGGGCGGCGGGGCCTCGATATGCTCAAAAAGCTGCAGGGCTCCACCCACGTCGAGGTGCAAATGCTCGATCCCTCTCCTGTCATCGATCGACCGGGCGAAGGGGTCGACCAGAAGCTGGTCGCCTTGGGGCGGGAGCTGGACGGCCGCATCGTCACCAACGATTACAACCTCAACAAGATCGCCCAGTTACGCGGCGTGCAGGTGATCAACATCAACGACCTGGCCAATGCCATCAAACCCGTCGTGCTGCCCGGCGAACGCATGAGGGTCCAGATCATCAAAGCTGGCGAAGAGCCCGGCCAGGGCGTCGGCTACCTCGAAGATGGAACCATGGTCGTCGTCGAACAGGGCCGCAGCAGGATTAACAGCACCATCGATATCGTGGTGACCAGCGTGCTGCAGACCTCAGCCGGGCGAATGATCTTCGGCCGAATCGAAGGCGCCCCGCCGCCCGAAAGGCCCCCTCGGCGGCGAAGTCGAAACCACGCATGACCGTCTTCGACTCATGGTGATCGAACGCTGCCCAAAGCGGCTCAAGGGCCGTCGATAGGTCCGACCAGCCGTTTGTACTCATCCCGGCAGAATCGATCCGTCATGCCGGCGACGTAGTCGCACACCACACGGTAAACGCCCTGATCGTCGATGCGCCCGGCGAAGCGATCCGGCAAGAGTCGCGGCCGACTCACGTACGTCTCGAACAACGCCGCAACCCACCGCCGCGCCTGGGCGTCCATCCCCGAAAGGCGATCGTGCAAATATACACGCTCGCGCAGGAACGCTTCGAGCTGGTCCCATTGGCTCGCCCGCTCGCCGCTCGGACCCACGATCGGCTCGACAGACGCCTCCACGTCATCGAGCCACGCGATGCCCAATACGTCGATCTGCCGACGCGTGTGTGCTATCACGTCACCCAGCAGGGCATCCGCCATGCGATCTAATACGGGCCGGCGCACGGCCGCGGTCGGCAACCCGGCAAACTCGGCCCGAAGCGGATCGACGGCCTCACGCCACAGGTCGAGTGAGTCGAGCTCGTCTCCGCCAATCAACCCAGCCCCAATCGCGTCCTCCAGATCGTGCATGTCGTAAGCCAGCCGATCGGCCAGGCTGGCTGCCTGTCCTTCCAGCGAACCGCATCGGCCGTCCGCCAAGGGATGACCGCAAGGCCGGTCGTACCGACTGTGGTGTCGGGCTACTGCTTGGCGCACCTCGACCGTCAGATTCAAACCCCGAAACGATGGATACGGATGTTCCAGGTACTCCACCACACGCAGCGAATGACCGTTATGGTCGAATCCCCCGTGTTCGGCCATCAGCTCATCCAGCGCCGCCTCGCCCGCATGGCCGAACGGCGAATGCCCAAGGTCGTGCACCAGCGCGACGGCCTCCGCCAGGTCGGCGTTGAGACCCAGTCGCCGGCATAGCCGACGCGCCACGTGGGCTACCTCCAGCGTGTGCGTCAGACGTGTGCGAAAATGGTCGCCCTCACTGGTCAGGAAAACCTGCGTCTTGTACTGAAGCCGCCTGAACGCCGCGCTGTGCACCACACGGTGTCGGTCCACGGCCAAAGGCCCTGCTTCGGCCTGATCGTCGGCCCATGGGTCGCGGTGCTCGCGACCGCCGCAGCTACGCGACGGCAGCGCGTACGCCGCCAACTCTACGGTATCAGAATGCCCCGATAGCTTCTTCGGTTTGCTCATCGGCCAGGCAGCGGCTCCGCCCGCGGAAGCTTCAGTTGTGCCGAGCGCTCCGTCAGCAAGGCGTAAAGCTTGTCGAGCGCCTCAGGAATCACCCGGACGTCCCCCAGCACCGCCATGAAGTTCGTGTCGCCCTCCCACCGCGGCACCACGTGGATGTGCATGTGATCCGGCAGCCCCGCCCCGGCGCACCGACCGAAATTCATCCCCACGTTGAAACCCTGCGGGTTCACCACGTCGCTCAGCAGCTGCTGTACGTCGCGCGTCATCGCCAGCAACTCGACCATCGCAGACCCGTCCAGACCGTCGAGATCCGCGACGTGCGCCGCCGGTGCCACCAGCACGTGCCCGCTGGTATACGGGAACCGATTCAGCAAGACCATCGTCGCAGCCCCGCGCCACAACACGAGGTTGGCCCGGTCCCCCTCGGGCTCGGACCAGTAACGACAAAGGAAGCAGCCTTCGTTCTGCTGCTCCTCCAACGAACGGATGTATTCCATCCGCCACGGAGCCCAAAGGTTCTTCTGCGACGCCGACATTGTTCCGATCCGCAGTCTATCTGCCGGACCAACTCCCATCAACCGGCCCGTTCGCGACGCATGCTCAGTGGATCAGACGTCCCACTTCGCCCCGAACGTCGGATCGGCCAGCGGCCCGTACAACTCCGGCCGGCGATAACGCTGATAGTGATGGGTCCGGCGCCGCACCGTGTAGAACAGGTCGGCGTCGATATCCGCCACCGCCAAGTCCTCGCCGGTCTTGGCCGTCTGCGCGATCACGTGCCCGTCCGGATTGACCACCATCGAGCACCCCAACGCGTCCTCGCCGCTGTTGCTGCCCTGATTGACGAACGCGCAGTAGACCGCATTGTCGAACGCCCGCGCCCGCAGCCACGTCAGGATCCAGTTGCGCGCCTGCTGCTGCGCGTCGGGAATGCTCATCTGCTGCCAAAGGCCCCGTCCGGTCGTCACGTGCGGCATGAGGATCAGGTGCGCGCCCTTCAGCGCCAGAATCCGATGTGCCTCCGGATGGTGGTTGTCGTAGCAGATCAATGTCCCCGCCATGCACGGGCCGATATCATGCACCGGAAACCCCTGCCCCGCCTTGAAGTACACGTGCTCGCCTCCGGGAACCAGATGCACCTTGTGATAGCGCCCGATCAGCCCGTTCGGCCCGACCAACAGGTACGCGTTGAACACGTCGTTGCTCTCGGCAAGCTCGTGCATCCCGGCCGTTACCACCACGTTGTTCTCGCGCGCGATTCGCACGAGTTCCTGCGTGGTCGGGCCCTCCGGCACGGGCTCGGCCATCTCGTACTGCCAGTCGGCTACCACCCCCCATGCCGGCGAGATGCGTCCGGCGTCGCCCTTAATCGTCTCGATCTTCTCGCGGTCCGGATCCCGGAATCGATAGCCACAGACCGCCTGTTCCTGGAAACACACGACGTGTGCTCCCTCCTTGGTCGCCCTCGTCGCCAATTCGGCAATCTTGGCCAGATTGGCCTTCGTGTCCGCAACCACGGGCTCGAACTGGGCCACCGCCAGCCGAAAGCTTCGCATCATGCTCATGTCGACTACCTCCAAACCACGCCGCCGAGCGTCTCGATCTTCCGGGTCCGTTACCGCGAGCGGCCATTATAGCAGGTGCCTCCTCCTCGCGTGGACTACGACGACAAGCACCGTTCCTGCCGCCCATCGGGCCCTGTGGAGGCCGTTTGTGTGGCATAGCTACCCATTTGCCGCTTATAGGACTCTACAAGTGGGTAATCCCGCACGCCCTCAGGCAGATTTGGGCAATACTGCTACGTCCCCGCGCTTATTCGCACCGGCACCCAACTGGCACACCCTTTGCTCAAGGACTCCATACGCCGTCGCAAGATCATTCGCCGAAGGACGGGAAGGGGAGAAGAGCAATGCAGACGCCAAAGAACAATAGACTTGCTGGGAAGGAACTGGTCGACCGGTGGCTCCAAGAGGCCACCGCCTTCGGGCCGTCTGCGGGCAGAGGTCTACGCTCGACAGGGCCGCGATACTACTGGACGGCGCCGTTGGACCTCCATCTCGACTCCTGCCTGGTCGCAGCCACCGCGTGTGATATCAGCCACACCGACCTGACGCTCCACTGCCGGCAACGGCTGGAGGTCCGCACGCGCGTCGTTGTGTGCCTGTCCGGCCAGAACGTCGGCGTGCCGGCCAAGATCGTCACCCGAGCCAGGACGCTAAACGGTTTCATCTACGGCTTGCAGTTCGAACTCGAGCCCGACACCACGCCTCAGCCCCAGCGCCAGGCCACCCGCACCGACGTGGACGCAAACGGCATGACAGCGGCGTTTGCCGCCTGGCAGCGGTCCTGCGGGTGCCCGGCCGCCTAGCCCCGCTGTACCTGCACCTCCACGACTTGGCCGGTCAGCGCGTCGCGGCATGAAACCACGTACACGCCGGCCGGGTCGTTCGCCGCCAGCGGAACGAGCCATTCGCCCGAACCCGCCCGGATCAAGGCATTGCCGCTGTAGTAGCGCAACGTCCGACCCTGCGGATCACGCACCTCCACATGGACGGCCCGCACTACCTCCGACGCAGGACTGCTCAACCTGACCCTCACGCGTGAACCGTCCCTGTCGGCTTCGGCCTCAATCGGCGGCAGCGGCTCGTCGGCCAGTACCAGCACGGGCGCCGACCACGGGTCCAGAACCATCGAGTGGCTTTCCATCTGCCCCAGCGCCTTGCCCGCCCGCTGATCGTAGACGTGTACCCGCCTATCGAACTCCAGATTCACCTGCTCGGCCTTCTCGAAGACCGAATTGTCCACCTTCTCCGTCCCGCCGATCCCCCGGTGTGCCAAGCTGATGTTGCGAGTAATCCCTACTACCCGCACACCGCCTCCGGCGCCGAATACGTGCACCTCCGCCGCAGGCAGCGGCGCGCCGGTCTGGCTCGACTTCACGCGGACCGCCGGTTTGATTCCCGCGTCGGCCAGGATCGCGCCGACACGCTCGCCAAGCTCCAGCTTCGCCCCGGGCTCGGTGCGTTCGGCCATGTACGGTTCGACGTTGACGTTCAACACGTGCGCGTTGCCATGCGCCCACAGGTCCGCCAATCGCGGCTGGGCGAGCCACTTGCCGTGTTCGTCGGTCAGACCGCAGAACCGGTCGGCTATCACCACCCCGCCCGCCTCGACGAAGCGGCGAATCGCATCGGCCTCCGCCTCGCTGATCGCGATTACTTCCGGCAGGATCAAAACCTTGTACTCGCCCGTCTCCAGATGCCCCCGAACGACCTTCTCAGCCGAGACCACGTCGTACTGTAAATTCAGATCCTCGATAACCCGAAACCAGGTCGTTCGCAACAGGTTCCGGCGGTTCGTCGGGTACAGATTCCAGCTCCGCAGACCCACCCAGCGCCGCCCCTGTTGCAGGTTGCTTCGCCAGTAGTCCACGCGGATCGTCGGATGCGAGTAATAGATCGCGATCCCGCTGTTGTCGCGCCGAGACGCGATCAACTGCTTGGCAATCCCCGACTCGATCTCCACAAGTGTCGGTCCCAAACTCGTGGCCCGCTCGGTCGGCGTCTTGTCCGGCTGATTGAGGAACTTGTTCTTCGGCTCTTCGTTGTCCCAGAAAATGATGCCCCGATCGCCGTGCAACAGGCGTGTCCATATATCCCGAACACCCACGTCGCCCGTCTTCCACGACGGCAGGATCTGATAGCACGTCTCGGGGTCCAGCGAGCGGATGATCTCCGGCGCGCCCCCGATGTTATACGGGACGATCAGACCCACGATCGGGCACAGCAGTGCGTAGTTGTGCGCGTTGAACGCGCCGGGATGATGCGACCCCGTGAAGCCGAACCGCCCGTCCGGATCGAACTCCTTGCCGATCGCCACCGCCCGACGCATGCCCTCGGCCATCTGGCGGTCCATGTACGTGCGAAAATCCACCCAGGCAGACAGGTTCCACCCTTGCATGTCCTCGGCACGATCCCGATCCACCGTCAGCCCGAACGACCACTCGTCGTACGCCTTGTTGAACGCCGCCACGTCCGCCAGCGACTCGAAAGCACATCCATAGGTCTCGTTGAGCTGCCCGACGATCCTGTCCTTCTCCTTCTCCGGTTCCTTCGATCGCGGCGCGAAAAGCTTCAGCAGGTAGGCCTCATCGACCGGATCGCTCGTCCGAATGGCTGCGTACAGTCCAACCGCTTTCTCAAATGACGAAAAGCTCGACCCGAACGTTTCGACAAACGTCTCGCTGTCG
>Ga0272441_10009094_pt1 | contig 15459 bp, 12 predicted proteins | sample SSMProp6N_FD_193582 | JGI IMG/M metagenome (GOLD analysis project Ga0272441, IMG submission 193582) | Marine sediment archaeal communities from Little Sippewissett salt marsh, Falmouth, MA, United States - SSM-Prop-6N | ecosystem: Environmental > Aquatic > Marine > Wetlands > Sediment ... | reverse complement strand
GCGCCGGAGGGGGGGGGTGGATTTATCGCTTTGGCTGTCACCCGTAATACGGCTCCCGCAGGAACCGTGCAACACTCAACAGCCCTCCGCCTCGGGGCGCATGCGGGACGAAGGGAATGCTCGCCGCAGGAAGAACGAACGGACAGGCTTCCCGCTTCAGCTATACGCCCGAGAGCCTACAGCAAGCCCTCGCGTGCATCCGGCTTGATACTTCTCTGTACCGCACGCACGCTACGCGGCAAAAAATCTAGCCTGCACGCTCACCGAAGGGACACTGTTTGCTCACAAGCAGCGGACGTTTGACAATCTGGAAATCGCGGATACCATAGTCTTTGGCTTGGTGGATTCCGAACACTGAAGGTGCGGAATACGTATGCAAGGCCATGCGGCGCTGAAATGCGAGACGCAATCCGATGAGAAGACGCCGATCTCAATATGCAGCCAGCCCTGAACAGCGCCTTGGAGAAATCCTGAGCAGTGAGGGCTTTGACGAGGATAGCACGTGGCAGCACTTCGACTCAGAATGGGAGTTGTTCTACCACTTGTCCCCGTTGCGGAGGAATCTCCTGAGCTGGGTGAACTGGAAACGCCAGGGCATGAGGGTGCTGGAGCTTGGTGCGGGATGCGGCGCCATGACCCTGTATTTCGCCGGGTTGAACAACGTGTCTGGAATCGTAGCGGTAGAGAAGAATGAACGGCGAGTAGACTTGATTGAGAAACGCTGCGGTCAGACGGACAAGGTGGAGGTCGTACACGGAGATATCACAGAATACGCGTCGGAAGAGAAATTCGACGTGGTCGCCCTGATCGGCGTTTTGGAATATGCAGGGATGTCCCTCACCGCCGAGAAGCCGTATCTGCACATGCTGGCGCACGCGAGTTCGTTTCTGGACGACGACGGTGTTCTTGTATTGGCTATCGAAAACCAGCTCGGATACAAATATCTCGCTGGCATCTATGAAGACCATTACGGGTGGCCCTACGAAGGATTGGCAAACTATCCACACGACAGAGGAATCCGCACTTTCGACAAGGCAACTGTCGAGGGAATGCTCCGGAATGTCGGTTTGCCTCTGCAACACTGGTGCTATCCGTGTCCCGATTACAAACTCCCAAAGACAATTCTGTTCGATTCGTCATTTTCGGACAGTGGTTTCGACTGGCTCCCTCTCGTGGATTTTCCGACACGGAACTATGCACACCGTGAGAACGCCGCGTTGTTCGCGGAGAAGGAGCTTCTGAAGAGCATGTCAAAGAATGTCGACATCTCCTTCCTCATGAATTCATTCCTGGTCTTTGCAGCAAGGGAATCTCCGCCACCTATGCAGGACGATGGCCTATTGGCTGTCAAACTCAACAGCGCGCGCGACCCGAAGTATCGGACAACCAAGCGTTTCCGGCGAACCGGACCCCACAAAATTCTGGTGGAAGTCCAGAAATCCGGCTTGACACAGGGGCCGGACGTGCAGATTTACCATGCAGGGTACAAGAATCTCTGTTCGGAGATCGTCGACGCAGTCTATGGTCACGATTTCAACAGGGCCTCGAAGTGCTTTCGTGCGTGGTATGATTTGGTGCGAGCCAGAACCATAGAGGGTGACCACTCACACGGGTTCTCGCAGTTCTGCAGGGAGAAGTTGGCCGGCACGCCCATATACGGGGATTCGCATTCCTGGCTGGCATCGCATGATGTGGATCTCATACTGGACAACGTCCTTTGGCACGAGGAGACTGGTGATCTGAGACTGATCGACTTGGAATGGCAGCTACCCGAGATACCAATTCCGCTGCAACTCGTTCTCGATCGGGGCATGTATTGCTTGCTCCAGAAGCTGGCTGCTGTGTGTCGGACGCCCATGATCGCGGCGGACAGCGGGAAGTGGAACATGCCTGATACCGTCTTGGCTGCATTGCCTCTCGAGCTCAGGGCGCCTGAGTTGTTTCCGCTGTTGCTGTTCGAAAAATGGTTCCAGGCCACGGTATTGGTCCGTGGCAGCCTCCTGTCAAGACGGGATATCTCCGCTGTGGACAAGGAAGTGCGATGCCATCGGCGCAGCCTCATCAGGCATATCGTTTACGACAAGGTGCTCCTACGGTGTTTGAGACGCGCGGGAACGTATAGGCTGGCGAGGCAGATAGCCAGAGCCGTTCTTGGCCGATCCATAGGCTGCACATTTTGGCAGTCAACCGGCAGGATTGCGGGTCAGTTGCAGGGATGATGTATCCAGAAGGGCCATGAGCAAAATAGGTATCTTCTCTCATGTCCGCATGCCTGTGGACGGACGGGGTATCTGTGTCCACGCGATACGGGCCAAGGAGATGGCTGATGCACTCACGAGGCGAGGGCACGATGTGCAGCTCTTTCATCCGCCAGTTCGGCAAGATGCAAATCGAACGACTCATCGCCCGCGGCTTTCTGCCGAGGAATGGCGTCAAGCCGTCATTGAGAAGGACGTTGTTGTTCTATCAACCAACCTCGCACAGCGCGCGTATCGTAACGGTGTTCCGGAGAGGCGCTGTCCCATTGTTGTCGACATGTTCGACCCCAGTCTTGTTGGGATAATCCCCAGCTTGGCTGCAGGCGAGTTTGCCGATATTGAACTTGAACGTTTTCGGCTTCGCACACAAGGCGCGTGTCAAATCGGCGACTACTTCATCTGCGCGTCGGCTGAACAACGTCTCTGGACCCTGGGTCTTCTCTCTGCCTGGGGAAGAATCAACACTCACACCTTCTCGAGCGATATGATCGCTGTCGTGCCCACCGGTGTTCCCGCCATCTCTCCCTCGTTTGAGCCAGGATTGTTCAAGGGGCGGGTAATCCCGCCTGATTCACGAGTCATTCTCTGGCCGGGCGGCGTTTTCGCGTGGTACTGCCCTGTTCCGGTCCTCAATGCCATGACACATGTGCTCGCACGCTGCCCAGATGCACGTCTGCTCTTCGTGGGCGCCAGCAACGAGGCTTTTGAACCGGGCGCCAAAATGCGAGATCTTCATGCGCTTGCCGACCGATTGAACCATTCAACGAAACGCGTGTTCTTTGAACCGGCAGTGCCTTATGCGGAACGGGGCCGCATATATGCTGACGCCGATGTTGCGATCTCGCTCTTCCGGCAGGGGTTGGAGAATGAATTATCGTTTCGCACACGTCTTGTAGATATTCTGTGGGGAGGCTGTCCCGTTGTCACCACGACCGGGAGTAGTCTCACAGCGCTCATTCATGCAACGAACAGCGGCATCAGCCTTGATTGCCATAGCCCGGAGACCGTCGCAGGAGCTCTGTGTCAGATCCTTGAAAACCCTGTGCTTCGCGCGAGGATGTCTGCGAACGGTCAGCGTTGCGCGAATGACAACTTCGCATGGGACAAGGTCGTAACGCCCTTGCACGAGTTCTGCTCTGAACCGCGCCCCGCGCCTGACAGAAACATGTTTCCGGCCCGGCAGTTCCTGTCGCGGACAACCCGGCTTAGAAGACAACTCAGAGACACTCTCCTTCGATGCCGAAGAAGACTCAGGCGTGCCCGCAGTCAAAGTTCCCTCTTTTGAGCACAAACGGGATCGGGAGGGTCCTGACCTGCCTATCCTGCCGGCTTGGTCCTCGCCGCATCACGATCCAGTTCCATCCATTGTCGGAGCGTATCGACGGTTCCTTTGAAACTGATTCGGGACAGATCGAGGACATAGAGCACGGCGGCCTGCAGCATGAGGCCGCGGATGAGGTTGTAGACAATGGCGTGCAGGATGATTTCCTTGCGAACCATCTCGGGGCTGAGACATCGCAGGACGTCCATGCCCAGCGTAATCTTGATGTCGCGGAAGAACAGTTCGACGGACCATCTGCGAAGATAAAGCTCGGCGATCTGTTCGGCGGGATAGGCGATGGGGTCGATGAGGGTGGTGACCACGATGATAGATTCGGGCCGGAAGCCCGGAACGGTGATTTGGATGTGAAGCAAACGCAGCGAGAGCGTCTGCGGCAACTTTTTCCATTGGCGCTTGGAAATGCCCTTGTCACGTTGCCGGGGTTTGTGCCACTGCACGAGACGATCTTTTCGACCAAGGCGTTTGCCTTTGCGGAAATCCACGGAGCGGGCCTGATGTAACCGCATGAGCGTATCCACGCCCTTGCCCAGGAGAGTGGCGATCGATCCAAAGGAACAGAACCCGCGATCGGTCATGGCGATGTCGCCTGCGCAAAACAGATGGTCGAGTCTCTGAAACAGCCGACGCTCATGGATGCGAAGCGAGCCTTCGGCCCATCCCAGCAACGCGCCGCTGGCCAGAGAAAAGCAGCCCGCGAGTGTGGCGATTGGGAATCCGCATCCTTTGGTCTGGCTGGAGGATTGCGGCCAAATCTTCTGGTTTTTCGGGGTGTCCGGCATAGACACGCCGGTGCCGTCGACGACCTTGACTTCGCAGGCGTTCCAAAGCTGATCAGAACCGGTTTGGCGCTCCAGGGTCGTGGCCGTGTGCTGGAAGATGCTCCGGAGCTGTTCGTGTCCAAGCCGGGAGAGTGCCTGACAATACGCACTCGTGCCGGAATCGGGCACGGGCCGACCCCGGGATGCGTACCACGCTTGGATTTTACGTACCGCCTCACGACATGCGGTTCCCGGACTCATCACTTGCGAAAGGAAGGCCCAGAAGGTGATGTAGGTTGGATACAGTCGCCGCCGACTATTGGCGCCGTGCATTGCCGGCTCAAGCAGTTTGGCCGGAACCCATGCTTTGCACAGCTTGCCGAGTTGACACAAGGATGCCTGTTGCATAGTTTTGAGTTGGTCTCGGAGATCTTCCTGTCCCGCACGCGGTGCGCGTCCGAACAGGATGCGATGGAATCCGGCGAAGAACGGTGTTGAGTATTTCATGCTCAAGTATATATACTTAAGCATGCTGATGGCAAGGTCTTTTATGCAAAAACCTGAATTATCTGATGCCGAGCTTCGAGAACTTCAGAAGCGCTATGAGGCTCTTCAGACCAAGCTGCAGAATCTGCCTTGGATCCTGCAGGGCTCAGTGATTGAAACGCCGCCTCCACCAGAATCAACCGCCGCCAGGGCCACTTACATGTGGACCCGAAAGGTCCACGGCAAGACGGTCACCGTGGCGCTGTCTCCTCAGCAGTTCAAAGCCTTTCGCCGCGCCATCAACGCCAATCGTCACTTGGAGCAAACGCTCAAATCAATGCGCCAACTCAGCCAGACCGCTCTGAGTGGATCCTTGCCGGGACCAAAGAGAATTCAGCGCAAGAAAAGGGGCAAAACCTGAATGCTACAGACGTCCTAACCCGGCCTTATCTAAGTGCCATTCCCCCCTAGCCCCAGAACACCCGGGCAATCCTCCGCCAGGGCCGTCTCACGAATCGCAAGCGTCCGGTCGGGTTTCAGAGCACTCCCAGCCACCTCTGCCGCAGTCGCCATATCAGCAAACGCGTGCTCACCCGCCCGCACCCACCCGGCGCGAACAGGCCGGACCTTTTCCGGAACGGCTTGATAAATTTGCAGTAATCCCTGTGATCCTCTGCCGGCGACCAGAAGACCTGCTCTTCGGGCCGAACCCGCTCACCATAGAAATACATGCTCCCGTCATTTACCCGCAAAGTATGACCAAACGGACACGTCAAATGCGCGCCTGCCAGTTCCAGGATGGGAGTCTTGCGCCGAAAAACCAACCGCTCGCCCTCGGCCGTCACCATCCAGGGATGGTGCGGAAAGCCGCAGAAACGGGGATGCTCGATGCCTCGCGTCTGTTCCAAAAGACGCGAGGGACAGATAATGAGGATGCTGCGACAGACACGCGCCAGCTCTTTTGCGGCCGGCAGCGGATCCCGCAAGTCTTCGAGGCAATGACTGCTGAGGCCCAAGTCGAACTGATTCGTGTCGAACGGCCACGACTCTCCCGCGCACAGATCGAGTTCTGTGTAGGCTGCGGGATCCCATTCCCTCGCAGGAGCGGCATCCGGCCACGCGTTGGCGGCCAAACGTTCCCGAGAGAACGGCAGCCGGTCAAGAATGTGGCTTGCGCCGCAATAGGGCGCCACGCCTCCCCCGACATCCAAAATCGAACCCGTATGCCCCCGAAGCACGGCCAATGCCTCAGAATGGATCCATGGGTTACAGTAACTGCTCTTCACCTGTCCATCCCGGTCGCCTCGTCGCTGCACAGGTTTAGCAGGCCGCTTCTAAGCATCAACCCGCAGCCTGCATCATGCCCACCAGACACCCCCATCTCTTCAGTATCCTCCTGAATGCGTTCGGCACAGCGTGCTCCAAGGAATCACATCGGCAGCGTACAGCCCAGATTGTCCAGGATCTTCTCCTAAACCGACGATGAAGTCCAGGTTGATCGCCGCGTTGCCGGAGCGGACGACGCTTGCGCCGGCAGCAAGTCCCCACGAACTGCTCGATGTCCGTGAACGTCTCCGCCGACAGCAGAAAATGAGAATACCTACCGCGGCGCTTTTCCGACCACCAAAGAGAAAAGCCCTGCCCAAAACCCTTCCTGCGAATGGTCCAAGAGTCGAGAAGGTTAAGTCGGAAGCTGAATGATCGACATCCGGCAGCAAATGGTCATATAGTACTGATACGAAGGGAAAAGGAATGCAGTCTCTGGATTTGGGGCGCAAATGATTGTCGCTGCGAGAATGACCGGAAAATCCAAAACCTTTGTCAAGAACATGCTCTGCCGCCTTGCGCTCATGGGCCTCAGGATGAAGCCCATAGGAAGCTGGCCTCCATGGATCCAGCGCATTGGCGAAATCAAGGTGCCGTCGGGGACCGTCCCGAGAGATCCGGCTACAACAGGCGGCGCCGAGATCGGCGTAGTTTTGTCACTCCTTGAAGAAAGCAGGGATCTGGGTGGAGATGTGGCTGAGTGCGGGGTCTACCGTGCCTCGACGCTCATTCCCACAGGTGTCTGGCTGCAGCAGCAGGGACTCGAGAAGATCCTGTTCGGGTTCGATTCCTTCGAGGGTTTTGACGAGTCGGTCGCGATCGACGTGGCACTGGGTGGCGCCGAAGAAGTCGAAAGGAAGGTCGGCGGCCTCGGACAGACATCCCTGCCCTATGTGGACGCAAAAGTCCGACGTTTTGGCCTGAGCCGAACCATTCGGCTGGTGCCCGGGTTTTTCGAGAAGACTCTGTCTACTGTGGCCGACAGGAAATTCTGCTTTGTGCATCTGGATGTGGACCTGTATGAGTCCTACAAGACCTGCCTGGAATTCTTCTATCCACGCGTGGTGTCAGGAGGAATCATTCTTCTGGATGAGTACGACGACCCGTCCTGGCCCGGATGCAACAAAGCCGTCGATGAATTTCTTGCAGACAGACCTGAGGATTGCAGACGGATCGAAAGAAAGGGATACGTCAAATTCTACATCCAAAAACAGGCGGCGGGTGACTGACCGGACCATCGCTCTCGCCGAAGCGCGGGTCAGGGGGCGTTCTGTTCCCAGCTCCAGCCTGCGTAACAACTCCGGGAAGCTACAGGGAGGATGCAGGTGACCTTTCCTGGCACACGTCATCAACAAGACGTACGTCGCCTGCATACGGCTGGGCTGGAAGTTGCAGGGCCCGTACGCTACCCGTACATCGTCTCGTAATACTCGCGATAGGCGCCGGACCGGATCCGCTCCCACCACGAACGACGGTCGCGGTACCACTGCACGGTGGCGGCGAGCGCTTCATCAAAAGAACCGGCCGGCCGCCAGCCAAGCTCGCTGTTGATCTTGCCGGCGTCCATGGCGTAACGCCGGTCGTGGCCGGGCCGATCCTTCACGAACTGCATCAAGCTCTCCGGCTTACCGAGAATCTTGAGGATCCCGCGCACAATCTCGATATTCGGCACGTCATGGTTCCCGCCGATATTGTACACCTCGCCGCAACGACCTTTGCGCAGCACCAGGTCGATTGCCCGGCAATGGTCCAACACATAGATCCAGTCCCGCACGTGCATGCCGTCGCCATAGACGGGCAGGGGCTTGTCTTCCAGCGCGTTCGCGATCATGAGCGGGATCAATTTCTCCGGGAACTGGTACGGCCCGAAATTATTGGAGCACCGCGTGATCACGACATCCTGCCCATGCGATTCGTGCGCGGCGCGCACCAGGAAGTCGGCACCCGCCTTCGTAGCCGAGTACGGGTTGTTGGGCTGGATCGGCGAAGACTCCGAGAACTTGCCCTCCGCGCCGAGCGAGCCGTATACCTCGTCGGTCGAGATCTGGAGGAAGCGTCCGACCTCGTGCGCGCGCGCCGCGTCGAGCAGGTTCTGCACACCCGCAACGTTGGTACGCACGAACACGAGCGGATCCATGTGCAGGCTGCGGTCGACGTGCGTCTCGGCCGCAAAATTCACGATCGCATCGAAACGATACGCCTCGAACAACAGCTTCACATTCTCGATCGAGGCGATGTCGCCTTTGACGAAGGTGTACCGCGCCTCGTCTTCCAGCCCGGCCAGATTCTCGAGGTTACCCGCATAGGTGAGCGCGTCGAAATTGACGAGCTCGACGTCCTCATGTTCGGCCAGTATCCACCGCACGAAATTGCTGCCGATGAACCCGGCGCCACCTGTTACCAGAAGCTTCACGGTACTTCCCTCGCACACGCCCTGTCACTCCGACCGGCGTGGACTGCGGTCAGTATAGGAAATCCATGTCAAAAAGCAACGCCGCGCAAACCGCGCCCCGCCCGCAGCTCGACAGAACCGCAAGCCAAGCGAAGAGATTTGCCCGCCAAACACCCTCCTTCGCCTTGCAGGCTACGGAGGGCAAGCGCTAAATGACGCGAAACAGGGAGATTATGCAGGACGATTATGACAGGACCCGCCCAAAGCTCCCGCCCAAAGCTTCGCATTGCGGCGGGCAGGTCGCATTGTGGCGGGCAGGCGACGGGGAGAGAGTATAGACAGGACGACGGGACCAGATTCTCGGCAAAATAGGCCTGCAAATGCTTTGCGCTTCTTTGCATTGCTGACCGTCCATTTCTTCGTCTTTCGCGAGGATTTCCGGTGACAGGCATCGTCTTCAGATCGTTCTTTGAACAACGAAAATCACGAAACACACGAAATTGACGATCCTTTTTCGTGCTTTTCGTGTATTTCGTTGTTGAAACATCTTCTGGCTCCGGCTACGCCGCGTTGAGCTCTTTCGCGGTGATTCCCCGGGGCGCTTCAGGCGAGCCCGTTCTGCTCGTGCAGCGCCTCGAAGTAGGCAGCCAGGGCTGCCGGCCAGGTCGGCATGGTCTTGCCGGTCCATTCGATGTAGCGTGCGGTGCTGAGCACCGAATGCGGCGGGCGCGGCGCGGCCGCGCCGTACTCGGCGGCCGTGATCGGCGTGATATCCGCGTCCGGCTTCACGCGTTCGGCGATCGCGCGCGCGAACTCGAACCATGTGCAGCTTGAGGACGAAGCGACATGCACCGTGCCGGTCTTGCCGGTCTGCATCAGCGCAACGAGCGCCTCGGCAAGATGCCCCGTGTAGGTCGGACAGTGCGTCTGATCGCCGACGACCCGCAGCGGCTTGCCCTCCTTGAGCAGGCGCGCGATCGTAGCCACGAAGTTCCGGCCATGCACGCCGAACAGGGACTGGGTGCGCACAACCAGCGTCGCTTCACAGGCAGCCCGGCTCACCCGTTCCCCTTCAAGCTTCGTCTGCCCGTACCAGCTCAGCGGGTTCGGCGCGTCATCCTCCACGTACGGCGTCTGCTTCGTACCGTCGAACACATAGTCGGTACTCATATAGATCAACCGCGCGCCGATCCGCGCGCTGGCCTCCGCAACATGCTGCGCGCCGGTCGCGTTGACCCTATGCGCGGCGTCACGCTCCGTCTCCGCCAGGTCGACCTGGGTATAGGCCGCGCAGTTGAGCACCCAGTCGGCGGTGGGCAATCCCTCGCACACTTGCTCCCGGTCGGTGATATCGAACTCCGGCAGGTCCAGCCCGACCGTCTCCATGCCGGCCGCCCGGCATGCGGCGAGCGCATCCGTCCCGAGCATCCCTTTTGCGCCGACCACGACAATCTTCATAGTACCGGCTCCACCCGTACTCCTTACACGTACTCTTACACGCAACTCTATCTTAACTCAAGACAGCACGTGCAGGGAGTGGAGAGGAGATCGGATAGATTCACGTGTAAGAGTACGTGTACGAGTACGGTCCGGCCTCCGGCCGGTGGGGCAACAGAACGATGGGCAGAGATCATTCACAGGACGATTCTGGCGACAGGACGATGGGGAGTAAGTTTTGAACAGTGGCAGAATGATCTTGGGCAGGATTATCAGTCTTCAGATTGATCATTCTGCCTGCAATCGTCTTGACGATTTCCCCTCCCATCGCCTGCCCGCCACAATGCGACCTGCCCGCCGCAATGCGGGAGCCTTGGGCGGGTCCTGTCGCCAAAATCGTCCTGTCAATAATCCCCTCCCAATCGTCCTGTCACAATCGTCCTGTGAATGGTCTTCTTGTGCGGTGCTTGCGCTGTCAGACGTGGTTGACCCTACTTCGCCCTTCGGGCTGCGAAGGGCGCGGCTGCCGCACTCCGAAGGTTCTGAAGGTCCTGCACTACGCAAGCAATGCCGTTACGGGCAAGGCAACGACCTGCCTGCCGAGTCGCTGGATGTCTGTGCCGGTGTAGAACACGATCCCGATCGCGGCACGTCTTTCCTGATCCAGGAAGAGCTGCAGCGCCTTCGCATCCTCTCCTCGCACGGTTGCCGCAGCCTTGATCTCAAACGGGAGAATTCTCTGTCCGTCGACGATCAGGCCGTCGACCTCGAGCCCGCCATGTGTCCGCAGAAAATACAGGCGGGCCGAGCGTGCGTACGAAGCGAGCATCTTGCGGATTTCCATCATCACAAACGTTTCAAAGAGCGGTCCCGCGTGTTCGGCGCTCTGTGCGGCCGGCCGCCAGACCTCGACGCCCAGCAGATGCGCGGCGACCCCCGTGTCACGCCAGTATAGTTTTGGCGACTTTACCAAGCGCTTGCCGATGTTCGTGAAGTACGGCCGCAGCCGCTCTATCTGGAAGGTCGCCTCCAGAAGCGACAGATGCCGGCCCAACGTCGCCGCGCTCATACCCAGATCACGGCCCAAGGCGGCCTGGTTCAGAATCTGAGCCGTACGCGTTGCCGACATCTCCATGAGCCGCGCGAAATCCGCCAAATTCCCTATTTCGGAAACCTGCCGGATGTCCCGCTCCAGATACGTGTACCGGAACGACTCGAACCACAGCTGACGCGCACGCGCCGAAGCGGCGGTCACCGCCGGAGGATAGCCCCCCTTGCATACGATGCCCGAATCGAAGGGGCATGCGCGCCAACGCTGCAGGCTCCGAACCACTTGCTGCGCTTTCGTCGCCTTCATCCACGCAAGCAGCGCCGGCTCGCCTTGCCGTCGCTCCTGTTCCCGCCAGGAAAGCGGGTGCAGCGCCAAAACACCAACTCGACCGGCCAAAATCCGCGCAAGATTCGCCGTGTGATCCAAGTCCGCCGAACCTGTCAGCAGGTATCGACCCGGGCCGGGCCGCCGGTCGACCTCGCGTTTCACCGCAAGCAGCAAGTCCGGGCATCGCTGCACCTCGTCAATCGTCAGGAGAGCATCCTGCCGCACCAAGCCCACAGGATCCCTCCTTGCCATGTCCAACACCGCGAAATCGTCCAAGGTCTGATACGCGCGGTTTCCACCGATTTCCGGAACCCGTACGAGCGTCGATTTTCCCACCTGCCGCGCTCCGACCACCGCCACGACAGGAAACGCCTTGAGCATATCCTGCAGTAACCCGCCCGCTGCCCTCGGAATAATCATGATAGAAAGTATATCACGTCGTGATACATTTTCAAGCACTTAATGAGCGATTATCGAATCCACAACGCAGGCCACCTGCCGCCAGCCGAGAACCCGCATCTGTCTGAACGTACGTTCCCTGTCCCCGCCGTGAATGAGTGTTGCCGATGACGGGCTCAGGCCGGACAGATCGCAGAAGTACTGCAGCCCCTTGAAGAAGTCGGGCTTCAGTGTCTTCGCAGCCTTGATCTCCATCGGCAACGGTTCGCCTGCCGGCTCATAGATGCAGTCGATCTCGGCTCCCTTGTGGTCCCGCCAGAAGAAGAAGTCGGCCCGGCCGGTCCTGTGAAGGGCTTCCTTGCGCAACTCCGAGACTACAGCATTCTCAAACAGCGCGCCGTAGAAATGGTGCACGTCCAGTGTCTCTGCGCTCCGTAACCTCAGAAGAGCACAGGCCAACCCCGTATCGTAGAAGTACAGCTTGGGCGTCTTGACAATGCGTTTCCGGAAGTTGCGGTGATAGGGTGGCAACCGAAACGCCAAGTAGCTGTGTTCCAGAGCGGCCAGCCATGACTTCACCGTGTTGTGACTCAGACCAATCATGTCCCCGATCGCCGACAGGTTGATCAGTTGCCCGCACAACGAGGCACAGACGGCAACGAATCGTCTGAAATTGTCAAGATCCAGGACTTGCACGAAATCCTTCAGGTCCTTCTCCACATAGGTTTCGAGATAGTTGAGGTACCAGTCGGCGGGATCATGGCCTTCATCATAGATCCGTGGGTAGGCACCGGCCCAGATGTAATCGGCCGCGCGACGCGGGGCCTCGGATCCAAGTTCCGAGAGCGTGAAAGGGAGCAATTTGAGGATGCTGATCCGGCCGGCGAGCGATTGCGATACGTGCTTCATGAGCAGAAACTGGTTCGATCCCGTCAGGATGTACTGCCCGGGACCTCTCCGTCTGTCAACCAGCGTCTGCATGTAGGACAGAAGATCCGGTACACGCTGGATCTCGTCGAGTATCGTGCCCTTGTCCAGACCTTCGATAAAACCCCGTGGATCGTCGAGCGCAAGCGACCGGGTATCAGGATCCTCCAAGGACAGGTACGGGCGCGATGGAAACGCAGCGGTAACCAGCGTGGTCTTTCCCGATTGCCGCGGCCCAATCACGGCCACCACGGGATACCTCGCCGCATGCGCCTTCAGCCTTCCTTCCAGGCTCCTCCTGATCATGTCCGGAGCCTACCCTCAACAGGGATATTTGTCAATCTGATTTACAATTTTCACTCTTGGCGCGCTCGAGCGTCTTGCCGGAGTCCCGCACGATCTTTCCGCCGCTCTCCCCTCCCATCGTCCTGTCGCCAGAATCGTCCTGTCCAAATCCCCTCCCAATCGTCCTGTCATCATCGTCCTGTGGAAAGCCTCATGATCATTCTGCCGTCAATCATCCTGCCGATCTTGCCTCCCATCGTCCTGTCCCGCCTTCGCCTTTCGTCCCGAGGCGCTCCGTCGCGCTCGGGACTCGTGGCTACGTCGGGCTGTGGCGCAATCGTCCTGTCTAAATCGTCCTGTTCGTGATCATTCGTGCGGTGCTTGCGCTGTCGGACGCGCATGAAGGCGGCACTTTGAGTGCCGCACTCCGAAGGTTTATGCTATTCCCGCCCGAACTTCTTGTTCAAGTCCTTGAACGAAGTGAAGATCATGGTCGGCCGACCATGCGGGCAGGTGTACGGCATCTCCGTCTTCGCCAGATCCACAACCAGTTTCTCGATCTCCTCGAGCGTCAATTTCTGGCGCGCCTTGACCGCGGCCTTGCAGGCGACCTGCGCGATGCGTTCCTGCACAATCTGCGCCTTTGCCCCGCGCGTACCGGTCTGCTCCAGCGCGCGCGCCATCTCGAGCAGGATCGCGCGCGGCGAGGCGACCGCCACGCGCGCGGGCAAGGCATCGACGATAAAGGAGTCGTCCCCGAACTCCGAGACGCCGAACCCCATCTCGCGCAGCACGCCCGTCTGTTTGCGGACGCGTTCCGCATCTTTCGGCGCGAGCTTCACGGTCTCCGGCATGAGCAGGCCCTGGCTCTCAGCCTTGCCCTGTCGCACATCGCGCATGAACTGCTCGAACAGCACGCGCTCATGCGCGGCATGCGGATCCATCAGCACGTAGCCGTCCTCGGTCTCCATGATCACGTAGAGCGCGCCGATCTGGCCGACGACCCGGCACCAGGCCCAGGGGCTGTCCGGCTCGGCTTCGCCCTGTTCGCTCCCGGCCATATCCGGCACGCGCTCCGCGCGCGCCGTCGCTCCGCCGGGCTGCGTCTGCTGCCCCGGCCCCATCCGCATGCGCGGGTAATGGAACGCGCGTGACGGGGGCAAATCCTCGAGCGGCAGCCGCACGTCCGCTGCCGGCTTGAAGGCCGGCGTCTCGGACGCGGGTTCCGATCTCTCGCCCGGCTTCTCGGTATCGGCCAACACGCCGCCCGCGGTGAGCGCGCGCCGGATCGCGGCGATCACCGCGTCGCGGGTCGGGCCCGGCTGCCGGAACCGCACTTCGCGCTTGGTCGGGTGCACGTTCACGTCGAGCTGGTCGGGCGGCACGGTCAGGAACAGGAACACGCTCGGGTTCCGGTCCGCCGGCAGCAGCGTGCGATATCCTTCCTTGACCGCATACATCAGCAGCGGCGCGGAGGCCGGCCGCCGGTTCATGAACAGGTACTGCTCATCCCGGTCCGACCGCGCGATGCTGGGCAACCCCACATAGCCGTCGACCTTCACCTCGGCGCGCTCGAGCCGGACCGGCAACAGGTTCTTCGCATAGCCCGCGTCGTACATCTCGCAGAGCCGGTCCTCGAGCCCGGCGTTCGCGGGGAACCGATAGGTTTCGCGCCCGTCCACCGTCAGGCTGAACCCGACCGTCGGGTTCGCGAGCGCGAGCACCATGAACAGCTGGCGTACGCGCGCCAGCTCGGTCTGGGCGGCGCGCAGGAACTTGCGGCGTGCCGGCACGTTGAAGAACAGGTTGCGCACCTCGACGGTCGTGCCGCGCGGCCAGCCGAGCTCGCGCACATCCTGGATCTTGCCGCCCGCGATCAGGATCTCGGTCCCGGCCTCCGCATCCGCGACCGCCGTCTTGAGCGTGAACCGCGCGACCGAGGAGATTGCGGCGAGCGCTTCGCCGCGGAACCCCATGGTCCGGACCGCCTCGATATCGTGCACGTCCCGGATCTTGCTGGTCGCGTGCCGCTCCACGCACAGCAGCGCGTCGTCTCGGGTCATGCCCTGCCCGTTGTCCGCGACGCTGACCAGCTTGCGCCCGCCGCTCACGATCCCGACATCGATCTGGGTCGCACCCGCGTCCAGCGCGTTCTCGACCAGCTCCTTCACCACGGAGGCCGGCCGCTCCACGACTTCACCGGCCGCGATCTTGTTCGCGACCACGTCGGGCAGCACGCTGATTCGGGGCGCGGTAGTCATTTTGGATAGAGTTGCGTGTAACAGTACGTGTACGAGTACGGTTGGGAGGGGCACGGGATAGAGTTGCGTGTAAGAGTACGTGTACGAGTACGCATCCGACGGAGATGAGATAGAGCTGCGAGTACGGTCGGGGCGCTGATCGCTGAAATGACATGACCGTCGCGTTGCGGCGGCCGGTTCCCTGTCTTCCGTACTCGTACACGTACTCTT
>Ga0272441_10009093_pt1 | contig 15459 bp, 11 predicted proteins | sample SSMProp6N_FD_193582 | JGI IMG/M metagenome (GOLD analysis project Ga0272441, IMG submission 193582) | Marine sediment archaeal communities from Little Sippewissett salt marsh, Falmouth, MA, United States - SSM-Prop-6N | ecosystem: Environmental > Aquatic > Marine > Wetlands > Sediment ... | reverse complement strand
GGACGTCAACCGGCGTGAAAGGCTCGGCCGCGGCAGCCGCGGCTCTACGACGGCAGCAGAGTCCGCCGCCAGTGGCGGCGGCTTGTACTGCCGCGGCGCCCGGTCGCCAATTGGTCAAGCCGCCGCGTCGGAATGCCGACTCATAGTGCAAGGTGGCCGCAGCGGCGGCCGTGAGCGGCACGACCATCCGGAGGGCACCCGTATGTGCGGAATTGTCGCCTACATCGGGCAGCGCGAGGCCGAGCCGATCCTCATCGAGGGCCTGAAGCGGCTGGAATATCGCGGCTACGACTCCTCGGGTGTGGCCCTGTGCTGCGACGACGGCCTCTCGGTCACGAAGAGCGTCGGGCGCATTACCGTGCTTGAGACGGAGCTTGAGGACCATCGCCGCGGCGAGGGGCGGCTCGGCATCGCCCACACCCGGTGGGCGACGCACGGGGGCCCCTCGACGGCGAACGCGCACCCGCACACGGACACCTCGGGCCGGCTCGCCGTGGTCCACAACGGCATCATCGAGAATCACGTCGCCCTGCGGAAGCTCCTTGAGCAGGAAGGCGTCGTTTTTCGCAGCGAGACCGACAGCGAAGTGCTGCCGCACCTCTTTGCGAAGTACTACGACGGCGACCTGGCCGAGGCCGTCCGCCTGGGCCTGAAAGACGTGCGCGGCACCTATGGCATCGCGGTGGTCCACGCCGACGAGCCCGGCACCCTGGTGGCGGCGCGCAACGGCAGCCCGCTCATCGTGGGCGTCGGCGACGGCGAGTACCTCGTGGCGAGCGACGCCTCGGCCGTCATCGCCCATACGACGCGCGTCGTCTACCTGGCCGACCGCGAGATCGTGACGATCACCCGCGACGGGTTCCAGACGACGACCATCGACGCCGTGCCCACCACCAAGGAGATCCAGGAAGTCGAGTGGACCCTCGAGCAGATCGAGAAGAAGGGCTACGACCACTTCATGCTCAAGGAGATCTACGAGCAGCCTGAGAGCCTGGGCGACACGATGCGCGGCCGGGTCGACGCCGAGAGCGCCCGCGCCATCCTCGGCGGCCTGAGCGCGTTTGCCAAGGAGTTGACGCGAACCCGGCGGATCATCATCACCGCCTGCGGCACGGCGTGGCACGCGGGCCTGATCGGCGAATACATGTTCGAGGACCTCGCCCGCATCCCGACCGAGGTGGAGTACGCCAGCGAGTTCCGGTACCGCAACCCGATCATCGAGGAGGGCACGGTGGTCATCGCCATCAGCCAGAGCGGCGAAACCGCCGACACGCTGGCCGCCGTCCGCGAGGCCCGGCAGAAGGGCGCCCTGACACTCGGTATCGTCAACGTGGTCGGCTCAACGATCGCCCGCGAAACGGAAGCAGGCGTCTACCTCCACGCGGGCCCCGAGATCGGCGTCGCCAGCACCAAGGCATTCACGAGCCAGTTGGCGGTCCTGTTCCTGATGACCGTCTTTCTGGGCCGCAGCCGCCACATGGCCCAGCACCAGGCCGCGGGAATCATCGAGTCGCTCCAGGCCGTGCCCGAGCAGGTGCGGCATGTCCTCGAACGCGCGGGGCAGATCGAGGAAATCGCCGCCCAGTACAAGGACCGCGAGAACTGGCTCTACCTCGGCCGAGGGTACAACTTCCCCGTGGCGCTCGAAGGGGCGCTCAAGCTGAAGGAGATCAGCTACGTCCACGCCGAGGGGCTGCCGGCGGCGGAGATGAAGCATGGGCCCATCGCCCTGATCACCGAGGGCATGCCCGTGGTGTTCCTCGCGAACCGCGGGCTCCAGTACGACAAGATCATGAGCAACATCGAAGAGGTCCGCTCCCGCAAGGGCGTGGTCATCGCCGTGGCCACGGAGGGCGACGACGAGATCACCCGCCGCGCCGACCACGTCATTGCCGTGCCTGACGTGGCCGAGTCGCTCCAGCCGCTCTTGAACGTCGTGCCGCTCCAACTGCTGGCCTACCACGTGGCTGTGCTTCGCGGCTGCGAAGTGGACAAGCCGCGCAACCTCGCCAAGAGCGTCACCGTCGAGTAACCCTGCGAACCATGCCGGCGGCGCTGTGAGGGGACCGTGCTCACAGGAGTCCGGACAGCGCCTGCCTGCGCCGGACGAGACGGCGGGAAGGCCCCTCAGTCCAGGAGTCGCTTCTCGCCGCGCAGGGCCTGGATGTCGGAGATCTCCTGGCTGCACTCCACGCAGCCGAGGTACCGCCCATCGGCGCTGCGCAGCGCGAAGTACTCAATGAGAATCTTGTGCTTCTCGCCGCCCGGTTCAAGTGCCAGGTCGATCCAGAACCCCGCCTTGTCCCGGGTGCCCGCCTTCATTTCCCGCAGCAGCGTCTGGACCTTGTCGAGACTCTTCTTCGGGTGGCAGTCCTTCACGTCGCGTCCGAGGACGGCTTCGGGCCGCTTGAAAATCCGCGTTGCGTGCTTGTTCCAGCCGGCGACCCTGTCGTCGGCGTCCAGCACCGAGATCTGGACGGGCAGCGTTTCGAGAACAAGGTCGAGCATCTCTTCAGACAGATTACCGATCATAGCCGTGTCTCCTTCTGAGCCTCATCGGGGTAGTCGTCAGGATCCCGCGCCGCCACACGGTAGCACGAGCGCGACCTCCCACACCGGATGCTACACCATCATCCGTAAGGGAACAAGCGGCGTGCCCCCTTTCCCGCGGACAGCCGGTTGCGGCTGCACCGCAGCAGCCGTAAGTGTCCCGCTCAGGGGTTCACCGTGGGCGGTTTCTGGCGCTTGGGCACGAGCGGGTCGTAGGCGAACCGGCCGCGGCGCCTGCGGAACTCGGCCTTGACTTTCCTGAGCAGCGCCGCGTCCGTGCAGAGGTCCAGCGCGGTCGCGGCCATGATCTCCGCGGCGCGCAGCGTTCCTCGGTGGGCCAGCGGGAGCTTGACCTCCGCCGTGTAATCGCGGTGATGGCCCTTGGCGTTCTTGCTCGTGCAGGCCACCGTGATGCGCCCGAGCGGGGCGAGCCACGAGACGTTGTCTTCGTCGGTCGACCCGCGTCCCTGTTCGCCGACTTCCGAATCCAGGCCGGCGTGAAACTTCGCGTTCCTGACGCCGAGTTTCCTTAGGCGAGTCTTGTCCTGCGGCGTCACCCTGGGCGCGCCGAAAAGTCTGAAGTTCTCCAGAAGCGCGTCGTGCATGGCATCGTTTTCGAGGCGGCTGTAGATGCCCGAGAGGCGCTGCACTTTGACGCGGGTTCCCGAGGCCATGGCCGCGCCGCGGGCCGCCGCGACGAGACGCTCCCGGACGCCGTCCACCTGCGCGCGGTCCTTGCCGCGCACGTAGTACCACGCCTTCGCGTACGCCGGCACGACGGGCGGCGCGTCGCCGCCCGAGCGGACGCACATGTGGATGCGCACGTTCTCTGCCACGTGCTCGCGGAGGTAGTTGGCGGCGACGTCCAGCAGCATCACGCCGTCCATGGCGCTTCGCCCCTCGTGCGGTTCGGCCGCGGCGTGCGCCGTCTTGCCGAAAAACTCAAAGACGATCGAGTCGATGGCGGAACCGCCCTTGCGGCTGACCTTGTTCCCGCCGGGGTGCCATGCAAGCACCGCGTCGTGACCGCGGAACGCCCCGTCGCGCGCCATGTAGACCTTGCCGGCGCCGATCTCCTCGGCCGGACAGCCCCACAGAACGACGCTTCCCCTGCCCCGCTGTGCGTCGAGCGCGCCGGCGGTCGCGACGGCCGCGACGGCCGAGCCCACGCCCAGCAGGTTGTGGCCGCACGCGTGCCCCCACGTGCCGGGCTTCGGTCCGCAGTCGGGCAGCGCGTCGTACTCGGCCAGCAGGCCGACCGAGGGCCTTCCCTCGCCCCGGACGGCCTTGAAGGCCGTCGGCATGTGACGCCACGGCCACGTCACGCGAAAGCCCCGATCGGCCAGGTAGCCGGCCAGCAGCCGCGACGACTCCACCTCCTGGAACCCCGGTTCGGCCAGGTCGGCGATGGCGTCCGAGAACCTTGCCGCCGCCATGCGCTCGCGGACCACCAGCTTGCGGATCAGAGCCTTCTTTCTGCTTCGATTCATCCGGTCTCCCCTTTCTGACGAAGCCGGTCCGGTCCCGCGTACCATACCCGACTGAATCGCGCGCGGCAAGCCCGGCCCGCGACGGCGACGACACGTGAAAAGAACTGGAACCGCGCCGACGCCCGACTATACTGTGGCGTCCGCACGGCTATGGCGTCCTGCGAGGCCGTCGGCGATACAGGGACATCCTGTGCGTGGGAGGGTACGATGAGCGAATTGTCGGGCGCCGTGTCCGCCCGTTTCCCCGACCTGGCGGGGAAGTCCGCGATCGTCACGGGCACCAGCCGCGGCATCGGCCTGGCGGTCTCCGAGTTCCTCGGCCGCCAGGGCATGAAGGTCACGATGGTGTCCCGGTCGGTCGAGGTGGGCGACGAGATTGCAGCGCGCCTGCGGAACGAAGGCGTGGACTGCCAATGGGTCACCGCCGACCTGTCGCGTCTGGACGAGGCCCGGCGCGTGTTCGATGCCGCGCTGGAGCGGTACGGCGGCGTAAACGTCCTGGTCAACAACGCGGCGTCGAAGGCCTCGAAGCCATTTCTCGACCTGACGCCGGAAGCCTACGCCGCCAGCTTCGAGGACAACGTGCGGATCGTCTACGGTCTGAGCCGCCTGACGGCGAGGCACATGGCCGACTCCGGGGGCGGCGGCGCGATCGTCAACCTCTCGTCGGTGGGCGGCGCGCGGGCTCACTGGGGCACGGCAGGCTACGACGCCAGCAAAGGGGCTATCGAGACGCTGACGCGGGTGATGGCGATTGAACTCGGCGCGGCCGGCGTTCGGGTCAACGCCGTGGCACCGGGCTTTACGCCGCGCGCCGATTATTGCCAGCGACGCCCGGACCAGGTCCGGAGCAAGTCGGCCCTGATCCCGCTCGGGCGGCCGGGCACGGGCGACGACGTCGCCGCAGCCGTGGCGTTCCTCGCGTCCGACGCGGCTGCGTACATCACCGGTCACGTGCTCTACGTCGACGGCGGCCTGATGGCCCAACTCGCGCCGCCCGGCATCGATATCTGAACTCGGGAGACGCCCATGGCAGACCTGCGCATCGACAAGGTCGAGACGTTCCTGACGCAGCCGGGCACGCAGCGGCTTGTCGTCGTCAGGGTGACCACCAGCCAGCCGGGGCTCTACGGCCTTGGCTGCGCGACGTTCACCCAGCGGCACCTGGCGGTCAAGGCGGCGCTGGATCACCACGTCGGCCCGTTCGTGGTCGGCAAGGACCCGCGGGACATCGAGGACCTCTGGCAGTCGGGGATGGTCAACGGTTATTGGCGAAACGGGCCGGTACTGAACAACGCCCTGAGCGGCATCGACATGGCCCTGTGGGACCTCAAGGGCAAGCTGGCCGGCATGCCGTGCTACGAGCTGTGGGGCGGGCGGAGCCGGCCTGCGGCCGCCGTGTACGTCCACGCGGGCGGCAAGGAGCCGGCAGAGGTCGTCGATCGCGTCCGCGAGTGGCTGGCCAAGGGGTTCCGCCACGTGCGATGCCAACTGGGCGGCTACGTGGGCCTGGCCTCCGAGGCGTCGCGGCCCGAGGGCGCCCCGCCCGGGGCGTACTACGATCCGCGCGAACGCCTGGGGTCGGTGCCGGCCCTGTTCGAGAGGCTTCGCAACGACCTCGGCGACGCCGTCGAGCTGCTGCACGACGTTCACGAGCGGCTCGCGCCCATCGACGCCGTGGGGCTGGCCAAGGCGCTCGAGCCCTGGCGGCTGTTCTTCCTCGAGGACATCCTGGCCCCCGAGGACCTCGACTGGTTCGCCCAGATACGCAGCGTGTGCACGACGCCGCTCGCGATGGGCGAGCTGTGGAACAACCCTCGCGAGATCGTGCCGCTCGTGTCCGGTCGGCTCATCGACTTCGTGCGGTGCCACGTGTCGCAGATCGGCGGCGCGACGCCCGCGCTGAAGCTCGCGCACCTGTGCGAGGCGTTCGGCGTGCGCACGGCGTGGCACGGGCCGGCCGACGTCTCGCCCGTGGGAATGGCGGCCAACGTCCACCTCGACGTCGCCTGCCACAACTTCGGCATCCAGGAATGGTCGTTCCGCGGCGACGCCGAGCTGGAGATGTTTCCGGGATTCCCGGAGGTGCGGCGCGGCTACGCGTACCCCAACGACGCGCCGGGCCTGGGGATCGACTTCAACGAGACGCTGGCGGCGCGGTTCCCCTGCGACGATGTCAACCCGACGTGGACCGTCAGCCGCCGGCCCGACGGCACCATCCAACGGCCGTAGGGCGTCGTGCCAATCGCCACTGTGGGTCAGCTTTCCGAACCGGGGGTGCCACGGACAGGCCCTTCGACTCCGCTCAGGGCAAGCCGTCGCGATGCAATCGGGGCGACTGTCCGTGAGGCAGGAAGCACGGTCAGTCCCTCCGCCCGTTGGGCTCCGGGGCCTGACCGTGGCACCCGCATGTTCAAGTAGCATGGAGCACTGGTCTCGGAGAGCATCCGCCGCACAGGAGGAGCCGCCGCATGAGTAACAGCATCGACATCATCCAGCCCGGCATGCGGGACGTGGTCTGCGAGGATGCGGAGCCGGTGTGCATCGCCGAGGGCTTCCGGTTCGTCGAAGGGCCGGCGTGGTGGCCTGCCGTCGGCGGACTCGTCTTCAGCGACATTCCCGGCGACACCATCACCCTGTGGACCGAGGCCAGCGGCCACCGCGTCTGGCGGCAGCCGAGCCGCAGGGCGAACGGCAACACAATCGACCCGGGCGGCAACCTCGTCACGTGCGAGCACGGTAGCCGGACCGTCACGCGGACCACGCCCGGCGGCGACACGGCGACCATTGCGTCAAGTTACCGCGGCAAGAAACTGAATTCGCCGAACGACGTCGTCGTCAAGCGCGACGGCACGGTCTGGTTCAGCGACCCGCCCTATGGCATCAAGCCCGAGCAGCGCGAGCAGCCGGCGAACTACGTGTTCCGCCTGGATCCCGGGGCCGCCGAACCGGTGGCCGTGTGCGACAGTCTCTCGCGGCCGAACGGCCTGTGCTTCTCGCCCGACGAGCGGGTGCTCTACATCGCCGACAGCGACACCGCGATTCACCACGTCCACCGGTTCGAGGTCCGGCCGGACAACACGCTGGCGGGGGGCGAGGTCTTTGCAGTCATCGGCTGCGGCGTGCCCGACGGGCTGCGCTGCGACGCCGGGGGCCGGCTCTACAGCACGGCGGGCGACGGCGTGTGGGTGTTCGACGCCGACGGGACGCTGCTGGGGAAGATCCACACGCCCGAGACGGCCGCCAACTGCACGTTCGGAGGCGGCGATGGGCGGACACTCTTCATCACCGCCACGAGCCGCGTCTGGGCCGTCGAGTTGAACATCTCCGGTGCCTGAGCAGTCGCTGGCGCTCTACCCCGGCGTCGCCCAGGGTGCAATGCGTCACTCCAGCATCGACCTGACGATGAACGTCTACACCGACCCGCGGCTGCTGGATGTGTCAGGGGCCATGGAGGCGCTGCCGGGGCTGGCGCTGGGTGCAGGATCCAGCGTAAGGGCTCAAGCGAGTTCGTGATCCGCCTCACTCCCTCGCCCCCCGCGCCGGCGGAGAAATGCCGCGTGAGTCACCAACAATGAATGACGGAAGCACCCCCCGCACCTGCCGTTCTTTTCATCGGGGAGTTACTTGCCGCCTTCGGCCTGCGGCGGCGTGAACTCGTAGGCCCCGATGTCCGGCGCCTTGCCCTTCAGCGGTTGTCCCACGTCAACGCCTGCGTCGATCAGCGGAGAGCCCGCCTTCAGGTGGAAGTCACCTTCTTCAGGATTGACGAAGAGGTCTGCCGGGGACATCTTGCGGGACATCCCATCGATGCTGGTCGGCGACAGAGCAAATCCCCATTTGTCTTGCTCGTTGCGGGCGGCATCCCGCAGCCACAGACTGTCACGGCGCTTGTCTTGCGGAAACGTGTCCTTCAGGCGGCTATAGCTTTCAAGGACCTGCCATTCCGCACTCCGGGCACAACTCCAGGGCCCGCGCCTGGGTTCAGCCTGGTCATCAACGTAGTAGTAGTTGTGATCGGCTTCGATAGACTCGAGGTCCTTCCAGTTACTGGAGCTTCTCCTTGTCACCCACACGCCGCTGTCAATGACGACATTGTTTCGGAACACGATCTTGCGGGCGCCATAGTGTTCCGATGCCCTCCCATCGAGGCGGAACAGGTTTTCGCGGAACACGTTGTTAAGGACATGGAGCTCGCGCGCATCGTGGATCGCCAAAACGCCGCTGTCGAAGGAATTGCCAGTGAAGGTGAGCTTCCCGCTCTTGCCGAACTGCAGGATTTGTCCGGTTGACTCCGCCTTGTTGAAACGATTCTCGATGAAGAGCACGTTGTCCGCTGCGTGCATCTGGACATCGTCGCAATGGTCCTTGCGCGAATCGTGATTATGAATGTGATTCCCCCGCACCTCGAGACCGTCCACGGCAAATGGCGGCTCACCACCTCCAGTGCCCACCCACAAGCCGTCACCGACGTTGTGGTGGATACGATTGTTGATGATCCGCGCGTTCCTCCCACGCACGATGTGCAACGCGCCCGTGTTCACGGTCATTTCGTTGCCCCACACGTGGCTGTTCTCGACGAGGAACCCATCGCCCCGGAGATCGGTGACGCAGCGGTGGTAGTTGTGGTAGATGGCGCAGTTGCGGAAGGTGATGTTACGGACTTCTCCTGGTTGCCTGGTGTTGATGAAGGTGCCGCCGGTCAGCGTGATCATGGCTTGGGCCGGGCGATACCGGTGTGTTGCATCGTGGAAATGCCGAAAGGTCAGGCCGTCAAACGTAATGTTGGCCAAGCTCTTCCTCGCCGACGTAATGGCATGGGTCCTTGCGGTGGCCATGATCAGCGACTGATTCGGGTCCTGGCCGACCAGCGGGATCAGGTACGCCTTAAACGGCTTGGAATGCGTATTGACCAGCCATTCTCCCGGATCGTCGAGGGCGAACATACAGTTGCGAATGGCATAGCGGTCCTTCCTCGAACTCTTCTTCGGATCACCGAATGGCCTCTTTTCTTGCCATGCACCCTCCACGCCGACGGCCGTGATCATGCCCTTTTCGGGATCGTGGGCGATGATCTTCTTGAAACAAACGCCATTCCCCTCGGCAGAATAGTGCACCACGATGCCGCCATCGAAGGTTCCCGCCGGTTGGCGCAGGTGCTCCGGATCGAGCAAATCGGTTGCCGGATTGGCTCCGGCCTGTGTGATCTCCAGCATCTTGCTCAGATCGTAGGGGTCCTCCGGATTCGTCTGCGAGGGCCACTGGGCAGGCAGCATCTTCCGATCATCCTGGAAGAGGGCGCTGGGCTCGTGGTCCATGGGCAGCTCGGCCACCCAGATGTTTCTCTTCTCGTCATGCTTCTTCCAGCCGGTGATCTCGGCCCCGCCCTCGAAGATCGGCGGGTTCTTCAGGTCCGCGGCCTTGTAGATGATGGGCTTCTGGTCGGTGCCCGAGGCGGTCGGTTTGAATTCCTCGCGGTACAGCCCGCCGACCAGCAGCACCGTGTCGCCGGGCCGGACTCTGGAATCCGCAAAGCCGAGCGTCTTCCAGGGCTGCTCCATCGTGCCGGGGTGGGTGTCGAGGCCTTTTGCCGGATCGACATAGAAAGTGTCCGTGTCGGGCAGGACCAAGCTGCCACCCAGAAAACCGAGAACAACAACCAGGGCTAGGGATGCTTTCATCATGGCCTCCTTGGCGGGTTGTGTTTAGGGGCGGCTTTCATTAAGAGCCCCCTATCTGGAGGCAAAGTCGGCTGCCGATGCCCGTGGTCCTGAACCCCGAAATCAGGTTGTGGTCTCGTGTAAACGGCGGGGAAGACGCGTGGCGGGTGGGGACCCAGAGAGGTCGTCGGTTGGTGGGTTCAGCGGCCGCTGGCGGGTTCCGCCCAGATGTCGCGAAAGTGCGCTCTATGACGCGAAGCGGTAGCCAGTGTCGTCAAAAGACACCCACCGCCGTCGAATGCAGGTGGTCGGGGCACTCCCGACCCCTACGGGTCGCAGGCGGACTCTCGACCCGCAGCTCGCAATCGCCCTTGTTACCGGCGCAGGCCGTCATCGAGAACCACATCTGTGAGCCGCCCTTCCGTGCCGGACGAGGCGTTATCCTCACGCCCGTCGAGGACGCGCTCGATGTGACGGATCAGTCCGAGATGGGGCGCAGGAAAAGGCTCGAAGCTGAGCTCTTCCACGGTCTCGCCGACGCGGAGGGAGAACGAGTGGCCGCTGAGGCGCTGGGCATCGATGACCCCCTCGGTTCCGGCAATGACGAAACGATCGGCCCAGCGTGCCGATGCGAAGTCGCCGGCGACCGAGCAAAGCGCGCCGCCGGCAAAGCGAACTGTCAGACTGGCCGCTTCCTCCACGCGGCTCTCAGGATCGAACGTCGCGGTCAAGCCGCGCACCTCCGCGGGTTCGCCGAGCAGGTAGATCATCAGGTCGATGCGATGTGAAACGACGTCGACGAAGAGGCCGCCGCCGCTGGTTTCCGGCTGCACGCGCCACCCCGAGTCGTAACCAGGAGCCGACGGCTGGGCGAAATCAATCTGCGCTGTCACGGGCCGGCCGATACGGCCGGAGTCGATCAGCTCTTTCATCTTCAGCACATGCGGATGGAATCGACGGTAGTAGGCGACGAACAACTCGACACCCGCCTGCTGGCAGGCGGCGATCATCTCGCGGTCCTCGGCCGCCGACAGGCCCATGGGCTTCTCGACCAGGACGTGCTTGCCCGACCGGGCGGCAGCCAGGACATACTCCTTGTGCGATGACGGCGGCGTGGCGACGTAGACGATCTGCACGTCAGGGTGCCTGATGATCGCGCCGGCGTCATCGGTGCAGAGCCCGATGCCGTTGGCGTCAGCGAAGGGGCGCGCCTTGTCTGAATCGCGGCGCATGACGCCGACGATGCGGCTGCCGCCGGTCTGCAGAATCGACGGGCCGCTCTTCTTCTCGACCACGTCGCCGCAACCGATGATGCCCCAACCGAGTGGTGCCGGCATCAATTGCTCACCCTCACCTCGTCCTCGTCCGGTGCCGGATGCTCGAATTCGTAGGCCCCGACATCGTGCGCTTTGCCCTGTGGCCGCTTGACGCCGCGCTGATCGGTTGTGATGGCCTTGATAGCCACGCCGGCGTCGATGCCGGGTGAGCCGGGCTTCAGGCAGAAGTTGCCGTTATCCGGGTCGACGAACTGCGGCTCGGCCACGAAATCGTGCTCGCCGTACTCGCGGTTCTCGCAGCCCCAGAACATGTTGTAGTCGCAATCAAGCTTCACCTTGTCCTGCGTGTTGTTGCGGACGCCCGAGTCGGCCGCTTTCCAGCCGTATTTTTCCACCTGCTCGGCGCGTTTCCAGTAGGCGATCAGGTTGTTGCGGACCACCGACCCCTCGGTCTGCCTGACGCTCTGGAACCACACCGGGTACGCGCCGCAGTTAATAAAGGTATTGTTTTCCACGGTGACGTGAGAGAAATTTTTCGGAAGCACGCCAACGTAAACCGTGTTGACGAACAGGTTGTTGCGGTAGGTGATGTGCGAAGACTGTTTCAGTTTATCCGCCGACGGCTCGCTGGCGTGCGTGGCGTTGAAGCAGCGGTTATTCTCGATCAGGATGCGGTGGCTGGGGCCGATGATCCAGGCGTCCCAACTGGCGAAGAAGCAGACACCCATGCCTTTGATCAGGTACTCTTCGGGCGCCCCGTGGAAGTAGTTGTCGCGAAATGTGATGTCGTCGCCGGCGAAGAACGTGTACTGTGTCTTCTTCGGCTTCTTCACTCCGTCCTTCTCGATCATCCGGGGCACCAGGGTGTCGATTTCGTTGAGCTCGAACAGCGTGCCGCTGTTAACAAATGCCCCGCGATAGACGTTCCTGATCAGGTTCGCTTTGACCACGGCCCTCTCGCCGCTGGTGATGGCCGTGCCATCAAGGTCGTGGATGAAGTTGGCGAGCATCTTGCAGCCGGTGCGGGCGGTCTTGTAGTGGGCCTCTCCGGCAAAGATGCCGTTGCCCTTGTCGTCACCGCCGGTGATCTCGAACCCCTCGATGCTGATGTAATCGCCTTTGAGCACGAAACCCTTGACCCTCGCAGCGCGCGGCTGCTCGGACCGCAGCCTGATCAGCTTGTCCGCGGTGCCCGAGACCGTCAGGGTGATTAGCTCGTCGTATTGGCCGGGTTTCACGAGCACCTCGTCGCCGGGCTTGGCGACAGACGCCGCATGGGCGATCGTCTTCCACGGGGCAGCCTGCGAGCCGTCGTTGGTGTCGGCGCCCGCCTCGTGGTTCATGTCGACATAGTACCTCGGTGCCGCAGTTCTCCCCGCAACCACACCGAATGCGGCGTTGCCTGCGCCTTGGGCGCCGTTGTTCTCAGCGTCCACGTCATCGGTTGCCACGGCGTGGCCTGCGACGCCCAACGCAAGGGCCGCTGCGACAGCAATCAGTCCCGACACTCGCCACCTGTTCTCAATCATCACTTGATCCTTCCTTCCTGAATGCCCTGATCGACGATCGTCAGCTCGGCCTTATTCGCCACGATTTTCCGGATGGCCTCCGCCGTTTGCCGCATCTCCGTTTCGCCGCTGGTGGGCTGGACCTTGATTTCGAGGTTAACACGGTCGCAAATGGCATCGGCCACCGGTGTCCTGACCTTGCTGTAGTCGACTGGTCCACCTTCGCGCTTGGGGCACGTGAACGGGCAGCCCCGGCCGTAGAAATCGGCCTCGGCGAAGATCGGCCACCTCTGCAGCGGCACATAGAACATCTTGATCGGAATGCCTTCGGCCTTCAGTGCCGCGACGAAGGCCTTGCGCGAAGCCCCGATAGTCGCCTCGTCGTATTGGAGAATCAGGTTGTAGTACCCGGGCTTCGTTTCCGGCAGCCCGGGCAGTGGTGTGATGCCATCAACGTTGCCCAGTGCGTTGAGCAGCGTGGTGACGTTTGCGCGGCGGGCCTCATTCATCGCGTCAAGGTGCGGCAGCTCGGCGCCGGCGACGGCCGCGTGGAACTCGCTCATCAGCCAATTGTGCCCGACCCGCTCCCAGGCGAATGTCCGCCACGAGCGCATCCTCTGGGCCATCTCATCGTTGTTCGTAATGACGATGCCGCCGACGCCGGCAGAGAGGTTCTTCTTGTTCTGAAGACTGAACGCCCCGAGGTGGCCGATGGTGCCGACCTTGCGGCCCTTGTACTCGGCGCCGTGAGCGTGCGAGCAGTCCTCGATCACCACGAGATCGTGTTCGCCGGCAATGGCCATCACGGCATCCACGTCGCACGGGTAGCCGTTCGCGTGCACCGCGACGATGGCCTTCGTTCGCGGGGTGACCTTTCGCCGCACGTCGGCCGGATCGAGCCCCTGGCTTCGCGGCTCGCTGTCGACGAAAACCGGGACGGCGTTCTGCTCGACCGCCGCCGAGGCGGACGCCACGTAGGTGTAGGCCGGCACGATCACCTCGTCGCCGCAACCAACGCCGGCCGCCGCCATAGCCACCTGGAGCGCGAGCGTGCCACTGCCGACGCCGACGGCGTGCTTCGTGCCGTGGTATGCGGCGAAGGCCTGCTCGAACGCCTCGGTCTCGTTGCCGAACTGCGGATGGTAACAGTTGCTGCGGGCCACCCGCAGAATGGCCTCCTGCACCTCCGGCCCGTGCTGCGGCCAAGCCGGCCAAGGCTCACTGCGAACGGGCTCGCCACCGAGAATCGCCAGTTTACTTCCCATGTCTGAGACCTCGTTTCTGCTTGCAGTTCTGCGGGCACGTCGACCCCAAGGCCGCACTCCTTCCCCAGGTAGACTATACGCTTAGGCCGCGACGGCCGCAATCGCCGATCCCTATGAATGGGGATGCGCACCTTATGGCATCGGGACGACCTCTTGACCCCAAAAACGAAGGGCGAGCACAAAGCTCGCCCTGTCGAAAGCTGGTCGGGGCGGCGAGATTTGAACTCGCGACCTCTTGACCCCCAGTCAAGCGCCCTAACCAAACTGGGCCACGCCCCGATGAATGCGTGTGGGTGCAGGGGAGCTCCCTTTGGCGCACCTCCGCGCTGCGCCGGCCCGTCAGCCGCTCGGCCGACGGACGGTACAACCATTCTAGCCCACGAACGTGGGGCTGTCAAAACGAAACCTTACCCCGAGACATCGCGGCGTGCCCGACGGGTTGCGGTGCGACGCCGGGGCCGGCTCCACAGCACGGCGGGCGACGGCGTCTGGGTGTTCGCGATCCGCCTGCTTCCGCTTGCGGCGAAGTCGGCGCTGAACAGCGTGGTCCCACCGGCCAGAATCGCAGCCCCCCCCAAGCCGGACCCGTGGCTTCATGGTCGGGGTGACTGGCACGTCTTTGAACCGATCCTGCTGGCGCTGATTGAGGCGGCCACGAGCCCTTCGCCCCAAGTGCCTTTGCGGCAAGAGGTTGCGTCACAGACCGCCTTTGCTTGAAGCGACAATGCTCGAGCGACGGTGGCCATGCTTGCCCCTCCAAGCCCCAGTTCCAGAGTTCTCCCTGCTTCAGTCTGCTCCCTTTTCGCCGACGCCAGGCCAGTTCTCCAGACCCTGCGCGAGACCCGCACCAGCCGGTTTCCGCCCCCTCGGCTTGGGGTGACATTCGGGGTGACACCGGTGACATTCGCCAAATGTCACCGCACTTGTCCCCAACTTGTCACCGGTGACATTGCCCGAGGGAGGGGTGACATTTCCAAGACAACTGGCCTTAGCGGTGATTCGACTCTGGCGGTGCTCGGCGAAACGAGTCGGCGCAGGAATACGGGCGGCCCGCGACGAGCCGCCCGCCGGAACCTCCACTATGGGCACTGACAGGCTACTTCCGTTTGCGGCGAAGGACCAGCCCCGCCAGTCCCAGTCCCACCAAGCCCATCGTCGCCGGCTCGGGCGCCAAGCTGACATCGTCGATATAGTAGGTAGTATAGGAAACCTTTGACGCCCAGAATTCGATGCGCCGCAAGTAAGTCTCGTCGCTGCCGAGGGTATACCAGCTTGACCAAGGGCCAGCCCCGGCTCTAATGCGATACTGATCCTGGCTTGATCCGAAGTCCAACTCAAGGGTGAGCTGCGTCCACTGCAAAGAAGGGACAAGGGCCATAGTCTCTTCCCAACTCGCATCCGATTTCTGGGCGTCGACCGTCGAAGCCGATCCGGCCTGGTCATTCTGAAGATGGGCTACCATTGCCCCACTCCACCCATAGACGGCCACCGCCCAGACCGTCTCATATCCCCAGCCCACGCTTGTTGACGGGTATATCCACCAGGAGAACTCAAGCATTCCACCATGGAGCCCAAGGTCATCCCACCAATCCACATGCTGGGCGTAGGGATTCGGCCCCCGGTCAATCACGAGCGACTGGTAACCCGTGTGCGACTTGGCGGTAGTTACGTTTCCAGTGCAGTGGACAACGTCCCATCCCTGGCCCTGC
>Ga0272441_10009092_pt1 | contig 15461 bp, 16 predicted proteins | sample SSMProp6N_FD_193582 | JGI IMG/M metagenome (GOLD analysis project Ga0272441, IMG submission 193582) | Marine sediment archaeal communities from Little Sippewissett salt marsh, Falmouth, MA, United States - SSM-Prop-6N | ecosystem: Environmental > Aquatic > Marine > Wetlands > Sediment ... | reverse complement strand
GTTCGTGCGTACAACGATGTTCTCGAAATACTTCGGGTCATTCAGCCGGCCTTGTGCCTGAAGCGCATACAGGACTTTCCGGGCGTCATTGCCCGGGGCCGCGCCCACCATGCCGGCCGACGCCTGGATGTTCTGACTGCGGATAGCGGCGACGACCTGATCGGAGCTGAGGCCGAGGGCATTCAGGCGGTCCGCATCCAGCCACACGCGCATACTGCGCTTCGAACCAAACACCGTGGCGCCGCCTACGCCGGGAATGCGCAGCAACGCATCTTTGATGTAGGTGTGAACATAGTCGCTCATGAAGAGGCGGTCGTGCGTCCCCTCCGGTGAAATGAAGCTCACGAGGCCGAGCGCGCCCGAGGCCCGCGAGGTGACGGACATGCCCTGTTGCGTCACTTCCATCGGCAACTTGGGCAAGGCCTGAGACACCCGGTTCTGCACTTTGACCAGGCACATGTCGAGATCGGTGCCCACCGCAAACGTTACCGTCAGACTGTAGTTTCCTTGGTTGTCGCACTCCGACTCCATGTAGATCATGTCGTCGACGCCGTTCATCTCTTTTTCGAGCGGCGCGGCCACGGTCGCGGCAAGTACTTCGGCCGTTGCCCCGGGATAGCGGGTTCGGACATTCACCTGCGGCGGCGTGACGTCCGGATACTGCTCGATGGGCAGGGTGAACATGGCCAACACGCCCGCCAAACTCAACACAATACTGATGACGATGGCGAAGCGCGGCCGCGCTATGAAGATGCGTGCCAGCATGGCCTAGGCCCCTTTCGATCCGGCATCCGGCGCCACCTGGACCGTCTGCCCCGGCCGCACCTTCTGAATTCCTCGTACGATAACCTGCTCGTCCGCCGAGAGCCCGCGCTCCACGACACGATTACCCTCGATCTCCGCGCCGAGCACGACGCGCCGTTGCTCGACTGCGTTCTCGCCGTCGACTACGTACACGAAGCCGCCCTGCTGATCCGTCATCACCGATTCGGCGGGTACGAGCAGCACCGTGGTGGCGGCCTTGCGCGTCAACAGAACCGTGACGTACGTCTTTGGGATAAGCAGCCCCGCGGCGTTGTCGAACCGGGCACGCACAGCAATGGTGCCGGTCTGTGGGTCCATTTCATTATCGTCGAAATCGCGCCGGCCTTGATCGGGAAACACAGCGCCATCTGGCAAGAGCAGGCGCGTTTCCACTGCCGCCTCGCCCTCTTTGGCTGTCTTCCTCAGCAACGCCAGGTGTTCCCGGTCGGGCACCGAGAACACGACACGAATCGGGTCCATTTGCACAATGCGCGCCAAGGGACCGCTCGCCGGGTTGACGTAATTGCCTTTGGTCACCAGGGCTTCGCCAATGCGCCCTGCGATGGGCGCGCGAATCTCGGTGTACGCAAGGTCGATACGCGCCAGTTGCAGGTTGGCCTTGGCCTGCTGAACCGCGGCCTCGGCCTGCTGCACGGCCGCCTGCGCTTGCTCAACGCGGGCCTGTGCCTGAAGGAAATCTGCCGACGCTGCATCCAGATTGGCCTGCACTACGCTCCGTTCATCCGCGCTTTGCAGGCGCTTGAGGTACTTGTCAGCCCGGTCGAAATTCGCCTTGGCCGCATTGAGGTCGGCCTTGGCCGCAGGCAGACTCGACTCGGCTTGCTGAAGCGCGGCTTCGGACAGGGCAAGCCGCGCACGGAACGGCTCCTGCTCGATGGTGAAAAGCAGGTCGCCCTCCTCAACCGGAGAGCCTTCCTCGAAATGAACCGCGTCAAGGTATCCTGCGACCTGTGGGACCAAGTCCACGGCTTGAATGGCCTCGACATGGCCCACAAATTCCTGCGGCTCTTCCGCTGTCCCTTGCCGAACCGACGCGACAACCACGGTGGGCGGCCCCCCAGCGCCTCCCATTGAGCCCCCGGGAGGACCGCCGGCCGGCGCCGACGGCATCATGCCGCGCAAGAACCAGCCCCCCGCTATCAGCACCGGAATCATGAGCGCCTGCAAAACGACGGCCGCCCGGTTGACCTTGTGCCCGCTCTTGGGGTTTGCTGCCTTGTCTTCTGTGTTACTCACCAACGGTCTCCTCGCTATGAAGGTTGCGATGCCCTGATGCCCTCAATCAGCATGTTGAATCCCGTCTCCACACAAGCCGGGAAGTCAGCCGCGCCCAACCCATGTAGGTGGGTGGACAGCAAACCGAACCACAGCCCCATCAAGATATGCTTCGTGGTGTTGAGATCGATGTCTTTGCGCAACACGCCTCGCCGTCGGAGCTTCCGCAGGATTCGCTCAATATCGTCGAACGGCTCTCTCCGGACCTTCTGCATCTCTTCGCGTACAGCCGCCCGTGTTTCCACCGACCACTCCATCTGCAGCATCATAAAGAGTACGAATTTCCGGACCGCCTCATCTTCGCTCACCACTCGGGTGCGCGCCATGAAGTAGTCTCGTAGATCCTCGATGGTTGACACTTCAGGAACCCGCTCCGCAACGAGTCGCTCCTCGCGCTCGCGCATCTTTTCAATGAGGGCCGCGAGCAGCTCCGGCTTGTCCTTGAAATGCCAATAGATCGCACCCTTGGTCATCCCGATGCGATCCGCGATATCGACAAACGTCGTTTGCGAATATCCCTGCTGGCTGAAGATGTCCAGGGCCGCATCGAGAATCCTCTCGCGCGTTTCCGCCGCTTCCTCTTTCGTCTTTCGCGCCATGGGTTTGTGCTTGGCCTGCCAAAGTTGTTGTCCGGAAGAGGCCCCGAATCCTCACGCCGAAATTATACATACCTTCGCGAAGGTATGTCAAGGCAAGATTCAGGATCGGCGTGATTGGGCGTTCCACCGATGGGGCTCTGAGTGCTTGACCACTTGCCGCAGGGCATACGCCTGGACGTGCCGGATCGCGGGGACGCTCATTCTCCCTGGCGACAGCCGGGCTCAGATCCGTCTGGATTGTTTCATCCCAACACGTTCATGAGGGCCACGAGCACCGCGAGTATGCCCACCATTGCGCCTGCGGCGAGCGCCTGGACCCGCCTCGACCGCCGCATGACCTCGGAGGAGCGGTACAGGATGTAGAACCCGGGGATGAAGAACCACGCGATCATTCCCAGGAACAGGCCGGCCACGGGTTTGAGTACGAGGAATAGGTGCATGAGGAGCAGCATGGCCGCGATGGGGAGGATCCACGGCAGGCTGAGCGGGTCCGTCCCCCAATTGGCCGGGTGGAAGCTCGCCTTGAATTCCGCGGCGCTGGGCGCCCACGCGGGCTTCCCCAGCCTTATACGTTGGATGGTGAATACTCCGCCCAGGGCAAACGCGACGCAAATGAGAACCACGCCGCTCGCGAGGATGGCGCCGAACCCCAGGCCCATGGCCTCGCCGATGGCGGCGTTTGCGTAGACGGTGTAGAGCCAGAGCGCCGGGGGGAGCAGGTGCGTGTGGTTGCACGGGATCGTGAAGGTGTACAGGGCCATGATGCCCCCGAGCACGGCCTCGGTGAGGAACAGCCACATCGGGGGGTGGGGGATGAGCAGCGGGGCGTAAAACTTCTGCTGCCAGAACCCGTCCAACCTCGCGGGGTCGAGACCGAGGCAGATGGCGTGCCACGCCCAGTCATAGATCAGCCAATGCGCACACCAAAAGCCGAAGAGGAGGGCCAACGTCTGGTAGCCGGACACCTTGTGCACCTGGACCACGAGCACCATGACGAGCACGTACAACGTGAGGATCGCAAAATAGGCGTAGTCGGTCTGGAAGAAGAAAGCCGGGATGCTGGGATAGAGCGCCGCATCCCCCCGCTTGCTGATCCCCAACAGGTAGACCATCGAAGAGATGAACGCGAATCCGAGCGCCATGAACACGGTCCACTTCCACGAATAGTCATTCAGGCTGCGCGGGGGCGTGTGCCCGGTCCGACTCAAGTACTCGTTTCGCAGGTCATCGAGCCGTTTCTCGCTCGCGCAGATCTCCCGTTCGAGCTGCGCCACGGGAAGCGTGGAGGCACTCGGGAGTTCCGTTGTCTTGTCCTCGATGTCCATGGACTCATCAGTCACTTCACCCATTTCTGCAAGCTCTGTTTTGCTGCTTCGTGTGAAATGCCTTTCCCCTCTCGGATCTCGCGTTCGCCATGTTCAAACTTGGTATTGACATACAACGCGTGGATGATGTCATCCATGGTTGCCTCGCCGGGCAGAATATCGATTACTTGTTTGGCGGTATCCTTAACGGTCATTCCCCATCGCCCTCATGCTTACGAATTCTCTGAAGTCCGGCGGCACACGAATCATAGTCAAAGGCGATCTCCATGCGGTTGACCCGCAAACGCGAAGCGGCCATCAGGGCCAACCGCTTGTCAAACCGCTCTCACACCCGGGACCCGGCGGCTGTCTTGACCGGCTCGATCCGCTTGGGTGAACAGGTGACAAACTGCCGATCACTCTCCGCCTCCTGCTTCTTGATGTCCTGAAAGATAGCGCCCAGATCGTAGTCAAATTGCCTCGCGTACTGATCACGGATTGCCCGCATTTCGTCCACAATGGGATCCCTTGACACGGTCTATTCCTCCATCAGTTCTTCCGGAGTGCAAATCACTGGCGGGTCATAGCCGGCCGCGCGGCAAACGCCCTCGATCGTGTGTCGCATGGTTGCATTGCCAATGTGCGCACAATTCCACGTTACAAGATAGTCCATACCGTTGACCACGGCAATGCTGATGTGCATGGCATCCACCGCGGCCTTCTCCGGCACCGCCCCTCCGCTCAGCAGTTGCTCGGCCAGATCGCGCGCCTCTGAAGTCACCTCGAGCACCTCAATCCCTTCAAGGACTTGGAGACGTGCCGAAGCTGCTCCCGAATCCCCACCGGCCGCCTCTTGAACCACCACTTGCGACACATAGAGGTCGAAGCTCGCCCGTTCCTCCCACCAGTCGCGCGTGAGTTGTTGATGGGCGGCCGTCACCAAATCCCGACTCGGCCGGCCGGTCAAGTAGCTGAGTACCGTCGTTTCAAGATAGACCTTCGGCTGCATACCAACGCTCCACTAGATGGAAAATACAACAAGACCTTCTGAGCGGTCCGACGACAAGGCGCAGCGACGCGATTCCTTCTCGTCCGAATCTACCAGATGGACCAATGAGTCCTTGCGTAGTGCCATGATGCCATCGCAATCGGTATGTGGCGCTTGTCAGGTGCGAGTTCACAATTCGTCGAAGCCCTGCTCTGTCGCCTTGCCTTCTTCGAACTCCCGTTTAGCATTGGCAGCCAGGCTATCGAGCAAATCCTGGGATCGCTCGAGCGTGTCGTCCCATTTATTCTCCCACTCGATTTCTTCAAAGAACTCCTTCGCGAGCATATCTTGAAGGCGGCTTGGCAGTTGCGACGCCTTCTGAAACGCTTCCTCCAATAGCTTCGTCATTGCTTGCCCTCCCTCGCACGACACCAATATCCTACGAGTCAACGCAAACTCTGTCAATTTCGGCCATCGGACTTCTGTCTGTCCAGAACATGCCGCCTCAAGCCCCCGGCTTTCGTTGTACGAAGCGATGTCTCAATTCAGCCTGAATCTTTCGATGAGTCCTCGAGTCTCGCGAGGCGTTCACCGTAATCCGCACGTGAGATCCGAGTCCACAATTCGCCGGACAACCAGAGGCCAGATGACGTATGCATCACTTGCCCGCAAGACCGCCGGCCTTGGGGGTCAAGCGGATGTCGTTGCTGGAGACATCCGGGCGGGGGCAAACGAATCGGCGATATCCGAATGCCCCGGTTCGACATTCCTACGTATTGAAACGGTACGGCAATTCTCCGCCGGTGATGTACCGTGCGGCTTCGCAGCACAGGAATACAACACCTTCCGCAATGTCCTGAGGAGACACGTTCTCCCGGTTGATCCATGCCGGGCCGTGTGCACACTGGTCAATGGCTTCCTCCAACGTTTCAATTGGCGATACCGGCCCGGGGGCTATGACATTCACCGTCACGCCATGCTCCCACGCCTGGACGGACATCATCCGAAGCGCATCCGATCTTGCGGCCTTGCCCACGCAATATGAGAAGCCGTGCCCCGGGGTGACCTTCTCGTCTTGCGCCATACTCAGTCCAATCAGCCTTCCTCCGCCCTGTTTGTACATCTGCGGCAGTACCAGCGGCATGAGATGGAAAAGCGGCGCCAGCTCGCGGGTCACATCATCGATTGACTCGTCAGGCGAAATCCCCTGAATCGGGCCCGGGCGCCACGCTCCTCCCGGATTGACGATGCAGATGTCGACCCGACCGAAATCGTCCAGTGTCCTCTGGACAAGTGTCTGACATCCTTCCGAGGTCATCACGTCGGCTCGAACCGCAACGGCTCTGGCGCCTTCCTCCTTGAGATGTTCAACAATGGTGGAGGCACTCTCCGCACTCTTGAGGTAGTTTACGACAACAGCGGCGCTTTCTCGGGCGAGGGTAAGAGCGATACTGCGACCCATCCCATTGCCGGCGGCACCAGTCACAATCGCCACTTTGCCTTCACACATCATGCTCTTGTCACTTCCGTTTTCTCTGTGGCGCCATGGTGCGCGGATGAGCTGCGCGAAGCGTGTGCTGCATGGCTTGGTTCTGCGTTCTTAATGCTCCGCGACAAACTCTCGGAATAGGTGACCAGAGTCGCTGACTGGCAGCCATGCGACAAGCCCTCGAATTCGCAATGGAGTCGCGACTATGGCCGAATCAGAAACCGAAGAACCATAGCCCAGTTACCGGCCCAGGACAACGTCGATTCCAGAAAGCACCAATCCCAGCTTTGCGCGCGAGAGCTTGGCCGTCCGTTCCTTCAGCAGTGCTTTGTCCAGGGTCACCACCTGGGAGACGTTAGCAACCGATTTTTTGGGGAGTCCTGTAGCACGAGACGAGAGCAAGACATTTCCGGGCGCCCCGGCCCATTTCACGTTGCTGGTGAGGGGAACGCAGACCACCGTCCGAATCCGGCTGTGGTTCAACGCATCGCCTTGCACCACGACGATGGGCCTTCGGAAGCCCGGTCCTGACCCTGTGGGTTCGGGAAGGTCTGCCCACCAGACATCCCCCTGGGAGATCACCACGTGCTGCGCTCCAGCACACGCCGCGCAGCACGCGAGACGAATGCATCGACTTCTTGCCCGACTTCGGCGCACGCGCGGTCCATCGCCTCGGTCACGTGGTCGGGCGCGTGGCGTGCCACGTACTCGCTGAGGGCAAGGCTGTAAAGTTGGCTGCGGGACTTCTTCATGCGCTTCGCCAGTCGGTCGGCCTTCTCGAACACATCATCGGCGATTGAAACGGCTGTCTTCATACCAATAGTATAACCACGTTGCCGATCCGGGTCAAGGGCCCCCGTGAACAACCTGCTTCCGCCAGGCCTGCCGGCGCTCCGCAGCCGGATGCGTTTGATCATAGGAAGGTGTGCTTGATCGGTCGCAGGGGATCACCTGTCCTTCTCGGCGTTGTATTCGTCGAGGACGGCTTGGAGGGCGTGGTGCATTTGGGCGAGGGCAGCCTGGGCGGTGATGCGCTTCCCCTCGGACCCGATCAGACACTGGTTGATGATCGGGTCGAACTCGGCGCTGATGCGCGGCCACCAGGGATGGGGGTATATGGGCACGCCGAAGGCCTGGGAGTCGATGAAGGCGCGCATGTTCTCGGGGCGTTTGCCGGAGCGGAGGTAGGCGTCGGAAAAGGCCACGGCTTTGTGGCCGGGCACGATGTGACCGTTGAGTGCGGCCCACCGGATCTGCTCTTCGCCCGCGCACCACCGCGCGAATTCCCAGGCATCCTCGGGCGCGTCGGTATCCCACAAGACGGCGAACTCCTCCTCCCAGAGGCCGGTGGCGCGGTAGTATTGGCCCTCGAACTCGAACCGTGGCAGCGACACGATGTCCCAGTCGAACTGCACGGTGCGGAAGGTCTCGATGGCGTAGCCGGAAGCGGCGTGCATGGCGGTGCGGCCGGCCTCGAACATGGGGAGCATGCCGAGTTCGGCGGAAGCCGTGGGGGTCGGCATGACGCTGCCGTCGTCGCCGTACATGAGGGCCTGGTATCGCTGAAGGAGCGCGCGGCTGACCGGCGTGTCGAGCCGGGCCTCGCGCCAGTCGGGGTCGGCGACTTGGCCGTCGTAGAGGAAGAACGGCACGATGTAGATCTGGCCCAACTGGAGCCCGTATTGGTCGATGATGCCGTCCCCGTCGAAGTCGCGGGTGAGGGCGCGGGCCATACGCACCATGTCGTCCCAGGTCCAGTCGGGCGCGGGGTATTCAAGGCCGGCCTCGTCGAAGAGATCCTTGTTGTAGTAGATGACGCCGGTCTGCCCGCTGGACGGCAGGGCCCTCACGGAGCCCCGCCATTTCACGGCTTCCCATAGCCCCGGGAAGTAGTCCCCGGGGCGGAGCGCCGGGTCGCGTTCGACCCACGTGTCGAGCGGCAGGAGCGCCTCGGCGAATTGATGCCAGCCGACGCCCAGCCAGACGACGTCGGGGGTAGTCCGGCCGGCGACCATGACCTGGAGCTTTCGGTAGGGATTGGGGGTGAGGATGAGATTGACGTGGACGTCCGGGTGCAACTCCATGTAGCGTTCGGCGAGATGCTCACCGTACCGGACTTTTTGGGGCGTATAGGTGGGCCAGAGGAAGTCCAGGGTGACGCGGCGGTCCGGGGCTTCGCGGGCCGTGGTGCGGGCGACCTGAATCAGGGACAGCACGAGACCGCACGCCAGAAGGACCGTCGGCAAGGCGCTCGACAGACGCCGCAGCACGCTCTTTGCAGTACCGGTTGCCATACGCTACACCTTGAGTCCGGACAGGACGACACCGCGCACGAAGAACCGCTGGCCGAACAGGAACAGCAGCATGCACGGTAGGGAGACCACCAGGGTCGCGGCCATGAGGTAGCGCCACTGGGTCGTGTAGGCGCCTTTGAACATGTAGAGCCCGAGCATGAGGGTAAACTTCTCGATGGTGTTCAGGTAGATGAGCGGGCCCATGAAGTCGAGCCAGTAGTGCGTGAAGCAGAAGATGCCCACCGTGGCGACGACGGGCCGGGCCAGGGGCAGCAGGATGCGTGTATAGATCCCGAGTGCGGTACAGCCGTCTATGCGCGCGGCATCGTCGAGGTCGAAGGGCAGGGTCATGTAGTACTGGCGGAACAGGAACACGGCGAAGGCGTTGATGCCGAACCACGACGGCACGAACAACGGCAGCAGCGTGTCGATCCAATGCAGCTCGCGAAACAGCAGGTACACGGGGATCATGGTGACGATGGGCGGCAACATCATGGTCGAGAGGAGCACCAGGAAAAGGAAGCCGCGCCCAGGGAAACGGAACCGCGCAAACCCGTAGCCCACCAATGAAGAGGAAAGGATCGTGCCCAGCGTGCCCAGGAACGTCACCGCGAGCGTGTTGGCCAAGCAGGCCCAGAACCGCATTTTCGTGAGCGCTTCGGTATAGTTTCGCCAGCGGGGTGCGATGCGGCGCTGCACCGAGGCCCAAGGCGCCCAGCGCGCCTCGGCGGTGCGCTCGTCGTGGGTGACCGGGCGCACGCGGTACGCGATCACCTCCGCTTCGAAGGTCCCTTCGGGCACGTGAACGGCCGTCACCTTCGAACGGGACGCGAGGCTCTTGAGGCCCACCTCGATTGTCTTGCCGTCGGGCAGCAAGTGCACGCGGGCGCCGAGGGTGACTACGTCAATTGTGCCGCCGTCTTCGTAGCAGACGTCCTTCCAGGGGAGCCACTCGATGCCGCGCGCCATGCCTAACCCACTCTGCTTGAGCGAGGTGGACACCATCCAGGCCAGCGGCAGCAACATGACCGCTGTGGCGGCGAGCAAGACGGCGTGCGCCAGGATTGGTGAGAGAGGTTTGCTCATCGTTTCTGGGCCTCGTAGTAGACCCACGCTGAGGAACTGCGGACGACCACCAGGGTGAAGGCCAGGATGATGAGAAAGAGGATCCATGCGAGCGCGGATGCATACCCCATTTTGAAGTACTCGAACCCGTTGCGATAGGCGTAGAGCACGTAGAAATGGGTGGCGTAGTTCGGCCCGCCGCCGGTCATGATGAAGCCCTGCGTGAACACCTGGAACGAGCCGATGATGCCCATGATGAGGTTGAAGAAGATGGTCGGCGACAATAGCGGCAGGGTGATGCGCCAGAAGCGCGACCAGCGGCCCGCGCCGTCCACTTCGGCCGCTTCGTAGAAGACCTTGGGAATGGCCTGGAGGCCGGCCAGGTTGATGATCATCGAGCCGCCCAGTCCCCACAGGCTCATGAGGATGAGCGAATTGAGCGCGCCGCGTTCACTCGAGGTCCAGCCGGGAAGCAGGCTGCCTTCCTCGACCTTGCCGAAGACAGACTGGAGCGACCGTGCGATGGCGATGGATATCCAGGAGTCCCGGCCCAAGAAGTCGAACAGTCGCGCTAACCCGATGTTGATGAGCCCTTGGCTGGAACTGAAGAGCCACATCCAGATGAGCGATGTGGCGACGCCGCCGAGCACGACGGGCAGGTAGAACGCCGCGCGATACCCAGCAATGCCGCGCAGGCGTTGGTTGAGCAGTAAGGCCAGGGCCAGCCCGCCCGCAAGTTGCAAGGGAATGCTGACGATCGAGTACCGGAACGTCACCGAGAGGGATTTCCAGAACAGCGGGTCGTCGGTGAAAAGACGGGTGTAGTTGGCAAGGCCCGCCCAGCGAACGCTCTCGCGCACGGCGGACGGGTCGTAGCGGCAGAAGCTGAGTAGGAGCGACGCGACCATGGGGCCGGCAATGAAGACGCAGAAGCCCACAATCCACGGACTGATGAAAAGGTAGCCGTTCAATGACTCCCGGATACGTCTGTTACTCATACACGCCGCACTCGCCTGTCCGTCTTTGTTGCCCCGAACGAAGCGTCCGGGGCAGCCTATCACTGGGCCGCTGGCGTGATCCAACGTGTTCGCACCGCCCTTCGCAGCGTGGCATCAGGGCTGGGGGTACGCTTACATGCTTTTCACATGGGCCTTGCTGAACGCGAACCGACAAAGGCGTGGGACCATGCCGAGGCTTCTTGGCTCGTGCTCGAGAACCGCAGCGGATGACGAGCACGATGACGAGCACGAGCACGAGAGCACGTGTGGATCTCATGCCCGCCCTTGGGTATGATGGCCGGGTCGCCTTTTGGGCAATGGGTAAACGTGCGGGCACGCCTTTGGGCCCCGCTGCACAGCACATCGAGGAGGGAGAGAACGTATGTCAGATGCATCACTTTCGCGCCGGGGTTTTTTGGCATCATCCGGACTTGCCTTGGGGGCCGGGATGATGATGAGCAAGACGGCCTGGGGCGCCAATGAACGTATCCGCATTGGGCTGATCGGGACCGGCGCCCGCTGTAGATCGCACATTCGGAGTCTTGGCGAACTGCGCGAGGACCACAACGTCGAGGTCGCGGCCGTGTGCGACGTGTGGCGGCTCAATCGCGAAGCCGAGGCCGCGCGCGTCGAAGAGGTCTTCGGCAAGAAGCCGTTCCAGACCTCGCGCTTCGGCGAGGTGCTCGCCCGGGACGATATCGACGCCGTGGTCATTGTCACGCCGGATTTCGCGCACACGCCGATCATGATCGAGGCGCTGAAGGCCGGCAAGGACGTGTACGTCGAGAAACCCATGGCGCTGTCGGTCGAGAACGCCAACGAGGCGCTCGACCTCACCCGGCAGAACGAGCGCGTGGTCCAGGTGGGTACGCAACGCCGGAGCGAGGGTCGCTGGAAGGCCGCCCACGACTTCGTGGCCTCCGGCAAACTGGGCCAGGTCAGTTGGATATCGGCCGCCAACTGCTTCAACCACCCGCGGTGGGCACGCGATTTCGAGAGCTGCATAGAAGAGGACGTCGATTGGGAGGCCTACCTGTTCAACCGCCCGAAGGTGCCGTTCGACCCGCGGCTGTTGCGGCGGTGGCACCTGTACCGCATGTGCACGAACGGCATCTCCGGCTTGTGGATGACCCACCTGATCGACGCCGCGTGCATGGTCATGGGCTCGACCTATCCCAGCAGCGCCGTGGCGCACGGCGGCAACTACGTGTGGAAAGACGGCCGCGAGCACACAGACCTGTTTCATGCCTTGGTCGACTACCCCGAGGGCTACCTCTTCGATTGGGCCATGAACTTGGCCAACGGCTCGGGCACGCACTACACCGTCCACGGCACGTATGGCACACTCGACCTCCAAAGATCCACTTACTCCGGCGCGGGCGGCGAGAAAGACAAATTGGTAGAGGAGGGCAAGCTCGAGGGGCCGCCCGATGGCGATCACATGGCCAACTGGCTCGAGTGCATGCGCTCCCGCCAGCGGCCTGTCGCCGATATCGAGTTCGGCCACCAGCATTCCGTGGCCACGATCATGGCCGCCAAGGCCCTCGAGACCGGACAACGTCAGCGGTATGACCGCGAAAAGCGAAGCATCTTCCCCGGCTGACCCGGACCGTGCCTCAGGGCACGAGCCCGATCAGTATGTGAGAGGCTGTTTTGTGTAGAGAAAGCTGCAACGACCAATTGACAAAGGACAAACAATGAGATACCACACACTGACCATCATGGGCCTTTCTCTCCTGTTGGTGTCCGTGGGCGGGACCGCTTGCGCCGCCGAACCCGGCCAGTTTCAGGACCTGTTCAACGGCAAGGACCTGTCGGGCTGGGTGAACGTGAACACCGCGGACGACACCTGGTCCGTGCGCGACGGCCTCCTGGTGTGCACCGGACACCCGATCGGGGTTATGCGCAGCGAAAAGCAGTACGAGAACTTCATCCTCCACATCGAATGGCGCCACATGGAAGCCGGCGGCAACTCCGGGGTGTTTGCCTGGAGCGAAGGCACCGTGCCCGAAGGAAAGCAATTGCCCAAGGGCCTCGAGGTGCAGATGCTCGAGCTGGATTGGGTCAATCAACACAAAGGGAAGAACGGCGAACTCCCGCCCATCGCTTACGTCCATGGCGAGCTGTTTGGCGCCAACGGCCTGACAACCGTCCCCGACAACCCGCGCGGCTCACGTAGCAAGTCGATCGAGAACCGCTGCAAGGGCAAGGGCGAGTGGAATGTCTACGACGCGGTCTTTGTGGACGGCGTGGTCAAACTCTCGGTGAACGGCAAATTCGTCAACGGCGTCAGCAAGTCGTCGGTCAAGAAGGGCTACCTGTGCCTCGAATCCGAGGGCGCCGAGATCCATTTCCGCAACATCAAGATCCTCGAGTTGCCGCCGGGAATCACCACCCCCGAACAGATCGCGCCGGTGGCCGGCAAGTAGCCGCGCGGAAACCAGAGCGGCATCCCTAATTGGGCCGGCCTTGGGCGCTCACCACCAGCCGCACCGGCTTGCCCGCATCGAGACGGATCGGCAGGCCCTCGCTGAGCGCCTTGCCGGTGACGCTGCGCACTGAGCCGGTGTCAACATCCTCGACCCTGTACTCGTGCGCCGCATCCGGCTCGACGGTGAACCACTCCGGCACGGCATTCATGCGCGGCCAGTCTTGTTCGAAGCCCATGGTGATGCGGTAGCGCGGGACATCGAACTGAAGCCGCCCTTCGTACGGTTCGTCGGACCTTATGAACACGCAAATGCCTTTGCCGCAGGGCGCCGCGCCCAACTCAAGCCCTTGTTGCCACGGCCGGGCGATAGTGTTGCGTGTGTGCAGCATCGTGTGAATGAGCACCGTGCGGACGGTGTTCGCTTCGAGCTTGTGCACGCCCCACAGCCGCTCCGGGTCGGTGTGGTCGACCAGCAGGGTGGCGATCTCGCGATCGGCCCACAGGAACGTTTCAGGCGTGGGGAACCGGTACAGCAGATACAGTCCGCCTTCGACCGAGTCGGCCACGTTGTCCCGCGAACCGTGATCCCAGTTGAATTCGAAGTAGCGGGGTTTGAGAAGATGCGTCATAGGCCGCTGGATGGCCTCGCGATACCGCGTCGTGCCCAGGGCCATATCGTAGTCGAGGAAACCCACCAAGTCGTATCCCCAACCGTCGCGGATCGTCACGTTGTCGTGAGGGCCGGGCGTGTCCTCGAGCGCGCCGATGATCACGCCGTCGGAATTCGTGCCACGCCGCAGGATCTCGTCAAACAGATGCTCCAAATGCGGCCGGTACGCCTCGCATTTCTCCGGGCACGCCTTGCGGTCGACGGCGAAGAGCAATCCGAGCCCGCCGAGGATCTCGCAGCCGTGGTCGGACAGCCGCTTCGGCACAAACCCACCGGGCAAGAGGTAGTAATCCGCCAAGCGGTGCGCCCAATCGAGATACTTCTGCTCGCCCGTCATGCAATACAGCCGCGGCAGAATCTGCAGCAGCTCGCCGTTGACTTCGACGTTTCTCGAGGGGATTTGGCCGTAGTCCGTGTCGTATCGTGCATGCTTAAAGATGTCGTCCACGATGCCGCGCATGCGTGCGAACCACGGAGCGTCCTTCCCGGTGATCTCGACGATCGGCACCAAGCCGTCTTTGGCATACTCGCTGGCCCCGAAGATCATCGTGTCAAAATCCGTGACCACCTTCTCGCCGCGATCCATGTCGTAACGAACCGGCAGGCGGTCCACGTGGTTGCATAGGCGCTGTTCGGCCTCGAGCACCTCGACCAGCACCGTGTCCAGCACTTCCACGTCCGTGTAGAACGCGGCCCAGATGTAAAACGGATAGCAGTCGGCTGCGGTATCGCGATAGTTCCATTCAGGGCCTGTGGGCCGGAACAGGCCGGAGCGTTCGTCGCGCAACGGCAGGCAACACTCGTGCAGCCACCGCTGGACTTTGCCCAGCGCGATCCCGGCGTAGCGTGCCGAACGCGCGGCGCGATCCCAGTCGGGTTTGCCCGGCGAAGGCGCCCAGAGGCGCCGGACGTCCTCGTTCATCTCGAAGCCGGGCAGGTCCGCCCAAACCGCTGCATGGTCGCCGCTTGGTGAGATCTGAGCGGTTCGGATCGGCTTGACCTTCAACTCCGCAGTCGACCGGCCCGAGATGCGCACGCCCGCCAGGAACGCCACCCGCTGTTGCCCCTTCCCGAACAGCACCACGTGCTTGCCGGGCGCGAGCGCACCTAGCGGAAGCAAAACCCACTCATAAGGCTCCTGCCGCACCTCGGCCAGCGAACCGGCGCGGCCGTCGTACTCGTAGTAAAGGGTCCGCTTGTCAGGACCCTTGCTGCCAAACAGCACCTCGAAGCGGTCATCGGGCGCGACGTCCGGCGGCAACGTCACGTCGAGTTTCCACTCGGCCAACCAGAAGTACTTCGTCCCCTCGTATTCCTGCGGCCCGTCCGTGAACAGAACTTCTGCGGCAGAGGCCGCGCTCGCGCCGCCCAAGACGCACACCAGAACAACCCAAGACTTCATCTTCACATCCTCCCTTCGCGGGGTCTCGGCTTCCATCCACAAACGACCAGGATAGGATTATGGATAACAACGGAGCCGACTACAAGAGTGACCGCCCTTTCTTGCGAATCCACGCCCACGG
>Ga0272441_10009091_pt1 | contig 15461 bp, 12 predicted proteins | sample SSMProp6N_FD_193582 | JGI IMG/M metagenome (GOLD analysis project Ga0272441, IMG submission 193582) | Marine sediment archaeal communities from Little Sippewissett salt marsh, Falmouth, MA, United States - SSM-Prop-6N | ecosystem: Environmental > Aquatic > Marine > Wetlands > Sediment ... | reverse complement strand
TCCGAGAGCGAAGGGCAGCGATACCGGGTACAGCGGCTGCCACGATAGCACAAGACGGTTCAGCCGGCCCGAATAACCTGAAAATCCTTATCGACAATTAAATCCGCTCGACTCTTGTGGGCGGCGATGATCTCGTGCTCGATCGCCAGTACCCGCTCCAGAAAATCATCCTGGGCCTCACGAGCCCGCTCCAGGCGGGAGGACAGGGTCTGAAGATAGTCCAGGTCGATGAACACGCGCGTATCCGCGTTTTCCAGCGTGGTCGTGTAGGTTCCCTCCGCGATCACGGCTGCATACCCGCGAAGGCATACCGTCTCCTCGGTGATGCGGTCCTCCTCATAGACAACCAGGGGTTTGACGAGCAATTCCTGGCCGCAGCGGGCCCGGTGCAGATGTTCGTCCAGAAGAGCGAGACGCACCTCCCGCATACCTACCCAGGAGATATCACGGCGGCGGGCGCGGTCATTGGTCTTGGGCGGATAGACGAAGTAGTCATCCTGCTGCAGCACCAGGGTCGGCATGGCGCGCTCGGTAAGCCGGTCGGCCAGAGCCCGCGCGGTTTCCGACTTGCCGCATCCCGACTCCCCGGCCACGGTGATCGTATAGATTCTGGTGGGAGAGCCCGTTTGGCCCAGGACATGGTCCGCTATCTGCTCGGCCGCCCGCCGATGCCGCTGTTTGATAATAAGCCTGTCTCCGATCATTCCGCCCCTCAGCACTCGTAGTACATGGTTTCCAGCCGGGATACGTCGAGCGTTTCCGCAATCTCCGGCATTCCCTCCCCGGTATCGCCCCGCCGCATGATCGCCCGAAACACCCGCTCGTACTCCTCGGCGGTCCGCGCCCAGGTGTATCGCTCCAAAACACGCTGCCGTCCGGCCTGCCTCATCCGCAGCCTCCCGGATTCTTCCCGCAGCAGCTGCAGCACTCCCCGCCCGATATCGGCGGGATCCTCCGGGTCGACCAGAATCCCGTACTCACCATTCTCATCCCGCAGGCTTTCGGCGGGCCCCCCGTTTCGCGTCACCACGACGGGCAATCCGGCGGCCATCGCCTCCAGCGGGGCCAGACCGAACGGTTCGTAAAGCGAGGAGAGAGCGAACACCCCCCTGCGCTCCCGGCCCAGATAGCGATAGCAGGCGGCCAGCTCATCCTGGCTGTTCAGATCGAAGGCGCTCACACGGCCGTGCAAACCGGCCCGGTCTATGAGATCGACGATTCGTGCGAACACGGCCCGTTCCTCTCCGTGAAAATTCTCCCGCCAGGTCTTGAGCGGATTGCGCACACCGCGGGTGACGATCACCAGATTCGCCGCGCGGCGCAGCGGCTCGCTTGCCGCCCAGGCACCGACCAATCCCAGATGGTTCTTCTTCGCGTCCAGGCGGCTCGAACAAATCACCACGGAAAGATCTCTGCGGTCGGAGCGGATATCTCGCCGCAGCATGCGATTGACATGCTCGACGATCCGGGCTTCCTCGGGGTTGCTCCGCTCCCAGCCGAAGACATCCAGGTTTACACCCGGAGGGATCACGGCAAACTTGCTGTTCACATTCGGATCCACCGCTCCTCGATACAGGCGGTGTGCATACTGCTCCGTGCGCTCCTGTTCGGTGCTGGTGATAATTCGGCCCGCCGCGGCCATGGATCTCCTTTCTGCGGCGATGCGCCGGTCGAAGCGGAGCTTCGCAACCGTCGCCGGAAAATCCTCTCTTCGGCCGATGATTTTGTCCATCTTCTGCGCGCCCAGGCTGTGGGCGGTGAAGGTGAAAGAAGTCCCCGATCGCCGTCGGATTTGCACCGCGGCCAAACCGCCGTCCGCGTAGTGGCCGCCGTATATCTCGGGAGAGGAACCCTCCTCTTGATACATAGCCAGAATATTGTCGACCCACTCGCCCAGATGGGGCCAAAGCTGTTCCTTGGGCAGGAAGCCGGACGGCCCGCAGGTCAATCGTAGAATGCGGACATTATCGTGTCCGTGATATGAATCCCGGGGAGCGGAAAATGCGGACCAGTTCGAATCCTCGAAACGGCGGGTGATGATGTCCACCCGGTGTCCGCGTTGGCCGAGGGCCAGGGCCAGTTCTTTGACGTACACCAGTTGACCGCCAAAATCCGGATGTTGGGTCCACCCGGTGTCGTCGGAGTCGAAATTTCCCTGTGGATTCAGAAAGGCGATGTGCATCATCCACAAAAAATGCTGCAAAAGCGTTGACAAGTCTATCAAAAAAACGATAATTTGTAAAGAGGTTTCATGAAAGCACTTACCAAAAGGACGAAAATTCTTTCATGAAAAGACGGGATCCCACGATCTACCAGGTAGCGGAAGCGGCGCAGGTGAGCATCGCTACGGTGTCACGGGTACTCAACGCGCCTCACCGCGTGAACGAGGACACCCGTAAACGGGTGCTCAAAGTGATCGCGGAGCTTCACTTCGTGCCCAAGGCCGAGGCAAGCGCGCGCGCCCGGCGGGATTTCAAGAGAATCGGAGTTCTCACCCCCTACTTCACCGAGCCCTCCTTCGTACAACGGATGCGCGGCATCTCCAATGTATTGATGGGAAGCGAGTACGAGCTGATCGTCTACGCGGTGGAATCCCTGGCCCAGCTGCGCGGGTATCTGGACATGCTTCCCATATCCCGGCGCATAGACGGCTTGATCCTCATGTCCCTGCCCCTCAAAAACGGAGACGCGGAACGCATCCGCGACAATCATCTGCAGACGATCCTCATCGAGTACAATCATCCATTCTTCTCCACCATCGAGATAGACAACGAGTACGGAGGACGCCTGGCCGCGGAGTATCTGCTCGGCAAGGGATACCGCCGCATGGCCTTCATCGGCGAAGCTGGGGAACCACCCTACTCACTTCATCCGAGCGCCTACCGGCTTACCGGCTTCCAAACAGCTCTTGCCGAATCCGGATTCCCCCTGCACGAGGAATACATAGGGTTGAATCCGCTGAAAATGGATACCGTCATCCGCCAGACACGGCAATTCCTCGATCTCCCCAAACCGCCGGAAGCGATATTCGCCTGCTCCGATATCCAGGCTGCCGGTGTTCTCAAGGCGGCACGGGAATGGGGCTTGAAAGTTCCGGATGATCTGGCGGTACTGGGCTTCGACAACATCGACCTGGCCGGATACATGGAGTTGACCACCATCGATCAGGCCCTGGACGAATCGGGACGAACCGCGGTGGAACTGTTGATTGCACGCATGGCCGCGCCTGAGCGTCCGATGCAGAATATCAAGCTCCAGCTCAATGTTATTGAGAGGAGCACCGTGTAGAGCAATGGCGTATTCGCATAATGCCAAAATCGTATGCGGAGGAGGTATATATGAAAAAAGACGATCCCTTCCCCTAAAGCGGGAGCGATGCGCTGATTTCGTCAACGTGCGCATTGTAATAAATCGAAAAAAGGAACTATAGAAAGGAGTTCTACATGAAAAAGTACTTGGTTTTAGGGCTCGCCCTTCTGATCTCCGCCGGCTTCGTGTTCGCCGGAGGCGATCAGGAGATGAGCAAAGAAGCGGCGGCGGGAAAGGTCGTCACCGTTTTCGGCGCCTTCCGTCCGCCCGAGGATGTCCGATTCCTCGAAGCCATCAAACCGTTCGAGGACGCCACGGGCATCGATGTCCAGTATGAGTATTCCCCGGAGTTTGAAACCCTGATCTTCGTGCGCGTGGAAGGTGGAGATCCGCCGGACATCGCCGCACTGCCCCAACCCGGGCTGATGAAAACATTCGCCGACAGGGACGCCCTGGTGCCTTTGTGGTCGGGAATCAAAAATGTGATTCTGGATAACTACGCCCCGGTATGGCTGGATCTCGGCTCTCACAAGGGAGAAGCCTACGGAGTTTTCCACCGCGTCAACCTGAAGAGCCTGGTGTGGTATCCCAAGAATCCCTGGGAGGACGCCGGCTTCGGTACGCCCACCACGTGGGAGGAGTTGGAAAGACTCGAAGATAAAATGATCGGAATGGGTGAGGTGCCCTGGACCGTGGGCTTCGGCAGCGGTGGCGCAACCGACTGGGTCGGCACCGACTGGATTGAAGATATCATGCTCCGCACGGCCGGTCCGGAAGTCTACGACCAGTGGGTCAACCACGATATTCCCTTCAATAACCGCTACATCAAAGAAGCGGCCATGATAATCGGCAAACGCTTCCTGGATCCAAAGTATGTGTATGGAGGACCGGAGTACGTGCTTACGGCTCACTTCGGAAACGACGCTCCCAACGTCATGTTTGATGATCCGCCGGGAGCCTGGATGCACAGGCAGGGCAATTTCATCACCGGTTTCTTCCCCGAGGCGGTCCAGGCCGACTTGGACAACCAGGTCGGGGTGTTCGGCTTTCCGCAGATCGATCCGAAGTGGGGGACACCCGCTTTGGGCGGCGGCGATCAGTTCGTCATGTTCAACGATCGCCCCGAGGTGCGGCAATTCATGGAGTTCCTGGCGACATGGGAATCCGGGGAAGCCTGGGCCCGAGCCGGGGGCGCATTGTTCCCCTACAAGAAACAGGACATTGGAGCCTATCCCACCGAGCTGGAGAGAAAACAGGCGGAGCTGCTGCTCAACGCCAAGGTCTTCCGTTTCGACGCCTCCGATCTGATGCCCGCCGAGGTCGGGGCCGGTACCTTCTGGACCGGCATGGTCGATGCGGTCAGCGGTGTTCCCCTGGATAGGGTGCTCCAAGAAATAGAAGACAGCTGGCCCGACTGATCGCTAGCAGATGTTTATTGGCATGAGGACGGTCCCGTTGCCGGGACCGTCCTCTATCAGAACTCAATAAGGAGGCAAGTTGCATTATGGAAGATTTTGAAAAAGCCGTGCGGCCGGAGGGCTTTTTCGCAAATTTGTTGCTCGTCCTCTGGCGTTTGCTCATAGCCGTCGTCGTACCGGGGATCGCCTTCGTCGTAATGTACGTAGGCTTTCGCTTCCTGCGGGAAAGCCAGGCTCCGGCCTGGGTCATCACCGTTGTAGCCATCATCTGGGGTGTGGGCGGAGTGGCCATGCTGTACTTCCTGGCCAACTGGTTGATCACTCAGTTCGGACCGGTGTGGCGCAGGCGGCTGCAGCCGTTTCTATTCGTGGGTCCGGCCATGGCCATTCTGGCGTGGTACCTGGTTATCCCCACGCTACGCAGTCTTTTCCTGAGTTTTTTCGGCCCGGCCAGCAAAAAATTCGTCGGGCTGGCCAACTACGCCTACGTGTTCACCGACAGAACCATGCTCACGGCCTTTCGCAACAACCTGCTGTGGCTGATCATCGGCACCGGCGGGGCCGTTTTGTGCGGACTGATTGTCGCCCTGCTGGCCGAGCGTTCCCACATGGAGAAGATCTCCAAAGCGCTTATCTTTTTGCCCATGGCCATCTCCTTCGTGGGCGCCGGAGTGATCTGGAAGTACGTGTACGCCTTTAAACCGCCCGGGCAGCCTCAGATCGGTATCCTCAATGCCATCGTCACGGGTCTGGGCGGAAAACCGATCGGGTGGCTCACCTACCGTCCGTGGAATACGCTTTTTTTGATCGTGATCCTAATATGGATGTGGGCCGGTTTCGCCGTGGTTGTCTTTTCTGCGGCACTGCGCGGAGTACCAACCTCGATCAAGGAAGCGGCGCGCATCGACGGGGCAACCGAGTTCCGTGTGATCTTGAGCATCGTCATTCCCTACATTCGGGGGACCATTGTCACCGTATCCACGACGATTCTCATCATCACCTTAAAGATCTGGGATATCGTGTTCTCCATGACCAACGGTTTGTACGGCACGGAGGTCCTGGCCAGCCAGCAGTACAAACAGATGTTCAAGTTCCTGCACTACGGCCGCGGATCGGCCATCGCCATCGTGCTGGTAATCGCCGTGATCCCGGTCATGTGGTACAACCTGAAATCGTTCATGTCTTCGGAGGTGTTCTGATGGCAACCAAAGAAGAAAAAGAAAATAAAAGCGTTGTAGTCACGGTGATACTGCTTTTGGTATGCATCGCCTGGACACTTCCCACGCTCGGACTTCTGGTCACCTCCTTCCGGCATCGCGACGTGGTCAGCAAAACCGGCTGGTGGACCGTGCTCAAGGAGCCAAAACTGACGGTGGAGAATTACCGGCAGGTGCTGATCGGCAAGGACTACACCTATGTCGACGCAGCGGGAAACCAAAAAACAGCCCGAACCGAAAACCTCAGCCGGGCCATCCTCAACAGCATAGCGGTAACCATACCCGCGGTGGTGATCCCGATTCTTATCGCCGCTTTCGCCGCCTACGGTTTCGCCTGGGTCGCTTTTCCCGGGCGAAAGATCTTTTTCACCATCATCGTGGCACTGCTCGTGGTGCCGCTGCAGATCGCCCTGATCCCGATCCTGCGCGACTACCTTAGACTCAAGCTCACCGGAACCTTCCTGGCCATTTGGCTGGCGCACACCGGATTCGGATTACCCCTGGCCATCTACCTGCTGTTCAACTACGTATCCACCATCCCCCGCTCGATCCTGGAATCGGCCTTCATCGACGGCTACACCCATTTCTGGATCTTCATCTACCTGATTCTGCCGCTGTCGATCCCGGCCCTTGCCTCTTTCGCCATCTTCCAGTTCGTGTGGGTTTGGAACGATTTGCTGGTGGCCATGGTGTTCTTGGGTACCAAGCAGGAAATCGCCGTGATTACGCAGCGGCTTTTGAGCATCATCGGGACGCGCGGGCAGGATTGGCATCTGCTCACCGCCGGCGCCTTCGTCTCCATGATCCTGCCGCTGACCATTTTCTTCGCACTGCAGCGCTTCTTCGTGCGGGGATTGCTGGCCGGTTCGGTCAAAGGGTAGGCGCCCCCGGAGAGGCGCCCCGAATCGGGTCAGAACAAATACAGGGGGTAGGAGTCGGGGTTCTTGCCGAACAGAGTCACCTGATCGACTTGGCTGATTCTCTCTCCCAGGCAGAGGGCGAACAGACATCGCTCCACCCCCAGACCGCCGCCGAAAGTCTCCGGGAACAGGGCTTTGCCCTGCTCGTCGCGCTGGTAGGCGGCCAGTAGAAAGGGGCCGTAGCCTCCCAGCTCGTCGATATTCTCGATACTGTCTCCTCGAATCTGAGGACGGACATCGATGATCTTGTTGTCGATCAGTCTTTCCACGATCGCCTCGAACAGCCATTCGCGCAAACCGCCGGACAGCACCTCATAGGCCGGGCTGTAGGTACGGTCTTTGCGCCGGAGACTCTGGGCACACAGGTCGTAGTTGTAGATACCGCCGGAATCGAACTCGGACAACGGAGTCTTCTCTCCATCCGCCTGCAGATAAGGATAGATCAGATCGTAGTTCTCGCGCATCAGGCCCGTTATCCAGAAGAAGTGGCCGTCCACTTCCCTTCCCAGGGGCTGTTCGATCGACTTGGTTTCCAACCGCTGTATGGCCTCGTCACGACGGAAACGCGGAAAGGGGGTCTTTGGCACTTCCAGAGCCACACCCAGCGCCTTTAGATTCTCTTCGTTCTTCTCCACTACCGCGCCGATCGCCGCCACCACCAGGCGTTCGAAAAAATCCAACGCCCGTTCGAGATCCTCCTTGAGGATCGCCTTCACCCGCTCGCGCTGGTGCAGGTACGCATCCAGATCCACACCGCGGTTGCGGCGTACCTCGATATCCATCTGAGAGAAATCGATCAGGTACTTGCCCCGTTGGATACGGTTGGGGCTCTCCATCTCCAGCCGGATATTGGGTGAGTCCACGAAAATACCCCCGATTGAGGGATTGAACAGGGCGAGCATCTTGGAGTAGATCATCGAATGGGTGGTCATGTAGGTCTGCCCCTTGTAGCGGATCGAAGGGGTATGCTCTACATCATGGGCCAGGGGATCGGTGACCGGGCTTAAGGAAACCCGCTCGATATTGAACAACCCTTCCTGCACCAGATGCATATGCAGGGCGCTGACCAGGGTCGTACGAATCGCCAGAGCGTTGTACAGATCCTCCCCCAGCCACTTGTTGATATAGTCGCTGCGGATGAACTCGCCCAGAGAACTGCCGCTCTCGGTCAGGGCGGCCTGATAGTTGTACAAACTCTGACCGACGTGTTCCTCGGTGGAATCGTGCATATCTGCTGTCCTTTCTGCAGGGTGCAGTATAGCGAATTCTGTTTTTTACTCCAAGGATCGAAACTTCGCGCGAGGGTTCAATGATTGTAGATCTCTTCGATGATCTCCGCCACCCGCAGGCCGGCCTCTCCGGGTACCGGGGGTTCCCTGTTTTCCAGGAACGCCTCGGTGACCGCCCGGATCAGAGGCAGATGCGGATTCTCATGCGCAGGCAGCTGCTCCCGGCGCGACCGGCCCGCCGTATACACGGTCATCGAGCCTCGGTTCAGCACGGGAACGTGGATCGAACCCGCGCTGCCGTACACATCCAGAGTGTCCTGGGGCTCTTGCACCGCCCTGCTGACCGCCAGCAGGGCGCGACTCTCGCTTTGAAACTCGAACAGGGAAATCGCGGTATCCTCCACCTCCCAATCGGTCAGTAAACGTCCTTCGCTCCCGAACGCTCTGGAAACCGGTCCCAGTAGGTTGAGCAGCACCTCGATGCGATGACAGCCGAAATCCATCAGCGGACCGCCGCCGGCAAACCGTTTGCGCACCATCCAGTACCGCGGATCACCGGGTTCGGGGCGGAAGTTTTCGAAAGCGCGGATCTCGGTCATGATCGCTTTTCCGATCTCGCCGGAGCCCAGGATCTGCTTGATCCGGTCGATCACGGGGTAGAAATGCCGGTAGTAGGCGATTGCCAAACGTACGCCGTTTTTTCTGCAGGCGGCGATCATCCTGCGGCACGCCTGCGGATCCGGGGCCATGGGTTTCTCGCACAGCACATGCTTTCCCGCCTTTGCCGCGGCGATCGTCTGCTCAGCATGCAGGTTCGGCGGCGTGGCGATATATACCGCATCGATCCGCTGATCCGAAATCATCTCGCGCCAGTCCGCGTACCCGCGCTCGGCTGCGAATTCCCGTGCAAACTCCGCAACCAGCTCGGGCCGGGCGCGGCTGACGGCGACCAGTTTGCAGCTCTCGAGATCGCGCAGCGCGGGCGCCACCCGCTTCCCGGCGATATCCCCGCAGCCGATCAATCCCCACCGTAGTATGTCCAAACTCTCTGCCCTCTTCTTGCATACGACTCTGTCGGCGACAAGCGCCCGATCGTTGGTGTGCGCCCGGCGGTCGGCTCGCCGCCCAGCTCGGTACGAATCATCCCGGCTACGATCTCCATATCCTCCCTGCAGACCATGCCGCAGCGGTGCAGAAGCTGCAGCGTTCTCAGAACCGGATCCGCGTGGCTCATCATGGGACTCTCCTTTGAACAGAAATACTAAATATATGTATAGTATTATTTGTTTGCTGTCAAGCCCCGGTTGGAAGCCGCAGCGTCTAGGCGTTCAAGTCGATCGGATAGCGGCCGTACCGGCGCGCGGTTTCCACCATCGCGAGCAGATTCTGCGGCTGGACCGCCGAGATAATCGAATTGCCGGAAGAGAGAATGTGCCCGCCCCCCGGAGATACCGAACCGAGCAGGGAGAGGGTGGCCTGCCGGATCTGCTCGGTTGTCCCGCGGCACAGCAGATCCACATCCACATTACCCACCACGCAGACCCTGTCCCCCACCGCACGCTTGACCTCACCCAGATCCATACCGGCGCCGGGTTCCAGAGGCCCGAGCCCGTCTATTCCCGTGCTCACGATGTCATCGAGAATCCCCCAGATGTTTCCGTCGGTGTGCTTGACGCAGCGCGCGCCGCACGCCTTGATGTTTTGCACCACCTCTTTCAATCCCGGCAAAATGAACTCCCGGAACTGGGCCGGAGACATGATGGTCCCGCTCTTATGGGCGTAGTCATCCCCGAGCACGATCAGATCAGCCCCCTCGGCGATAACCAGGCGGTGAAGCTCCTTGTTGTACTCCACCACCAGGCGCCCGAGCGCCCGGGCGAACTCCGGCTCCAGCAGGTAGCTCTCCAGCAGCCGCTGCATGCCGCACAGATGCCAGGAGGCGGCGAACACGGCACGCCCCAGGAACAGTACCGCCCTTCGTCCACCGAAGCGCCGCACTACCTTTCGCACCGCCTCGAGGGCGGGATCCCGACTGGGATCGGGGGCGCGGAAACGGCGCAGCTCGGCCAGGCTGTGAACCGGATGGCCGACTGCGTAGGGAAGCAGCTCGGTGGTGAGGCGGCACCGCACCCCCCAGACATCGGTGTAGCTGTTCTTGAAGCGGAACAACAGGGGCCGCAGTCCGAGCAGATACATAACCTGGTTGGCCGGGACCGCGTCCAAATCCAGCTGCTCGATCAGATCGAAATATCTCGAACACTCCAGGCCCCTCATGACTTTCCAGTCGATGGCCATTTCCATCAGGGGAACGCGATCGGGGAGGTTTCGGCGATCGAGCGCGGCGAGGATCCGCTGGCGCGGCTTCATAGTGTTTCCTTAGTAGAAAGCTCCGGCCATGAAGCTGACCATGGACTGGGTAGCCGCATCCACCGCCTGCTCGTAGCGCAGCAGCTTGCCCTCCCTCGGGTCCAGCACACGCAGCAGTGCGTAGATCGCCGGTACGCCGCAGACGTTGCGCCTGTCCTGATCCTGTAGAATCTCCCGGACGAAGGTCTCCGCCTCGCCGGAAAGTATCGTGTTGATCATGGCGCGATCGGCGCTCTCCACCCGCCGGAGTAACTCCGGAGACATGTCCATCTCCTGTCCGAAGCGCCGTCCGACGTGGCTCAGATCCACCGCGGCGATGCAGCAGACCTCCGAACCGCGCTTCTTTACCACCGCACCCAAGGCCTCGATAAACTCCTCGATCTCCGTATGCCCGGTGATTTCTCCATCGTGATACAGCTGCGGCGGCAGCGAGCAGAGGATCGGCACAATTTTCAGCTTTTCACTTTCGCGGTACAGATACTTGAGAAATAGAGTCTGGAACTCCACCGAATGTTCGTTGCGATGTACGAACTCATCCTCGTAGAAATTCGTGCGGCAGTGGGAGTCCAGCTCCTTCAGGAAATCGCGATCCGCAGCCACCGGCCCGATCGGGCTCTGAAAATCCTTCGCCGTCAGCACGAAAGGATGGCGGGTCGGCACGTGCGCGATACCCAGAATCACGAATGTGTTCGCGCGGCACTCTCTGGCCAGCTCCGCGTAGCTCCAGGCGAAGCAGCGGCCTCCACGGTTCAAGTCAATGTGCGGAGCGATCAACGCACGCAGCCTACCGGAGGGTCTGGATGAGTCGGGCGGGCCGGGACCTTCCGGATCGGTGAACAGGGAGGCCAGTTGCCTTTCCAACTGCTCGGGCCGAGCCTCGTAGGAAACACCGGCATGGGTGGCCTGCCGCACCGTGGCCGCACGGAACTCCTCCACCATCCGAGCCCTGGCCAGCCGAAAACGATCGGAATCCAGGAACAGCGCCTCATCCAGCTGTTCGACGATCTGGCGAACCTTTTCGCGGAACAACAGCTCGCCAAACGTTCTCGTGTACTCCTCCTGGATATCGAGCAGCGAATGCCTCCCGTCGAACAGGGACACGACAAAAAACAGCGGTGGCGGGACGAGCAGCAACTTGTCCGAAAAGCCTTGGGGATCTCTCAGAGCAATCAACTCTTCCTGGGTGGGCAACGCTTCTACGGGTCGGAGCTTGGGATAGTCCATTACAGGCTCGAGACTCCACCATAAACCCCGAATGAGCCTTTTGACAAGATACGGGCAAGCGCGTACCCTACGCGTATGTCCAAGCGAGCAATGGAGCCGAACCGGGAGCAGGTGAACAACCATCCGCAGGAAAGCTGGCACACCCTGGAAGCGCAGCAGGTCGCGGCCCGCCTGGGAGTGGATCCCGAGCTGGGGCTCGACTCGGCAACAGTGTCCCGGCGCCTTCAGGAACACGGGCCCAACCAGCTGGTGGATCGGGGCGCCAAATCGCCTCTGCGCATCTTCGCCGAACAGTTCACCTCCCTGATGGTGCTGCTGCTGATCGCCGCGGCGGCTGTCTCAGGATTGCTGCTCGGTGAGTGGGAGGACGCGGTGGTCATCCTGCTGATCGTGCTTCTCAATTCCCTGCTGGGTTTCTGGCAGGAGTTCCGTGCCGAAAAGGCCCTTGCCGCCCTGAAGAGCCTGTCCTCGCCGCGGGTTCGCGTGCTGCGGGAGGCCCGAGCCCGGGAAGTGGCGGCCCGCGAACTGGTCCCGGGGGATATCGTTCTTCTTGAAGCGGGAAATCTCCTACCGGCCGATTGCCGGCTCCTCGAGGCGGTCAACCTCCAAGCGCAGGAGGCTGCGCTGACCGGAGAAGCCCTGCCGGTAGAGAAAGACGCCGCGGTTCTGGATGATGCCGCCATGCCTCTCGCAGACCGCCGCAATATGCTGTACATGGGTACGGTCCTGACCTACGGACGGGGCAAGGCCGTGATCACGGGTACGGGCATGGCCAGCGAACTGGGAAACATCGCCACCCTGATCCAGGAAACCGCGCCGGAACGGACCGTGCTGCAGAAGAAGCTCGCCTCGCTGAGCGTCGTCCTGGTACTCTCCGCCCTGGGCCTGATCGGTCTGGTCGCCCTGGAAGGATGGCTGTTGCAGGGGCAGAGTCTCAAACAGCTGTTCATCACCGCGGTGAGCATGGCCGTAGCCGCCATACCCGAGGGACTACCGGCGGTGGTCACCATCGCCCTGGCCCTGGGTGCCCAACGCATGCTCCGGCGCCGCGCCCTTATTCGCAAGCTGCCCGCGGTAGAGACTCTCGGTTCGGTGACCGTCATCTGCTCGGACAAGACCGGTACCCTGACCCAGAACCGCATGACCGTCACCGTGTTGGACCTGCTCGACCGACAGATCGAGTATGCTTCTATCGTTTCCGCGGACTCAGGCAGTGCGACCGGCGGCCGGAACGACTACGATCCGGAGATGTCGCTGCTTCTGAGCGCTTCCGCCCTGTGCAACGACGCGATCTTCAAGGACGGAAGCGAACGCTTGGAGACCTTGGGCGATCCCACCGAGGGAGCGCTGGTCGCGGCGGCGGCCGGTTGCGGCCTGATCAAGAGCGAGCTCGAGCATTTGCTGCCCCGCGTCGCAGAGCTGCCCTTCGACTCGGAGCGAAAGCGCATGACCACGCTGCATGCCCTCTCCGGTCTGCCGCAGGACGCTCTTGACCCATCGGCGACCGCCTCGCATCTTCCACGGATCGTTCGTTCCTGGTTCGCCGACGATGAGCTTCACAGGATGCAGAAACCGCTTCTCCTGGTCACCAAGGGTGCGGTGGACAGCCTGCTGGAGGCGTGCAGCTCGGTTTGGCGCCAAGGGGCCGCGCAAGTCCTGACCGAAAGCTGGGAGCGGCGCATTCGTGGAACCAACGAGAACCTGGCCGCACAAGGCATTCGCGTGCTGGGTGTGGCCGTGAAGCTCACCGACGGGGCGGGGGACAAGCGACGGTGGGAAAGCGGCCTGGCCTTCGTCGGCATGATCGGCATGCTCGATCCGCTGCGCGCGGAGGTCGTGGATGCGGTGGAGACCTGCCGCCGGGCCGGAATCCGTCCGGTTATGATCACCGGGGATCATCCGCTGATCGCCGGCAATATCGCCGAGCAGCTGGGCCTGCGCAACGCCGAGCGCGCTCTCACCGGACGCGATCTGGCCGGTATCGAGCTTGAAGAGCTCACCAGACAGGTCGAGGAGGTATCGGTGTACGCACGGGTGTCACCGGAGCACAAGCTCAAGATCGTGGACGCCTTTCAGGCCCGGGGCCACGTCGTGGCCATGACCGGAGACGGGGTGAACGACGCCCCGGCGTTGAAATCCGCCGATATCGGCGTGGCCATGGGAATCACCGGAACCGACGTGTCCAAAGAAGCGGCGGCCATGGTGCTGCAGGACGACAACTTCGCCACCATCGTGGCCGCGGTGGAGGAGGGGCGGATCATCTTCGACAACATCCTGCGCTTCGTCCGCTATATCCTGGCCAGCAACTGGGCGGAGATCCTGGTGATGCTGCTGGCACCGCTGTTCGGCCTTCCCATCCCCCTGTTTCCGGTACAGATCCTCTGGATGAACCTGGTCACCGACGGCCTTCCCGCCCTGGCTCTGGGTGTGGAACCGGGCGAGAAGGATGTGATGAACCGCCCGCCGCGGGAACCGACCCGGCCCATCCTCACCCGCAGCACCGGCGTCCATATCCTCTGGGTGGGCATGGTGATGGCCGTTCTGGCCCTGTGGGCCGGGGGCAGCCAGTACGGACTGTTCGCTTCGACCGGGCTCAAGGTCGCCTCCGACCCCGAAACCTGGCGAACGATGCTGTTTACCACCCTGGTATTCTCCCAATTGACCCTGGCCCTGGCCGAACGCTCCCGGCGCAGCAGCCTGTTTCGCATCGGGCTGCTGTCCAACCGCTACATGCTGATAGCCGTGGCGCTCACCTTCTGCCTGCAGCTCGCCGTGGTGTACGTTCCCTTTATGCAGGGCTTCTTTGTCACGGTTCCGCTCTCCGCCGCCCAGATCGGTCTCTGCCTTGCCCTGAGCCTGATGGTGCTGCTGGCCGTGGAGCTGGAAAAGACGGTTCGGCGGCTGCGAACCTCACGCCTGGAAGCGAACGAAAAAGGAGCGAATCGTCAAGGGGATGAATAGAGGTGTTCGTATTGCGGCGGCGGCCGTTCTGCTGCTGTTCGGTTGCCTCTGTGCCGAGGCGCTGACCCTAAAAATCGCCACCGTGGCGCCGGTGGGCTCCCCCTGGGCCGATTCCCTGCGCCGCCTTTCCGCCGAGTGGGAGCGGATCTCCGGCGGGCGGGTCAAGCTGAAGATCTACGCCGGCGGCATCGCCGGGCAAGAGGCCGACATGATCCGCAAGATGCGCATCGGACAGCTCGATGGAGCCGCCCTGACCCAGTTGGGATGGGGCCTGCTGGACCCGGCCGCCCTGGCCTTGAGCACCCCCTTTCTGATTCAGAAAGAGAGCGAGTTGGAGTTCGTGATGGAGCGTAGCCGTTCCTACTTCGAGAAGCGGCTCGAGCGCGAGGGCTTCCGGCTGTTTGCCTACTCCAAGGCCGGCTGGATCCACTTTTTCGGACGGGAAGCCCTGATCGTGCCGGAAGACCTGATGCGCATGAAACTGGGAGTGCCGGCCGGGGATGCGGATTTCGTGGACACCTGGCGCAAAATCGGCTTCAACGCCTTCAGCCTGCCGTTCGGGGACATTCTTGTCGGACTGCAGTCCGGCATGATCGACGCCTTCTACGCCCCGCCCCTGGTTGCGGCCACCTTTCAGTGGTTCGGGCCGGCTCGACACATGACCGCCCTGCCCGTAGCCCCGGTGGTCGGAGGGGTGATCATGAACGCCCGATCGATCGAGCGCATCCCCGCCGGCCTGCGACCGGCCCTGCTGTCCGGCTTCGAGGAGCTGGCCGACACGCTCAACACCGAGATGGTCGCCCTGGAACGGGAGGC